>WBZR01001104.1_pt1 | contig 24908 bp, 22 predicted proteins | sample 5204231 | NCBI WGS metagenome assembly WBZR01 (sample SAMN12412403, study PRJNA552823) | activated sludge metagenome | isolation source: activated sludge from anammox sidestream of wastewater treatment plant... | place: USA: Virginia | collected 2017-08
GCTTCCTTGCCGGTACATGCACAGCTGGGTTTTAGCTTCAATCTTAACAAGCCTAAGGAATATGAAGACCAGCAACTAAGGTCTGAGAAATCAGAAGACAAAAAATTTACACTGCTTCGTCGCTTCGTTCAAAACACAACCACTCATTACAATTATTATTTTAATGCCAACAATAAGCTGAATGATGTTTTGAATCGTGCCAAGCAATCTTTTAAAGATGACTATTCTCAATTATTACCTTTTTACAACTATACATTGGATGCCACGGCAGCCGATTCAATACAATTGGATTCGCTTACTTACAAATCATCCACCGCCATTGCGTTGCACGATTTAAGAAATGACTGGGTAGATAATATGTACCTGCTATGGGGAGCGTCTTATTATCTGCAAAAGAAATTTGACTCAGCATATTTAATGTTTCAGTTTATTAATTATGCCTTCTCGCCAAAAGAAAAAGACGGTACATTAAAAACGATAGGTAGTGGCAGAGATGGCAATTCGGCCTACAGCGTATCTACAAAAGAAAAAAACAGCCTGCCACGCCGTATCTTTTCCGAGCCACCCAGCCGCAATGATGCTTTCATCTGGCAAATCCGAAATTCATTGGCACAAGATGATATGGCAGAAGCGGCCAGCCTGATCGTTACATTAAAAAACGATCCCAACTTTCCCAAAAGACTGAAAAATGATTTGCACGAAGTGCAGGCTTATTGGTTTTACAAACAAAATATGTGGGACAGCTCGGCCACTCATTTGGTTCAAGCTTTAAGTAGCGCAACTAATGTTCAAGAAAAGGCCAGATGGGAATTTTTAGCTGCTCAGCTTTTTGAAATGAGCAAAAATTATAAAGAAGCAGAAAAATATTATAGTAAAGTATCTCAACATACAACCGATCTCATTCTGGATATTTATGCACGCCTTTTTAAAGTAAGAGTAAACCGTGATGGTGGCGACAATACAGTTGATAAAAATGTAGCACAGCTTTTACGAATGGCAAAGCAAGACCGTTATGAAGAATATCGTGATATTATCTATTATATGGCCGGCCGAATGCAATTGGAAGGAAATAATATAGATGCAGCACTTCCACTACTGTTAAAAAGTACAAAATATACCAGCAACGATCCATCTCAACGAAATAAGGCATTTTTGGAAGTAGCATCTATTTATTATAGTCGTAAAGAATATCGCAAAGCAGCCGCATTTTTTGACAGCCTCAATTTTTCCGATCCCTCATTAAAAAACCCTGAGGAACTAAAAAGCCGGCAAGTGATTTTAAACAAACTCGCTTCCAATCTGGAAGTGATAGACCGGCAGGACAGCTTATTGCGCATTGCTTCAATGCCTGAAAATGAAAGAAAAGATTTTGTAAAAAAGATTGTAAAAGATTTAAGAAAAAGTCAGGGGCTGAAAGGCGAAGATCCCTCCTCCTCTCCTTTTAATAATGCACCACCACCTTTACTTTTTCAATCGGAAACCCAGAAAGGTGAATGGTATTTTTATAATAAAGAATCAAAAACAAGAGGGCTGGCTGCATTTAAAAACCGATGGGGAAACCGGCCCAACATTGATAACTGGCGTAGATCTGCTGCTATTGCAGGATATATTGCAGCAGGCAATCAAAATAACCAGCAACAAAGCGGCAACAATCAACAAGGCATTTCCGGCTCCACTCCCGAAATTTCTTTTGATCGCTTGTATGCCAATCTTCCTTTAACAGAACCACAGGTAATACAAGCAAATGATTCTATCAGCAACGCATTATTTGCCGCCGGTAAAATTTATATACAGGATTTGGAAGAATGCAATCAAGGTACGCAAACATTGGAATTATTGCATTCACGTTATTCGAAGTTTGAAAAGATGGACGAAGTATTATTCAATCTCTATTTCTGTTATCAAAAAAATGGAGCAACAACAAAAGCAGCTGATATAAAAAAATTAATGGAAACGAATTTTCCTGCAAGCAACTATACTACAATAGTGACCACAGGCAAAGATCCACAAGCCAAAGGAGACCATAGTGAAGCAACCAAGGCTTATGAAAAAGTTTATGATGAATTCATTGAAGGAAATTTTGAAGCGGCCATTGCAGATAAAAAACTGGCAGATAGCCAGTATGGCAAAAACTACTGGACACCACAGTTAATGTACATAGAAGCTGTTTACTACATAAAGCAGCGAAAAGATTCTACGGCACATTCTATCCTGAGCGATCTAATCAGCAGTTTTGATGGAACTCCTTTGGCCATAAAAGCCACCAACCTGAGAAGTGTTCTGGCTCATCGGGCGCAGATAGAAGAAGAGCTTAAGAACTTAGTTGTTACCAGAAATGAAGATACCGTTGCCACAAAAACATCTGATATTTATTGGGTAAATACACAACAACCAAAGCCTGATACTACACAAAAATTAAATCCCGGTAATCAGCCAACGACTGACAATAACAAAAACAATAATAATCAAAAGCCCGATGTACCAATAGGTAACTATACTTTTAATGCTGCTGATGCACACTTGGTGATATTTATTTTAAATAAAGTAGATCCTGTTTATGTCAATGAATCTAAAAATGCATTTGCAAGGTATAACAGGGAAACTTATTACAATAAACCCATGACTGCCGTTTTATCAGAATTAGATACCGAAAACAAGTTACTGCTCATCAGTCCGTTTAAAAATGCAGCCGAAGCTTTGGACTATGTTGAGAAAACAAAGTCAAAAGTTTCCTCAGAAATTGTACCTTGGATGAAGGCTGGCAAATATTCTTTTATCATTGCAACTGAAAAAAACCTGAATATACTTACCGCTTCAAAAGACCTGGAATTGTATAAATCATTCCTGAATCAGCATTTTCCGGGCAAGTTTTAACAAATTGAATTTTTGACAAAAAATTAAACCCTTTCTCAATATTTGCTGAAATGGTTTTTCTTACTTTCGGTATTAGTTTCCAAATAGCTCGTTTGATATTAACTCATTTTACATGAAAAGAACTGTTCGAATTTTCTGGAGCATATTTTTTATAGGATTTGCTGCATTTATAGCATTAGTAATGATGGCCAATTTTGGTGTATTTGGCAAAATGCCTTCCCTCTCCGACCTTGAAAATCCTTCCATTCTGCAAGGCACTGAAGTATATGCACAAGATGGCACGCTGATGGGCAAATATTACAGAGAGCGAGGCAACCGGAGCAATGTAAAATACCGCGATATTTCAAAACATGTTATAGATGCCTTGATAGCTACTGAAGATGTGCGTTTTTACAATCATAGCGGGATTGATTTTAAATCTACCCTTCGAGCCCTCAGTACACTGGGCAGTCAGGGAGGCGGCAGTACCATTTCACAACAGCTGGCCAAAGCATTGCTGGATCAGGGAAGTAAAAACAAAGCCTGGCGGGTAGTTGAAAAACTAAAAGAATGGATCATCGCAATTAAACTGGAGAGAAATTTTACAAAAGAAGAAATCATTACACTATATCTGAATGCAGTACCCTTTGGAAATAATATTTACGGCATCAGAAATGCTTCCCGTACGTTTTATCAAAAAGAGCCCGACAGACTTACGGTTAACGAGGCTGCCATGCTGGTTGGCTTGTTGAAAGGGAATACGATTTACAATCCATTGCGAAATCCAAGCGAGGCTTTTGACAGAAGAAATGTAGTACTCCATCAAATGGTAGTGGCCGGAAAACTATCAACTGCCGAAGAAGCAAAGCTAAAAATTATTCCCAATGACATGAGTCGATATAAAAAAATGGATGAGAATACAGGCTATGCTCCTTATTTCAGAGAGGTTTTAAAAACAGAATTGCGTGATGTTTTAAAAACTTTAAAAAAACCAAATGGCGACAGTTACGATATTTATGATGACGGTTTAAAAGTATATACCACCATCAATCCCATTATGCAGCAATATGCAGAAGAGGCAATGGCACAACAAATGTCAATGTTACAAAAAGGCATCAATGCACGATCGGATATGAAAACGGGTTCTATTTGGAATGGACATGAAAATCTAATAGAAAAATCTATCAAAGAATCAGACCGCTGGAAAAATATGGAAGAAGACGGCATGACTGAAAAAGAAATTAAAGCCAGTTTTGATGTAAAAGTGCCTATGAAAATTTTCTCATGGAATGCAAAACGAGAAAGAGATACGGTGATGACGCCTCGTGACTCCATAAAGTATTTATTACAAATGGAACAATCAGCCTTTATGGCTATGGATCCTGTAACGGGTGAAGTAAGAGCCTGGGTGGGTGGTATTAATTTTAAAACATATAAAAATGACCACGTAAACCTGAGAACCAAACGACAGGTAGGCTCTACTATCAAACCTTTTTTATATGCACAAGCAATGGAAGAAAGAGGGTTTGAACCAAAAACTGAAGTTGAAAATGTGGCTCAGTTTTTCCCCGGTAGTGGCTGGGTACCATCCGGTAAAAGATGCGGTGGCGGCACAATGACCATGGCAAGTGCACTTGCACATTCCAAAAACTGTGCAACAGCCTATATTATGAAACAAGTGGGGCCTCAGCAGTTTGCCGATTTCTTGAAACGAATTTGCATACCCACTCCTGTAAAACCTTATCCATCCATAGCATTGGGTACCTGCGATCTTTCGCTGTATGAAATGCTTTGGGGTTATACCATGTTTGCAGGCAATGGATTTTCTACCAAGCCTTATTGTATCAGCCGAATTGAAGACAGAAATGGGAATGTGATTAAAAGATTTGACTACAGCGAAAACAGAAAAGAAGTACTTACAGAAAAAACAGCCTATACCATGGCTCGTATGATGCAAGGAACTGTTGATATAGGAACGGCTCGTGGGCTAAGAAACAGAGTAGGCGCTGCAGAAATGGCTGGCAAAACAGGTACAACAGATGATAATGCCGATGCCTGGTTTATTGGTTATACACCTCAACTGCTGGCAGGAGCATGGGTGGGTTTTGAATATAATTTTATGCGCAATCAGGGCGATGGTAATACAATTGCAAGACCCATTCCTGAATATTTTTTTAGGAAGGTATTGGCGGATAAAAGATTAGGTATAGAAAAAGATGCAAAGTTTACTAAACCGGCAGATGTAGATAACGAAATTAATAGCGCCGATTTAGAAATGGATGAATACGAGCCCGATCCTGCAGGGCAAGGCACAGACCAAGGAACCGGAACGGTTAACGATTATATGGAATACGATTATAGTGGAGATACACTGGGTCCCGAGTCAAAACCAATAGAAAATGAAGACAAGCCGAAACCCGTGAAAAAAGATTCGGTTTCAAAATCGCCAATAAAAAAAGAAGAAAACGATAGCAAACCCATTGGCTCTAACGTAGAAGAACCTAAAAAGAAAAAAGGATTGCTGAAAAGAATTTTTGGCAATAAAGACAATTAAATAAAGTCATACATTTTTTTTGAAAGCCGGAATTTTTTCCGGCTTTTTCTTACCCCATTAGAATATGCGAAATCATTATTCCTCAATTGCATTTCATATCTTTCCAAAGCAAAAGAATCATTATGCATTACATAGCATTAGCTATAGCACCCGGGCTTGCCATTTGTATTTACATATTTTACAAAGACATATATAACCGCGAGCCAAAGCTTAATCTATTTGTAAGCTTTCTGCTGGGTTGTCTGGCTATTGTGCCGGCCATCTGGTTTGAGCAAACTTTTGAATATGTAAATGATAACACAAAAACAGGACTGGCGCTTCTTTGCTATGGCGTCATTGGCTTTAGCGAAGAGTTTTCCAAATTTTTAGGAGTGAGGCTTTATGCTTATAATAAGAAAAGTTTTGATGAACCATTAGACGGTATTGTTTACAGTGTAATGGTGAGTATGGGCTTCGCTACGCTTGAAAATATTTTTTATGTGCTAAAGTATGCCGAAGTAGGTATGGGTCTTGAAGTAGGCATCAAAAGAATGTTTTTAAGTGTACCCGCACACGCCACATTTGGTGTATTGATGGGTTATTTTGTTGGTAAAGCAAAATTCAATGCTAAAAACAGTTTGTGGCTACTAACCATGGGCTTACTGGCTGCCATATTTTTTCATGGCAGTTTTGATTATTTCATTTTTCTGAACCAGTTAAAAATGGTAACTGAAAAAGAAGGCGATATTTTACTGGCCAGCGGTGCTTTTATTTCTTTTAGTGTTGCACTGCTGCTAAGCCGAAAACTCATCAAAAATCAAAGAGCCCTTTCAAAATCTATTTTCAATAAAAAAGACAATGAACTTGTTTAATATTCAGGAGGCCTCACCTGCCGATATCACACTTATCAGAGAACTTACATTCAAAGTATGGCCACAAACCTATTCAAACATCATAAGTAAGGAGCAGATTGATTATATGCTGGATATGATGTACAGTGTAGTTTCATTGCAAAAACAAATGAAAGACGGTTGTCAATTCTTAATATTATATAACAAAGAAACCCCAGTTGGCTTCGCTTCATTTCAGAAAATGGAGCATGATACATTCAAACTTCATAAAATTTACATTTTATCAGACCATCAGGGAAAAGGAATCGGACGTTATTTTGTAGAGCAGATATTGCTACATATTAAAAAGCAAAACGGTAAATCCTTGCAATTGCAAGTAAACCGACACAATAAAGCAAAAGCGTTTTATGAACGTCTCGGCTTCGTCATTATTCAAGAAGCAGATTTTGATATTGGCAATGGATATTTTATGAATGACTTTGTAATGGAAAAAAAGATTGACTAATCAGCAGTCTTCATGATCCCTTATGAATACTTAGTTTGCTGGCAATGGCAGCCGTCAATGGATCGGCAGAAATGCCATATCCGTTTACCAGCACACCTTTAATTCCGGTTACGGATTCTATGCCATATACAATTGCTTCATCCGAGGGGTCGCTATTTCCTTCAAAACGATGTACTTCGGTGATCTCAAATTCTTCGGGGTCAAATTTATCCTCATGACACACGATGCAGTTTTCGGCCAGATTAAAATCTACCGAAAACCCTCTTTCTTTCAGACCTTTTACTGCCTGAGATACTGTTTCATATACTATCATAACCTTGGGTTTGATCAAATTTACAAATCTTAAAGTCTTTAAAGGTCATTTTAGTGTAAACCGTATCAAAATCATAAGAACCGGAGTTGTTCACATACATATTTTTCATTGAAATATTTAAAGCTATTAACTGTACCTTTGCCGCCGAAATAAAAAAACACATAAAATGTCAACAGTAACAAAATCCATTGACTTCAGCCTGCCTTATAAAGTAGCTGATATATCTCTCGCAGCGTGGGGCCGCAAAGAAATTAGATTAGCCGAAGCTGAAATGCCGGGCTTAATGAGTATTCGTAAAGAATATGGTCCCTCACAACCGCTTAAAGGTGCAAGGGTAGCCGGTTGTTTGCACATGACCATCCAAACCGCTGTGTTAATTGAAACCTTAACTGCATTAGGTGCCGAAGTAAAATGGAGCTCCTGCAATATTTTTTCAACGCAAGATCATGCAGCAGCAGCCATTGCCGCAGCAGGTATTGGCGTTTTTGCATGGAAAGGGCAAACCATTGAAGAAGCCGACTGGTGTATTGAGCAAACCTTATTTTTTGGTAGCAAAGAACGTCCTTTGAATATGATTTTGGATGATGGCGGCGACCTTACCAATATGGTACTCGACACTTATCCGGAATTGGTACAGCACGTAAAAGGAATTTCGGAAGAAACTACAACGGGTGTACACCGCTTATATGAGCGTATGGCTAAGGGCACTTTACCGGTTCCTGCCATCAATGTAAACGACTCGGTTACCAAATCAAAATTTGACAACAAATACGGTTGTAAAGAATCTTTGGTAGATGCCATTCGTCGTGCTACGGATGTGATGCTGGCTGGCAAAGTTGCCGTTGTAGGTGGCTATGGCGATGTAGGTAAAGGTTCTGCTGCTTCATTAGCAGGTGCCGGTTGTAGAGTCATTGTTACGGAAATCGATCCTATCTGTGCGCTACAAGCCGCAATGGATGGATTTGAAGTAAAGAAAATGATTGATGCAGTAAAAGAAGCAGATATTGTAGTAACTGCCAGTGGCTGCCGCGACCTGATTAAAGGCGATCACTTCAAACTAATGAAAGATAAAACCATTGTGTGCAACATTGGTCACTTCGATATTGAAATTGATATTGCCTGGTTAAATACAAACTATGGCGATACAAAAGATACCGTAAAACCACAGGTTGACATTTACAATGTAGATGGAAAAGATATTATCATTTTGGCCGAAGGCCGTTTGGTAAATCTGGGCTGCGCTACAGGTCACCCATCCTTTGTAATGAGTAATTCATTCAGCAATCAGACATTGGCACAAATTGAACTTTGGAACAATCATAAAAATTATGAAAACAAAGTTTATGTATTACCAAAAGTGCTTGACGAAAAAGTTGCAAGATTACACCTTTCAAAAATTGGAGTTGAACTGGATGAACTTACAAAAGAACAAGCCGATTATCTGGGCATACCCAAAGAAGGACCTTTCAAACCGGAACATTACAGATATTAATAAAACAAAAACCGCTTCAAAACTCCGAAGCGGTTTTTTAAATTCTACTACATTAAAAAGATATACTCAACAAAGTATCAATGTTTCAATGGCCGCTGTTTTATCATGCCGCCCCGGGTATCTTTTACCGGTGTCATCACCATAAAAACATTGGGTTCTATTTTTTCAATTTCTGCATTCAGCTTGTTTAATTCTAAACGTGTAACCACAGTATATACGATGTCTAAATCCCGCTTCTCCCCTCTTCGGCCATGTCCATATTTTCCCTGATAAACCGTAACACCTCTACCCAATTTGTTAATAATCATTTCCTTTATTTCGGTACTGTGTGATGAGATGATGGTAACACCTACATACTCTTCAATGCCTTCTATAATAAAATCAAGTGTACGGGATGCTGCGAAATAAGTAATCATAGAATACAATGCTATCTCTACCGAAAGGAAATATGCCGCTGTTGAAAAAATGAGTACATTAATTATGATAATAACATCGCCAACGGTAGCACCTATTTTTCGACTTATGTAAATGGCCAAAACTTCTGTACCATCGATAACAGCGCCACCTCTAATGGCAAAACCAATACCCGCACCCAGAAAAGTGCCCCCAAAAACTGCAACCAACAAGTTATCATCCGTTATATTTGGAAAATTGACATTGGCTATAAACAAAGAAAGCCCGGCAATACCTATGGCTGTTTTTATTGCAAACTGAATTCCCAGCGTTTTATAACCCATGAAAATAAATGGAATATTCAGCATAATTATTAATAAATACACCGGCCACTTTGATAAAGCTGAAACTAAAAGTGAAATACCTGTAATCCCACCATCAATAAAATGATTAGTTAACAGAAATCCTTTTAAGCCAAATGAAGCTGAACATATTCCCAGAAAAATTAAAAATGCATCTTTAAGATAACCACGCATGGTCAATCGTGCTTCTCTGAATCTTTTAGCCTTCAGATAAGCCGAAACTGATTTCTTTCTTTCGATTGTTGGTTGATACAAATTCTATTATTTTAAATATAGTTTTCAATGTAGTAACCATTCTAATCAGCCGAATCTTGATGCGAATTTCTTTTCTTCCTTTTATCATGTTGCGAAACCAGCAACCAGATCAGAAAAAAAAGGCCACCAACCAAACCCAATACAGCTATTAATGCAAGATCCATAATTACAATTTTAGTTTTAACCTGAAAACTGTTGCTGAAAAGAGCTGAACCTTACTTCACATGAACTTTATGCTACAATATTGTTTTCTGTCAAAGTTGAAAGATACAGGTTTTTGCTAATACTTCAGTCATGCCGGCCTCCCTATCTTTGCCAAATAACGACTTGCAAATGAATATAGAATTCAACAAGAATGAAGATCAATTAAAACTCAGCCTTAGCGATATGCGTCGCAAACTTGAAAAAATTTATGAAGGCGGTGGTAAAAAGGCAATTGAAAAACAACATGCGCAAAATAAATGGACGGCACGTGAACGTATTGAATTTTTAATTGATAAGACTGTGCCCTTTATTGAACTGGGTGCTTTTGCCGGTTACGAAATGTATGAAGAGCAAGGTGGATGCCCGGCAGGAGGCACGGTAGCCGGATTGGGATATATAAGCGGCAAGCAATGTGTAATAGTGGCCAACGATCAAACAGTAAAAGCTGGCGCATGGTTTCCGGTTACAGGTAAAAAGAATTTGAGATTGCAGGAGATTGCAATGGAAAATAAATTACCTATCATCTATCTGGTGGATAGTGCCGGTGTATTTCTACCCATGCAAGATGAAATTTTTCCGGACAAAGAACATTTTGGTCGCATCTTTCGCAATAATGCTCGCATGAGTGCAATGGGCATTACACAAATAGCTGCAGTAATGGGCCCCTGTGTAGCAGGTGGCGCATACCTACCCATTATGAGCGATGAAACTTTAATGGTAGCAGGAAATGGTTCCATATTTTTGGCAGGCTCTTATCTTGTAAAAGCTGCCATAGGTGAAGTAATAGATAATGAAACACTGGGTGGTGCAGCTACACATACCGAGATCAGTGGTATTGCAGATTATAAATTTAATACCGAACAGGAATGTCTGGATCAGGTAAAACGAATTGTTAGTTTCATAGGAGAAAAACCAAAAGCCGGATTTGACAGAAGCAAACCTACCATGCCTAAAAAAAATGCAGAAGAACTTTATGGTATTTTTCCACATGATGGCAAGCCATACGATGTGCTGGATATTATAGAAAGAATAGTAGATGATTCTGCTTTTGATCAATACAAAGCGGATTATGGCAAAACAATCGTGTGTGGATATGCTCGCATTGACGGTTGGGCTGTTGGTATAGTAGCCAACCAACGACTGATTGTAAAAAACAGAAAAGGAGAAATGCAAATGGGCGGCGTTATTTATAATGACAGCGCCGACAAAGCAGCTCGCTTTATAATGAATTGTAATCAGAAAAAAATTCCATTGGTTTTTTTACAAGATGTGACGGGCTTTATGGTTGGCAGCCGCAGCGAACATGCCGGCATTATAAAAGATGGAGCCAAACTGGTAAATGCAGTAGCCAATAGTGTGGTGCCAAAAATTACCATCATCACCGGCAACAGCTATGGTGCCGGCAACTATGCCATGTGTGGCAAAGCCTACGACCCAAGATTTATTTATGCATGGCCTACTGCAAAAATTGCTGTAATGAGTGGCGACTCCGCTGCCAAAACTTTGCTGCAGATACAGGTTGCCGCCATGAAATCAAAAGGAAAAAAAATAACTGCTGAGGAAGAACAAAAAATATTGAGCGAAATAAAAAGCAAATACGATAAACAAACCTCTCCTTACTATGCTGCCGCAAGATTGTGGGTTGATGCTATCATTGATCCGGTTGATACAAGAAAAGTGATAAGCGAGCGCATACAGGCCGCCAATCAAAACGAAGAGATTGCAGTATTTAAAACCGGCGTTTTTCAGGTATAAATGGATGAAATAATTATATACACCGATGGTGCAGCCCGTGGCAACCCGGGGCCGGGTGGCTATGGTACTATTTTAATGTCAGGCAAACACAAAAAAGAATTATGGCAGGGCTATAAACACACTACCAATAACCGAATGGAGCTGATGGCCGTCATTGCGGGATTAAAAGCATTAAAGAAAGAAAATCTGAATGTGTTCATTTACTCGGACAGTAAATATGTAGTAGAAGCAGTAGAAAAAGGATGGCTTCAAAAGTGGTTGAAAACCGGTTTTAAAGGCAATAAAAAAAATCCAGACCTGTGGAGGCAATACCATTTGCTTTCAAGAAATCACAATGTAAAATTTAAATGGGTGAAAGGCCATGCCGATAATCCATTCAACAACCGATGCGATATGCTGGCAACTGCCGCAGCCGATGGCGCATCACATACATTATTGGATGATGTGGGTTATGTGAATGGGCAGAACGATGAATTAGACTTTTAGTTAATATCAAACTTTCTACAGTTTGATTTTTCTAGTCTTAATAAAAAAACCCGCCAGCCAATAGCCAACGGGTAAACTTCTTTTTAAAAATATTACTTAAGCCAATTTCATTGCTGTACGCTGCTTCAATATTACATTGTAGCAAACCAGAATTACAGGCAGAAACACCAGCATAGCCAACAACGAATTTCTATAAAACGGAAGTCCCGCTTCATAACAATTCATCAATCCGCTAAAATCTCTTGCGTACCAACTTGCTGATGCACCTTGCCATACAAAAAAATTAGAAACCAGAAAAAACAAGGTAGGCGCTGCAATAGCACCCAGTGCCAAACTCCCGTAACTGCTACCCTTTAGCAGCCAGCCGATAGCTGTAACCGCTAATAAAATAATATAATTGAGCCATTGACCACCATAAAAACCGGGGAATGAAAACTGCCCACTATTATATAAAATCTGAATAATGACATCGCTGATTACCAATGCCAGCAAGGGAAGCAGAAATGACATATTCTTTTCTTTTATTATAAACCCTGAAAACAGGGCAATAGCAATTAAAGGTGAAAAGCCCGACCAGTCTAACTTATCGGCAAAAGCAAGTTTGCAAAGCGTTTGCAGCGCAACCAATAATATTGTAAAAAGAATTACCCGATTGTTGATTTTCATATTTTGAAATATTAAAGTACAAAAATAAAAGTTTTACATTAAACATGGGCCTAACTTATACACCAATGTTAAATGGCACTGTAGCTCTGAATAATACGGCATTTGAAGCAGCTATCAGTTTTACTTCATTGCCGGGAAATAATATTGCTGCCGGCTCACCCTTACTCAGTTTTAAATGATTATTGCCGGTTTGCAAATGGATAGCACCTTCTGTCAATACAACTATTTCTGCCGTTACAGGACTAAAATGGGCTTCATCATACTCATTCAGCTCAAATACACTTAACCTGAAGTCGGGCGTATGGGTTGCATAAACTTTTTCCAAATCGCCCACTCCTTCCAATATCTCTACATAAGTAGGCTCACAGGTTACATGCTTTAATAATTCCGGAACATCAATATGCTTGTTGGTAAGGCCGCCACGTAATACGTTATCCGAACTGGCCATTACCTCCACATTCTGCCCTTGCAGATAAGCATGTGGTACACCTGCGGTTTGAAAAATGCCTTCGCCTTTTTCTAAATGCACCAAATTGAAAAAATAAATTGAAAAAACACCACGATCAATATTACCATGATGTGGAAACTGTTCTATTGCTTTTAATACCCAGTAGTCTTCAACATATTTATCCGGCAACTCGGTTTTATAAATTTCAGTAAGGTTTCGAATCAGCGGAGCTAATATTCGATTTACTTCAGCCTGAGGCATTTCCATTACATGCTTGTATAAACCTTCATAACCCGATTGCAAAAAAAACGGAAGCAGCTCTCTCAGTTCAGTAACATTCATTAATATATCCGCCATTTCTTCAGGTGGCTTAAAGCCGTGTAATAGCCAAAAATCACTTAGTGCAACCATCAGCTCCGGTTTATGATTAGCGTCTTTATAATTTCTATTTGCTGCATCCAATGGAATTCCCAAAGCATTTTCGTTTGCAAATGCAACCGCCGCTGCTTCCTTTGTTGGGTGCACTTGTATGGATAGCATTTTTTGTACATCCAGTACTTTGAGCAAATAAGGTAAATGACCAAACTCATGCTGCACCTTATCGCCCAGCAACGAAGGATTGTTCTCTAAAAATTCTTTTAATAACTCAAATTGATTGTTGCCAATTTCAATACAACAGTTATCATGGGCATGTACGCCCAACCAATATTCAGCACAAGGCTTTTGTTCCGGGTTATCCATCTTTAGCAACGATGGAATAAAGGAAAATCCACCCCAGTCATAATGTTTGACATTGCCCTTAAGCCGGTAAGCTCCTTTCATTATAAAAAAAACATTTATCTTGAAGTAAAGATAAGCATGGCACAGCATAATGATTTGGGAAAAGAAGGCGAAGCATTGGCAGCGCAATGGCTGGTGAGCAAGGGTTATACTTTATTACATCGCAATTGGCGACATGCGTATCATGAGATAGACATTATCGCTACCAAAGGAAAAATGCTACATATCATTGAAGTCAAGTCAAGGCATTATTTTCCGGGGAGCAATCCGGAGGATAGTGTAACCAAAAAGAAATTTAAAAACTTACAAAAAGCGGCCGATGAATTTCTGTTTCGACATCCCGGTTACAAATGGATTCAATATGATATTCTTGCAATTACATTGTATAAAAACAAAGAGCCGGAGTTTTTTCTGATTCAGGATGTTTTTTTATAGATTGATATTTCCTATTTGATTACCTCCATCATCTTTTCTACCAACTTAAATGTGGCCGGACAATACTCCACATTCTGTTTGTGTATATAGCCATAGTCTTTATACTTTCTTGAAATGTGTGGAAAGTTGCTGCAATCCTCAGGCCTTATTTCATAAATGCTGCATTTGTTGTCTTCCAAATTTAAAAACTGACAGGGTGTTGATTTATTCATCCAATCACGATCGCCGCCCCGCTCCTGATAAAGCCATTTTTCTTTAAATGCTGTTGGCGTCATCTTAAAATGAGATGCAATGCGCTTTATGTCTTTTTCATTGAAGGTAGGCGTCATGGTTTTGCAACAGTTGGCACATGATAGGCAATCCACTTCTTTCCAAACTTCCGGCTCCAGTGCAGCAATTTTTTTATCAAGATGACGAGGAGGATCTTTTTCAATCTTGCTGAGATAGCGACGCATTTTAGTTTTGGCGTGTCGTGCTTTTTGTTTGAATGAACGCATGTTCACCGGTGGAATAGTACTCATGTGCCGAAGATAATACCTCATTTTTAATCTTGAAAAGAAATTTAGCGTTACTGTTGTTCAATGGTTATTTTTGTTTCTATAAAAAATATACAACATGCGTTTTTTCTTTTTAATTGCATTGATATCTACCGGTTTGCTGATAAGCTCCTGTGGAGGTTCTAAAACCACTGATCTGAGTAAACCTTTTTGCGATACGGCCTGCTTCAGCGATTCATTGATTTTTGCAGGCGAACATCCTTTAAAGCCCTATGTAATTATCAGCGGCGATAATTGTAAGGCTGATACCATCACCTGGAGTTTTAAAAGTTTGAAAAATTATAGAAAAATCAGCATCCCCGATGTTATGAAAAGAGATATTGCTTTGAATCCTGATTATCTGCGTTGTTATATTCGTGATACGTCATTCGCTTTTGTTATTTTCAACGATTGCATTTCGGGAAGAGGCTATTGGCTCAAACTGCCATTTAATAAAACCGCAGATATTGGCCGCAAAAGTGGTGCTCTCAATAATTTTGATCGCAAATTTTCAATGCCTGACAATATTGTTGCCTATACCGACAGGGGAAATTTATTTATAGAAGATATAACTAACGGTAAAACTGCTATGATGAGTTTTGGTGAAGACACGGGACTTGATTTTGATGCTATACACGAAACCATAGACTCCGTAAATATTACACCTGCAAGAATTTGGGCCAAAGTAAACTTGGGTGGCAAATGGACTGATATGCAAAAAGATATTCAACTCAAATAGTTTGTGGGCTAATAATCCACGTACCAAATGTGGGATTCTTATAAAAACGGTTTTAAAGCCTGGTTGCAATTAGAAAAATCATTATCCGACAATTCGGTATGGGCATACCTGCGTGATATTGATAAACTCACAGGTTTTTTGCAAGCATCACATGAATTAAAATCACCTGCCGATGTTACGTTAAAAGAATTACAACGATTCATTAATTGGATAGCTTCTTTGGGTATGACGGCTGCTTCACAATCCAGAATCATTTCAGGAATAAAATCTTTTTACAAATACTGCTTGCTGGAAAACATTTGCACCACCGACCCCACTACCCTGCTGGAAGCACCCAAGCTAAAAAGAGCTTTGCCCGATGTATTGAGTTTTGAGGAAATTGAAAACATCATCCATCAAATAGACAGAAGTACACCGGAAGGTGAACGCAATAAGGCCATACTGGAAACCATGTATAGCTGCGGGCTTAGAGTGAGCGAAGTAGTGAATCTGAAAATTTCTCAACTGTATCTGGATGTAGGCTTCATCAGAGTATTGGGCAAAGGAGATAAGGAAAGATTAGTGCCCATTGGCAGTGCCGCTTTAAAACAAATAAATTTTTATAAAAACCAGGTGCGGGTGCATATACAGGTGCAAAAAGGAAATGAAGACATTTTGTTTCTTAATAAAAGAGGCGCAAAACTTTCAAGAGTAATGATCTTTTACATCATCAAAGAAATGGCAATGAAAGCAGGCATAAAAAAAACCGTATCGCCCCACACCTTCCGTCATTCATTTGCTACTCACTTGGTAGAAGGTGGCGCCGACCTGCGTGCCGTACAGGAAATGCTGGGCCATGCCAGCATCACCACTACTGAAATTTATACACATCTTGACCGGGAATTCTTAAGAAAAACACTGGAACAGTTTCACCCAGGGTTCAGCGGTTGAGCTACTCTACTATTAATTTCTCAGTATATTTTTTTGCTGATTTTTTACCGGTTAGTACAACAAAATAAGTACCTGATGAAAGTGCAGGTAAATTGATGTTGAGCAAACCTGCTTCATCATCTATCCACAGTTCCTGCCGCACATACATACGGCCTTCGCTATTGATGATTTGAAGCGCATAATAACCTGCTTCCATTTGCTTTACATCCAAATTCAGAGATGCATTTTTTGAAATGGGATTGGGAAAAATTTTCAAACGGGATTCCGTTTGCACAGGAGCTTCCACGATTTTCATTGAAGGGATATTTTTTTTAGAATCATGTACAATGTATAACCCACCTATTACAATATTTGTTTCGTTTTGCTTATAACGGGAAATAATTTCTACTTCAGACAGCAGTTTTGTTTTTAAAACCACTATTAATTCTTTCCCTTTTTTATAATCATTATCAATTTTTACTTCTGCATTTTCAAAACCTGGAGCAGAAAAACTGAGCAATCCATCGGCAGGCAATTTATCTGACGAAATAGAAAAGGCTCCTTCATCATTTGTCAAAATATAATTCAACGGAGTGCCCGAAAGAATACTCGCATTGGATACAGGCGATCCTTCTTCATTCAACACCCGGCCGGAAACAGCCTTACATTCAATTTTGTTACTTACTACAATAGTATCTCCAATAAAAAATTGCTGTGCATTCAAATCTGTTACAGTGTTATCCCCTTTTTGTGTTGCAGGCCAAAGCGAAATGGTATGTGAGTCTCCAAAATTGGTGATAAAATATTGCCAGCTAATGGTTCGGGTAACATAACCGGAAAGATAAATTTCCATTTGTGCCGGATCAGAAAGCAGTTGATTTTCTATTGCAAAAGCGCCTTCTTTATTGGTAACTATTTTAATGATTTTGTTATTTGCTTTTAGCGTAATGACCACTCCTTTAAGCGGCAATTTTGTTTCGCCATCAATAATTTTTCCATTTGTATTTTCAAATGTTTGCGGACGAGCAATAATGCCCATGGTAGGGCGGCAAGGTGTTTTAGTGGTATCTCGTTTTATATCTTCAACTTTTATTTTACCCAATTGTGCTTTGGTTGAATTTGCCTTTAATGAGAGTAAGGATGCAGGCAATGCAAATGAAAAGAAATACCTGAACCAGGGAATTCTTTTTTTCGGTAATTCAATATCCCGATCAAGTTGGTCGGACATAAACCTACCACAAACTGAACCTGTGGATGGTTTTTTAAAAAATTCGGCAATCTGTCGGTCACTCATTGTACTGAAATCAACCACTTGTTTTTGACAGGAGCCACAGAAACGGCCTTTTTCTACGGGTGTCATAGCATCCCAGTTTTCGTGGCAGGGTTTGGGAATGGTTAACTGAATATTTTTTGACATAAGAAATAATTTATTGCTTTAAAAAAACAGGGGCCGGTAGAAACCAGCCCCTAAATCACTAACCGGCTGTTAAATGATTTGATATGATTGGTTGATGCAGCAGAAAATTGAATTGCACAAAACGGTTGAAATTTTTTTTTTGACCGGCTATGCACAGCACCAGATGGGCTGCCGGATGCGCCGCAAGGATGGATCGCAGCGACTGACGAGCAAGCAGCCGGACCTGATGCCGGGATTTATTCTGAAGCCGAGAGCCCCAAATTCTCTTTTATTTTGTCTAATTTTACGCTTTGACATTTGTAAAAAATATATCGCAACAGACTGCACATCAACCCGATGATAAGGAACTGGTGGCACAGTACAAGGCAAGTGGCAGTATGCAGGTGCTGGGCAATCTTTATCAGCGTTATATGGACTTGGTGTACGGGGTTTGCCTAAAATATCTGAAGGATAGTGAAAAAGCAAAGGACAGTGTGATGCAGATTTTTGAAGAACTGGTACCCAAATTGAAAAAACATGAAGTGGACAATTTTAAAGGATGGCTGCACATGGTAGCCAAAAACCACTGTCTGATGCAACTGAGAACGCCCAAAAATCTGAAAACCGTGGAATTTAAGGGAGAACTTGTGCAAACGGAAGAAATTGTGCATCTGAATGGTGTGTTGGAAAAAGAGGAGCAATATAAACAGATGGAAAACTGCCTGGAAACCCTGGCCGGTGAGCAGCAGCAAACCATCCGGCTTTTTTATCTGGAAGGGAAATGTTACAACGAAATAGTAGCCATAACAGGCCATGAGTGGAACCAGGTGCGTAGCTTTATACAAAACGGCAGACGCAACCTGAAAAACTGCATGGAAGAAAACAGGATTTGAATTTATTATTTTGTAGAGATAAATGAACGAAGGCAATCACATAGAAAAGTTTTCGGCAGCAGTGATAGAAAAATATCACCGGGGATTGCTATCTGCAAAGGAAATGCACGTACTGGAAAAGGCTGCACTGGAAGATCCTTTTCTGGCCGATGCACTGGAAGGATATGATTTGCCCGGAGTAGATGCAACTGCGGATTTACAAGAGCTGAACAACAGACTGGCTTACAAAACCGGTGAAGCAAAAGTAATAAACATGCAAACCGGCACTAAGAAAAAAATACCGTGGCTGCGTGTAGCGGCCGCTTTCTTGCTGGTAGCAGGTGCTGCCATAGTAGCACAAAAAATGCTGATAGCTCCACGAAAAACCAATGAAGTTGCACAGCATAAAGAAACTAATAAAACGGAACCGCAGGTAATGCCTGCTACGGTAAATGATACTGCACAAGCCGGTAACAATACAGCAACAACACATAATACATCAACAACAGGAGCACCCAACAAAAGCGGGCAAACAGATGCTAAAGACATTGTAATCAATAGTGGCAATGGTGAAAATGGTACTACCTCACCTGAAAAAATAATTGAAATAATAGCTGAAAAGAAAAAAGACGAAACCGATAATTTATCAAAGCCCGAAAAAGCAATAACCCCACAGGCCACAGTAGCCGCTAATGATGCAAAAATTGTAAACGCCGAAACCGCAACAAACAATCAAGCAGCAAAAGAAATAGCTGCTAAAAGAAATAATAACGTACAACCCATTGCTGATAGTGATAAAGATGGCGTAGATGATGTATTGAATGAAACCAAGAACAGACAGGCAGTAGCCAATAATGCCAGAAAGCAACGCAGCAGAAATGTAGAACCACATATTTTTAAAGGCAGGGTAACTGATGGAAACAATGTGGGTCTGCCTTTTGCAAGGGTGATGAACACGGCAGATAATAATGCAGGCACTTATACTGATGTAAAAGGATATTTCACCATCACTTACCCTGATACAGTTGTAAATGTAAGAGTAAACTCGGTGGGTTTTGAAAACAGCAATATAGCACTACAAAGTAGTCTGAGCAATAACCAGGTAACGCTGCAAAACGATAAGAACATAACGGCTGTAGTGATTGACTCCAAAAAAATCAATACTGAAAAAAGGCGCAATATCTCAGTAAGCCTTTCCGAATCGGAACCTATGGACGGCTGGGACAACTATGATACTTATATTGCCAATAACTTGGATAAGCCGGATGAGTTTAAGAGCAAACCCAGTTTTAGCAGTGGCACCGTAGATGTATCATTTGAGGTAAACAAATATGGTGAGCCTGTAAACTTCAAAATAGAAAAATCACTTTGTAAAAAATGTGATAAAGAAGCCATTCGCCTTGTAAAAGAAGGACCAAAATGGAGAAGCAATGCCAATAAAAACGGCAGAACAACTGTAACCATCAGTTTCTAAGTATTCAATTCCCTTACCTTTCACTTTCTTCTTTTCACCATTTACCCTCCCCCTTCTCCTTTCCACCCTTCGCCTTTTCCCTTCTTCTTAAATCCCTACCTTTGGCATCCAAAAACTACAGTAATGAAAAAACTATTTATTTCTGCAATGGCATTAGTAATGATGCTAAGTGCCGATGCACAGGGCTTAAACACACCACAGCCCAGCCCCACACAAACCGTAAAACAAAATTTTGGTTTGTCAAGTATTGAACTCTCCTACTCACGCCCCGGCGTAAAGGGAAGAAAAATATTTGGAGACCTGGTGCCTTATGGCAATGTGTGGCGCACCGGAGCCAACCAAGCTACTACACTCACTTTTGGTGATGATGTAACCATAGGCGGTGTAAAAATAAAGGCAGGAAAATATGGTCTGCTGACAATACCGGAGAAAAAAAGCTGGACGATTATCATCAGTAAGCAAACCGGTGTAACCAGCCCGGCCGATTACAAACAAGACCAGGATGTAGTACGAGTAGATGCAAAAACAAATGCAACCGGTGATGCCATTGAAACATTTACGATTGAGTTTGCCAACGTAAAACCCAACACCTGCGACCTAGAAATAAAGTGGGACAAAACATCTGTGAGTTTACCCATAAGCACCGATGTAGAAACCAAGGTAATGGCGCAAATAGATCAGTTGATGAATAAAGACAATCGCCCATACTACAATGCAGCGATGTACTATATGGATAATGGTAAGGATTTGAATCAGGCACTTGGCTGGTTTCAAAAGGCGGCAGAGATGCAGCCAAAAGCATTTTGGATACAGCATCAGCTGGCCAACTGCTTGGCCAAACTGGGTAAGAAAGACGAAGCCAAAGCAGCAGCAGAAAAATCAAAAGCCCTTGCAGCCGAAGCAAAGAATGATGACTATGTAAAGCTTAATGAAAAATTATTGGCCGAACTGGCGAAGTAAAAAGTTATAATATTTGTTTTTAAAAAGCTCCTTTATTAGAGGGAGCTTTTTATTTTACATGAGGTAAAATGAATTGTACTAATAACAATATAAAATGCAAAAAATTAAGACGATGATAAGCAATGTTTGGTTTTTTGGGAGAGTGGGTGTAATGGTATAAATTTATGAGTTGAACTGATATTGAGTTTTATGCAAGTTACCTTGACCCTATAACATCAGCTAATTGCAAATCCCAGCTTCAGCTAGGACACGTTTTCTAAACGCCCTGCCAATTAAAAACCTAAAAAAATGATACGACTTAAATTATTATTGCTACTGTGTATAATAGCAACAAACAACCTTAAGATGTTTTCGCAACTAACAAGCACTAAAAAAGTTGAAAACATTGTCTATGGAATGGTTTCGGGTACAGCTTTACTAATGGACGCTTATTTACCGATCAAATCCAACCACAAGGCTGTTATTTTTATTCCGGGAAGTGCTTGGGGGTTTCCATATCCTACAAATTATGACCAACCTCCTTTAAAAGAAGATATCAAATTTGATAGCAGTTATTATGGTGAGTGGGAAAAATCATTGGTGCAAAATGGATACGCTGTTTTTGTAATTAATCATCGGTTCTGCCCAAAATTTCAGTTTCAGGATATAATTGAAGATTGCCGCAGAGCTGTCAGGTATGTCAGGTATAATGCCACTGAATTTTCAATTGACCCTTTGTTCATTGGAGCCATGGGTCATTCTTCGGGCGGCAACCTGGCATCAATACTTGGTGTGAGCGACAGTACCTATTATTCAAACAGGTCGGCTATTGATAGTGTAAGTTCAAAAGTGCAGGCGGTTGTAACATTGGCTGCACCTTTTAATCTGGCGGATATTAATAAGCCTGAAGACAGTACCTTGGATAATAATTATATGCTATCTGCAATTAACGCTTATATGGGTGGTTTACCGACAATGAAACGTGGAGATTTTGTGCTTTCCGGTAAATACATATCTGCATCTCCTTATGCCTTAGTGACTAAAGACGATGCGCCTACACTCATTTACTATTCAGACAATGATCCTGTAATTGCAACCCGTCAGGCAAAAAATATGTATAACGAACTCGTACAGCATAATGTGCCTGCTAAAATAGTCATGTCTCACAACGCAGGGCATAATCCTATCGCTGATATGATTGAAGTGTGTAATTGGTTTAAAAAATACTTGAAGTAGCCTGTTTGTGAAACTACAGCCAATTGTAAGCTCACCAAAATGTGAGAGGGGTTAAGCTTTCTTATTTCTCCAATACACTGCCAGTAACCTATTGTTCAATCTATTTCAGGATGATTTATCTTAGTAAGCCAATAACTAGTATAATAACAAAAATCTGGATTATTTTTAAGGTAGCACAAGCTTAGGTTGGTCGCTGCTCTGTGTGGAACATTATTAAAATTCCAGCACTGCAGCAAGCCAAGGACGTTGTGTACAATTAGTACATCCTAAAAAACATCAATGAACTTTCAAGAACATATTATTAATAAATCTAATAAAGATCTCATAGAAATTTACGTCAACGCTGATAATTACCAGCCGGAATTTGTTAATCAAGTTTATGAAGAGTTGACCAAAAGAGGTGTATCGCTTGATCAATACATAGCGGAAAATGAAGCTAAATCACATACATTAAATCTTTTGCTTGAACAAGGAAGGAAAGGCAATGAAGTGTATTTGATTTTAGGATTTAATTCAGCCTTTCTGGGTGGGGTAATCGGAATAATTGCCGGCTACACATTTGGCCAATCTAAGCAAGATGGACCTTCTGGTGAAAGATTTTATACTTTTGACAAACAAACACGAGATAAAGGCCGAATTATGATGACAATTGGAGTTTTTGTTTTTTTGATAATAATGACTTGGAAGTTTTCTTGATCATGAGCAACTCTCAGTATGAACTGTACAAAAAAGTTTGAGGAAAATCAATGCTGCTGAAACTGGCGGTTGCCAATATCAATCTTCACTTTATCAAATAATACATTCTTCTTGATAGGTACCGTAAAGGTCATATTGCCTTTTTGTACCGTAGCCGTAGTATTCAGTCTTATTACCTGCTTTTCGGCAGCCGTATTGATTACCTGATTACCCCTGAAAATGTATCCGGATTTTAAAGTGAAAGTGCCGGGCTTTAAAGCCTTACGAGCAGAAAGTAGTGAAGACCTGGGGAAAATATCAGATCTTTTTGACTTACCATCACCCAATGACGCAAACGTAACTGCGGCTGTGGAAAGCAACATTACCAAAGCAGCTAATTTTCTGCTGATGGTCTTGAAACGTATGGAACGAGTGCGGTTCATTCTTTACAAAAGTAATTACAAAAATTAATATAAATCAAACCGTTTATAAATAAGTTTAGTACTTTATTAACGATGATAAATCGTTCTTTGTTACATAAATATTGAGATTTTTTTTGAGGCTTTTTCACATTTGTGGAAAACCATTTATTAAAATTATTGCCATTTTTTTCTTAACTTGTTGATAACAACAGATTTCCGGCACATTTAGTCTAAAATAGACCAAAAAAGCTCTTTAAAACCATTGTTCACCAAATTTTGGAACAAATGAAAGAAAATCCCTATCAGGAAGACCGTTTTGAGATGCAGGAATTGCTAAACAGATATGAGAATCTAAAAAACGGACTTCAAAACTCATTTCTTGAAGAAGAATCGTTTGAATTAATTATAGATTATTTTCAGGAAAAAGACGACCAGCGGCAGGCTATTGAAGCAGTCAATTTTGGCATTTCGCAATATCCCTATTCCTCACTGCTCACCATAAAAAAGGCTGATATATTGCTGGCCAACAGACAATACAAAGAAGCTCTTGATTTATTGGACCAAGCTACCCTGCTCGACCATGCTGATATTAATAATTACATACTGAAAACAGAAGCATTGCTTGCGCTGGATATGCATGAAAAAGCAGTGAACCTGCTGGAAGAAGCTTTATTACTTTTTGAAGGCGAAGAAAAAATTGAGCTTTTGTTTGAACTGGCCGATGTGTATGATGATTATGAAGATTTCGACAAAGTATTCGATTGCCTCAAACTGATATTGGAAGACGAACCCAATAACGAAGAAGCACTTTATAAAATTTGTTTCTGGACAGATTTTACCGGCAGAAATGAAGAAAGCATAAGGCTGCACCAACAAATCATTAATGATTTTCCCTACAACGAACTAGCCTGGTTCAATCTGGCTTCTTCTTATCAGGGACTAAAACTTTATGAGAAAGCCATCGACGCTTATCAGTACGCAATAGCCATTGATGAAAAATTTGACTATGCACATCGCAATATCGGCGATGCTTATATCCGGTTACGCAAATACAAAGAAGCCATTGAAGCGCTTTTGAAAGTAACGGAGCTTTCAAAACCCGAACCCGTAATATTGGAAGCTATTGGGCATTGCTACGACAAATTGAAAAATTATGCTCAGGCAAGATTTTATTACAGAAAAGCTACACATATTAATAAAGAAGACAGCAAATTGTTTTATAAGATAGCCTGCACTTATTTTAATGAGAAGCAATGGGAAAGTTGTGCAAAGCAAATAGAAACCGCCCTGAAGCTACAAACCCGTCATGCCGAATATTATTTATTGCTGGGAGAGTGCAAGATGCAAACCGGTTTTATCAACCAGGCGATAAATAGTTT
>WBZR01000898.1_pt1 | contig 24897 bp, 21 predicted proteins | sample 5204231 | NCBI WGS metagenome assembly WBZR01 (sample SAMN12412403, study PRJNA552823) | activated sludge metagenome | isolation source: activated sludge from anammox sidestream of wastewater treatment plant... | place: USA: Virginia | collected 2017-08
TACAGTCTGTCACGAAAAAGCCTCCCTGCCTATGGACCGGAATGTTCTTAAGAAACCCCAGTCTACAAGGCTTCGAGGCTTTTTCTATTCCTATTCAACGCCGACCTGATGAAATATTCGGGCTAGCCTAGTATTTCTTGGACACACAGGGGGAAGGGGCGCGCCTCGCTGCGCTATGAACGCGGCGCCTCCGACAGCTACTGAAATGACATTCGGGATACGCATTCTCAACCCAGAGGAGATACGCATCATGCGCCTCAAGTTCCTGCCCATTTTCATTCTGTCGTGCTTCGTCTTCGCCGGCAGTGCCCGCGCCGGGATGATCACCGCCACATATTCGGTCGATGCCGGCGGCTCCAATGCCAACCCGCTCAATGGTCTCGGCGCCATGGCCACATTCGAAACGTCGGGCAGCACGCTCAACATCCTCCTCAAGAACACCAGCACCGGCATGCCGGCTGGCTTCGACACCGCCGCGTCGCTGCTCGTCTCCCTCGGAATGTCTCTGCCGACCGGCTTTTCCATCCTCTCCGGCAACACCGCCGTCGTCGGGCCCGGCTCCGTCGGCGTCTCGCAATGGTCGAGCTTCACGCCCGGCTCCAGCGTGGCCAATGAGTGGGCCTGGACGAATGCAGGCGGCGGCGATCTGCTCGGGACTTACAAACAGGTCATCAGCACCAGCTCCGGCAACCAGGGCCTCACCCACTTCACCGGCGGCTCCGGCAGCCTCGGCGGCCCCTACGGTGGAATCGCCGCAAGCCCGCTCCTGGCCAACATCCCCGGCTCGCAGCGCGCGGTGAGCAATTCAATCGCCTACTCACTGACGCTCTCCGGGGCCCTGTCGGATCAGCAGCTTGCCGCTGTGGCCAACGGGAGCATCGTCGAGTTCGGCTCCGACGTTCGCTACCTGAAAGTCCCCGAGCCCGCGGCGATCGGCCTCCTGACCCTCGGCGCCCTGCTCCTCGCGCGCAGCCCGCGGCGCACAGCGCGAAGGTAATTAATCCGCCGCTCGCCCATGCCGGCCGCTTGCCGCTCGTGCGTGAATCCGCTCGTGCGTGAATCCCTTCTCGCACGCGGCCCGATGGGAATCCCTTCCCATGTCCTCGCTTCCCGGCGGGGCCTTCCCGCGCCCAAACCGCGCAAAACCCAAGGTGACATAAGGTGACACAAGCCTTGCGGAAACCGTGCCAACTTCTGTGACGAGCATGTGTTGGGGCAGTGCGAGTTTTTGGTGGTTTTTGGTGAAAACGACCTGAGATGCGAGGCTGAAGACGACAGGGTTCAGGCCGCAGGTTTGAGGTCCAGGCCTTGCAGTCGGGATCGTCGTTGCCGGTGACATCAGGCACTCCCTCACGGGTCATGGTTGGATCGATCTCCATTTACTCATCCTTGCTCCGCGCTTGCGCCTCCGGCTCATGACGCTCAACTTCCTATTGGTACCCAGCACGTGAATCCCATCCTTCACGTATGTCCTCCTGGACTCCATCTCACTCGTATGCCGTTGGGAATTCTGCCCTTAGCCCCGTAGGGGCGCCGGATTGTAGCCACGGGTGGAGCGAAGGCGGCGCTAGCCGCCGAGCGCAACCCGTGGAAAGAATCGCGCAGCGCGACCCGCCCCGGTAGGGGCGGAGGAGTTCTTCGACTCCGCAGCAAAGCATCAATCACACACATACCGCTCGTCGAATTCGATCCCGTGTGCCGTAAGCAACCGCAGTAACTCCGATCGAAAATCCTCACGCCGATGATGCTCAGCCTGATTCGAGATGTACTTCTTGACCGTGTCCTCCTGCGACTTGCTGACCGAAAATGCAGAGTAGCCCTCTTGCCACGCAAACGCGGCGAGTCTCGGAAAAGTCTCATGGACCCACTTCGACGACCGCGCTTTCACGACTCGCATCAGATTTGAAATCGACTCGTCCGGCCGCCAGCGCAAGTACAGGTGCACATGATCCTCCATGCCGCCGACGTCGAGCAGTGTCCCCTTCTCAGTGCGAACAATCCCGCCGATGTACGGGTAGAGACGCTCTGCGATTTGCGCACTGATCCATTTCTCGCGATGCTTGGTGCTGAAGACGACGTGTAACAGAACCTGCGAGTACGTGCCGGGCATGCGACACCTATTGGTAAACGAAAGCTTCCAACGCCCCTCCGGGGCTTATCATACTCGCCGAACCATTCCACGGGTTCCGCATCGCCAACGGCTGACGCCTCGGCGATGCTCCACCCGTGGCTACAACCCTGCGCCCCGTTGGGGCTTAAGAATGCGCGCCCTCTGGGCGACTACCCAGGGCCGCTCGCCTTCTGGTCGAGTAAAAAATGCGTTCGCCGGCGCGAGCGCGGAGCAAGAGTCTCCTATGAAATGTTCACGCCCACCGCCAACTTGCGCCCAGTTGTCTTGTCAGACATCGATTCCGTTCCGCGCCGCAGCGTCAGCCTGACATCCGTTTCACTGTGTCACTTTTCCGACTCGTTTTTCAAGGACTTACAAACGAACTTTCCCGAGACTTTCCGTGCCCTTTCGGGCATACACCGGTCGTGTTTCACCTTGCCCGTTTTCACGAAAAACCGCCAAAAACCCGAAGCGCCCCAACACGTGCCCGCCACGCGAGTTGGCACAGTTTCCGAAGGCCTTGTGTCACCTTATGTCACCTTGGATTTGCACGCGCCTGCGCCGCCCGGCGAGGGTTTCAATCGTCTCTCACACAAGGCAATCAGAATGCACGAATCAATGGCTGCGGCGGGAAAGGAATACCATGCCGAAACTCGAGATGGCGCAAAAAAACATGGCCGCAAGCAAGAGCCCGTTGATGGGCTTGGAGTTGATTTGCGAATGAATCAGGGAACCTCCGGCGATGACAAACGCCGTGACGCCAACCGCCATAAGCACGTTGCCCAAGATTTCTTGTGCCCGCTTCGAACCGTCTTGGCTCATTTCGGTGCCCGCCTCCGCCCCTACTCCGTTGGCGCGAATTCCTTCGGGTCCAGCTTCCGGAACAAAACCTCCGGCGCGGGGCCCAGCGTGTGGCCCACTGCCAGTGGTTCAGCCGCCGTGGCCCAGGTCCATTGCTCCTTCGGCACATTCAGCGAGACGCGAATCTTCTCACTGGCAAACGGCAGGAACGGCTCGAGCAGGACGCCCAGCGTGCGCACCGCCTGGATGCAGGTATGCACCGTCGCCGCGCACAGGGCCATGTCCGTCTTTCGCGAGGTCCACGGAGCCCGCGTGTCGATGTACCGGTTGCACGCCCGAAAGGCCTCCATCACCCGGCCGAGGCCCGCCTTGTATCGCGTGGATTCGATCTCGTCGGCGACCTCATTGGGCAGCTCGCGGATCATGTCGAGCAGTTCTTTCTCCAGCGCGTCGGATTTTTCCGCCGGGGGCACCTTGCGGCCGAAGTCCTCGGTCACGATCTTCTGCCAGCGATTCACGAAGTTGCCCAGTGTCGCGATCAACTCGGCGTTGTTCCGCTCGACGAACTCGTCAAAGCTCCACGCCGTCCGCTGCGACTCGGGCGCGTTGATGGTCAGGTAGTAACGAAGGGGGTCAGGATCGAATGATTTAAGATAGTCCTCAATCCAGACGGCGGTGCCGCGGCTCTTGCTGATCTTCTCTTCCTCGCGACCAGGGAACTTGATGTTCAGGAAGGCGTTGGCCACCACGTTCGTCGGAAGCTGATAGAAGCCCTCGTCCTTCGGCTTGGTGTAGTTGCTGCCGCGCGCGGCGATCTCCGCGGCCGTGAACTGCGTGCCCAGCAGCATCGACGGCCAGATCAGCGCGTGAAAGACAATGTTGTCCTCGCCGATGAAATGGATGATCTCGCAGTCCGGGCTCTGCCACCAATCCTTGTATTTGCGCCAATCGCCGTCGCGCTCCTGGCACAAGGCCGCCGTGAAGCTCACGTATCCGATGGGCGCATCGAACCAGACGTACAGCACCTTGCCCTTGGCGTCCGGGTCTTCCAGCGGAACAGGCACGCCCCACTCCAGGTCGCGCGTCATGGCCCGCTCGGGCAGGCCGGTGCGAATCGAACCGAGGGCGAAGTTGGTGACGATCGGCCGCCAGTCGAGCGACACCAGGCTGAACCAGTCGGCCAGCATGCCCTGGAACTTCTCCAACTGGAGATACCAGTGCGTCGTGGTGCGCTTTTCCGGCGTCGTCTGGGTGATGGTGCTGATGGGGTTGATCAGCTTGAGCGGGTCAATGCTGTTGCCGCACTGCTCGCACTGGTCGCCCAGCGCCGCGGGATTGCCGCACGGCTTGCCATCGGGCATCTTGTGATAGCAGGCCCCGTTGACATAGCGATCCGGCAGAAACTTGGACGCCTGGACGTCGTAAAGCTGCTCCGTCGTCCGCTTCACGAAGTGACCGTTCTTGTGGATGGTCTTGAAGAAATCCTGGCTCAACTGGTTGTGCAGCTCGACGAACTGCGGCTGGTGCGTGCCGCCGTAGATGTCGAAGTGAATCCCCAGCCCCTCGAAGTCGGTCGCCTGCCGCTTGTTGTACCGACTGCAAAGCTCCGCCGGCGTCGTGCCTTCCTTGCGGGCGGATATCTCAATGGCCACGCCGTTGTCATCGCTGCCGCAGATGAACCGGACGTCGTCCCCGCGCGAGCGCAGGTAGCGCACCATGATGTCGGCGGGCAAATAGGCCCCGGCCACGTGACCGACGTGCAGGCGGCCGTTCGAATAAGGCAGGGCGGCAGTGATGAGAAAGCGGCGTTTCGCCATGACAACTCCAGGGTGAATGAAACGGCGCTGATTCTACGGACGTTTCCGATCTGCGCAAAGCAGCGAATGCGAGGGCGAAAACGCCCCGGATATCCGCCAGGACTTGGATGGATCGGATATCGCCGTCGCGCGCGGTCAGGCGCGCTGGGCGATCCAAGCGCACAAATCCTCGATGAATGCCGTCGGGTCCGCGTCGAATTCCAGGGTGTGGTGCCCCTCGGGGTACATGGTGATCTGCCGATCCGGCGAAGGCAGATCGCGCAGCCAGTCGCTCGAGCGGTCGTTGTGAATGATCTTGTCGTGTCCCGCGAGCAGCAGATGAACGGGGTTTCGATAGGCCGACTCGGCCAGCCGCGACGTGCTGCGATCCAGTCGCCGCGAGATCAGCAGGAATCCCGCGGTGACCTGTGCGAGCTTCAGTCGGTCGCCCTCGACGAAGCGAATCCGCTCGGGGTTGTTGGTGAACATGCGCGCGTCGTTCAGCGGGATGTCGTAGGCGCGCTCGCGGTCGTTGACGATCGAGAGGGCGATGCGAATCTTCTCCGTGGCCGAGACGTCTACTCTCGGAAAGAGGCCGGGCGCGATCAGGGACATCGTCGCGACCTGCTCCGGCAATTTCGCGGCCAGCGCTACACAGAGCTTGCCGCCCCAACTGACGCCCACGAGATGCGCCGCGGGCTTTCCCGAGATTCGCAGGACTTCGCTGAGGCTCTCCTCGGCGTCCTGCACCGATCGTTCGATCGACGGCGAGTGACCGCGCTGGGCCTGATTGAGCCCGCTGCCGCGGCGATCGGGCATCAGGACGGTGAAGCCCGCCTCGGCGAGTCGGGCGCCGGACATCTCGTACCATCCGCCGTGCGATTGAATCCCGTGAAAGTAGAGCACCGCGCCGCGCGGCTCCGGCGGGCGCCACCATCGCACCGCGGCGCGGTAGCCGTCGGAATAGCGAAGCGTTTCGATGCAGGGCTGGAGCATGGATAAGACACTAAGGCAGGTTGCTGTCGGTATCAAAGACCTATCGGGGATTGTTTACCCGATAGGGGCCTTTTTTCCGGTCCGACTTGTTATGGAGCGCGGACGTGATATGCTATTGGGTGCCTGTGGTGGTTTTGCAACCCGCCTCGGGTTTGCACCCCCGCCTGCACAGTCCCTCCTCGCCCAAGGGTCGAACAAAATGACTCCCCGAACTTCGTTTTGCGAACAGAGTCTCCGGAATTCTGCTGGCGGTTTGATCAGACTGTGTCTGTCGGCGGCGGTCGCATTGCTGCTTACTGGCGCGTGCGATGCGCAGCGACTTGCAACCGATGGCACGGGCGGAACTTTTTCCGCGCCGGCGGGCAATCCATTGCCGCAGGTTGAGGCCGACGCCGCCGGGCTCGCTGCGCGCGAGATTGAGGATGCCGACATCGTCAAGGTCGTCGGCGACCGCGTGTATGCGCTCAATCGATTCAAAGGTCTGATCATCATCGACGTGGCGAATCCTGATGCGCCGTCGATTCTCGGGCAGTTCGACCTTCGCGGTCGCGGCGTCGAGATGTATGTCGTGGGATCGCAGGTCTTTGCCCTGTTGAGTGCGGATTACTACTTTCCCTATATCGAGGGCGGTCCTATCGGCGCGAGTTCGTCGATCGCGCCGGACGTGTTTCCGCCGCCTGCGCCGGACTTTGACGGAAGCCAGCTTGCGATCATTGACGTGAGCAATCCGGCAGCGCCGGCGCTGCAAGGCAAGATCAACCTCGTTGGCTTCGCCAACGATAGTCGGCGCGTCGGGAATGTGATTTACGTCGTCGGACGAACCCTGATTCCCTACGAATTCGATTCCATGAGCGGCGACGATCATGTTGATGAGGGCTTTGTCGCGTCGATCAACGTGGCCGACCCGGCCAACATCGTTCCCGTTCAGCGCGAGACGTTTGCGGGGGCGGGACTGGAAATGCACGTAAGCGAGTCGCTTCTGTCGGTCGCGAGTCGCAATTACGATGTAAACTCCGGCCAGTCGATGACCCGTGTGCAACTGGTGGACATCACTGATGCGACCGGGGTGATCGACGTGCGCGGATTCTTCAATGTGCCCGGCGCGATTCGCAATCGCTTTTATATGGATGATTTCGGCGGCGTATTTCGGATCGCCACCGAGTCGGGGGGATTTGGCTTCCGAAAGGTGCGCGTATTCACCTACGATCTTGCCGATCTCGACAACGTCGTCGCGCTCGGCCAGGTCGAAGTCATACAGGGCGAGTCACTGGAGGCGGTGCGATTCGACGGCGTAAAGGGCTATGTTGTCACGTTTCTGCGGGTGGATCCGCTTTTCGTGGTTGATCTGAGCGATCCGACGGCGCCTTCGGTCAGCGGTCAGCTTGAAGTGCCGGGTTTCTCGACGCACATCGAGCCGCGGGGCGATCGGCTCATTGCCATTGGTATTGATGACACCGACGGGCGGCGGCCGGCCGTGGCGTATTACAACGTCGAAGACCCCACCAATCCGACTCAGATCGGTCGAGTCGTTCTGGGTCCGCCGGGCTCTTTCACGGAGTCGGAGGCAGTCTATGACGAGAAGGCGTTTAAGATCGTCGACGAGCTCGGCCTGATCGCGGTTCCGTTTACCCATTATGAGTATTCCGGCGATCCTGTTCCATTGGGGGGGCCGAACGGCCAGGGGATTGTCCGCGACTATTACGTTCCGCAGTGCAAGAGCGGCGTGCAGCTTGTCGATTTCAGCGACGCGGCACTTTCGCAGAGGGGATTCTTCGAGCACGATGGCCGTGTCGAGCGCGTGGGGGTTGTGGGCAGCCGAGTCTTTTCACTGTCTCAGGCGGGCTTTCAGACAGTCGATATCACCGATCGTGACAAGCCGGCGGCCACGGGAAGCGTGGCGTTTTTCACACCTGATGAGATGTCGCGCTTTGCGATCGGGGATTGTGGCTACTACTTTCCGGGCCCGATCGATCCGGGATTTGGTAATGGATTCTTCCCGTGGCTCTCGTTGTTCCAGAGCATGTGCGGAGCGATGGGGGTTCTGCCGCTTGTGATCGTCTCTGCGGCCCTATTGGGCGGGAGAAGCTATGTGCGAGGTAGGAGACGCTCCGTCGCCTAGGGGCGCGAGAGTTGACTGAGCGATCCATCTAAGAGAGAAACTCCAGCGGATATCACGCAATCCAAAGCCAACGCGAGGGTCTATCTGGGTCATTTCTCAGTAGTTCCGCGAGCGTGCGACCTTTGACCGGGAATAATGAGATTCAATCGATTTGCACCGTGGACCTGGAACGGTCGTGGCAGGTCTATGAAGCGGCCAGAAGGGCATCGTAGAGCTGCTGAATGGTCTGATCGAGCGTTGGATGCACGAGGTCAGACGCGATCTCTGCAAGCGGCTCAAGGACGAACCGCCGCTCGTGGAGGAGGGGATGGGGGATCATCATTTCAGGCTCGGATCTTATTTCGTCACCGAAGATGAGGATGTCCAGGTCGATGGTACGCGGTCCCCAGGGAACTTCGCGCTTGCGGCCCAGGGACGCTTCAATCTGCTGGCAGACGGCTAATAGGCGCTCAGGCGACAAGGTCGTGCGAAGGTGCGCGGCGGCGTTGATGAATCGAGGCTGATCGTCCGGCCCGCCGACCGGCTCGGTCTCGAAGAGGCTGGAGACCTTGGCGACATCGATTTCCTTGGTCGTCTCGAGAGCGTTGAGCGCAGCGGAGATGTTTCGTTCTCTGCGTCCGAGGTTGGAGCCCAGGGCGATGTACGCGTTTTGCTTTTTTCTGCGACCGTTTACCACTTGATCCCCGCCAGCCGCGACTGGGCCGCAGCGATTCTTTCCTTCTCTACTGTCAGGGCGAAACGCACGTATTTGTCGGCGGCTTTTCCGAAGCCGATGCCTGGTATGGCGACGATGGCCGCCTCTTCCAGCAATTTCGAAGCGCACTCCATCGAGGCGTATCCTTCCGGACACTTCGACCAGACGAAAAAGGTCGCCCGGGGAAGCTCGGTGGCGAAGCCGTACTTATTTAACATCGGCACAAGGGCGTCGCGTCGTTCTTTGTAGATGCGTCGAATCTCGGCGACCTCGGGTCGGTCAATGCCTTCCAGGGCGGTGATGGCGGCATGCTGGATCGCGCCAAAGACGCCGGAGTCCATGTTTCCCTTGACCTTGGCGAGTGAGGCCAGCACTTCGGGATGGCCGACGGCGAAGGCGACTCGCCAGCCGGTCATGTTGAAGGTCTTGGAGAGCGAGTGCATTTCGATGGCGACGTCGATCGCGCCGGCGACTTCCATGATTGAATGCGGGCGGTCGTTGTCGTCGAAGTAGGTCTCGGTGTAGGGGGCGTCGGAGCAGATGATGAAGTCGTGCTTCTTCGCCAGGTGCACGCATCGCTCGTAGAAGTCCAACGGGGCGACGGCGCCGGTCGGGTTATTGGGATAGTTGACGAACATCAGAGCGGTTCGATCGAGCACGTCGGCGGGGATCGCGGCGAGGTCTGGAAGGAAGCCGTTCTCTTCGCGGAGCGGCATCTCGTAGGGAACACCGCCGGCGAAGATGGTCGCCGCGTTGTAGACGGGATAGCCGGGCGTGGGGATCAGGCCGATCTGGCCGGGGTTGATGACGGCAAGCGGCAGGTGGCCGAGGCCTTCCTTGCTGCCGATGAGGGCGATGATTTCCTTTTGCGGGTCGAGGGTGACGCCGAAGCGCTTCTTGAAGAAGTCGGCGGCAACGAGTCGAAACTCGGGCACGCCGGTATCGAAGGGATACTTGTGATTCTTCGCGTCGTAGATGGCCTGGGCCATGCGGTCGATGATGAATCTCGGTGTGGGCCGATCGGGGTCGCCGACGCCGAAGTCGATGACGTCTTTTCCGGCGGCGATGGCGGCGCGCTTCTTGCGGTCGATGTCGATGAATAGATAGGGCGGCAGGACGGCGAGCCGCTCGGGGCGCTCAAAAGGCATGGACAGACTCCGCGAGAGATTCCAATACTTCCAATCGGCGGATTGTACGAACTGGGCGGATGCAGCGTCAACGAACTAGGGAAGCTCCAATTCCACTTCGCGGTTCATGGCGGGGATTGAGAGCTTGATTTTCTTGTGGGTGCGCGGCGGGCAGTCGCGGTATTCGTAGAGTTGCAGTTTGACGGAATCCCAGATGGGATCGCCGCACTTCATCGGCCAGGACTCGACGAGGGCGAATCGGGCATCGTGCGCCAATAGTTCTCGCAGCATCTTGCGCGGAGGCGGATCGGCGTCGGCATAGGGGGTTGTCGGATATTCAGACTCGATGACGGCGTAGCGGATGCCGTAGCGATTGAAGAGGGCGACGATTTCCTCGGGCGAGTCGACGAATTGCTGGTAGTCGTATTTTTCGCGGGCGGCCCTTGCGTAGAGCAACTTGCTGGCGCGGAGCGGGATGATTTTGTCTCGCGCGGCGGCGTTTTGATAGACGTCGAAGATGAACTGGCCGTCGCGAACCGCGTCGATGAGGACGAGGTCGGCGTTTCCAAGGTCGACCAGTTTCGCCACGGCGGCGGCGTGGTCGGGCAACCGGCCTGTGTCGTGGGACCGAGCGAGGACGCCCTGCACGAAAACGAGGGTGCTCAGGAGCGCGAGTCGCGGCGCGGCGGATGACCAGGAGAGGGTGTTCTTCGAGCCTTCGGATGACTCTGAGACGAAACCGAATCGGACGGCGGCGAACGCCAGCGGAGGAATCGAGAAGAACAGGTAGCGCGGCTCCTTTGCGGCGATGGAGAGACTGAAGCCGGTCCATGCGGCGAACCACAGCAGCAGGAGTGCGCGGGGGCCGCGGTCAGGCTTCATGATGAAAGTGAGGAGGCCGAGAAGGGCAATGGGCACGAGCGGCCAGCCGAGGATTTCCGCCGGCCAATGGGCCAGGCCGGTTAAATCGAACGATACCCGTAAGAGTTGCGATGGCAGGGCGGTGTACTTTCGCGAGAAGAGGATGTATGCGCCGATGATTGCGCAGGCGACGATGATGCTCGCGATGAGCGACGGCCTAAGGAGATGTTTGCGGCGGTCGGGTTGCAAGAGCGACTGGACGAGCAGTACAGGGAGAATGAAGCCTGCCGTCTGCTTGGTCATGAATGCCATGACGATCGCTGCCGCCAGCGCGATGGCCCAGATTGGACGATGCGCCTGTCGGTACTGCTCGTAGGTCCAGACGGAGGCGAGAATCCAGAATGTCGCCGGCCACTCGAGCATCACGTCGTTCATCCACAAGAGTCCGTGCGGACATGTGATGAGAAGCAGTGAGGCGAGGAGGCCGGTGGGGCGGTCGAACCATCGGCGGCCGAGCAGGTACATGAGCCAGCCTGCGCCGAATGCGAAGACGAGGACGGTCGCGCGTGCGACTGCGATGTTTACGCCGAAGATTGCGAAGAGTCCGGCCTCGACGACGGCGAAGCCGGGCGGGTAGTAGACGATTATTCCGAGTGCGGGATAGCGAAGATAGAACTGTTCCGCCCATTCGCGGGCATGATCGAGGGGCCAGTTTCGGAAGAACTCGTATACGAATACGCCGTCGAAGGTGTGGTTGGGGGCGTCAGACCAGCCGAGGCCGCCTTCGGTGATGCCTGGAGCACCGGTGAGGAGGACCGCGATGAGGATGAGAATCGCGGCGATGAGATCGCAGCGACGGGAGCCCATCGACGCGGCGGGAATGTCGGTAGAAGTGTTTTCGGTCATGCCTGGGCGAACTGAAAGTCCACGACCTGCATTTCGACTGTTCGTCGGCCGTTCCACTCATTGATGATCGGCCGAAAGGCCACGCGACATCGACGATGATCGAGGAGCGCGGGCTTGAGGGCGGCCTGACCGAAGGCGATGGCTTTGAACTGCCTGCGTCCCTCGGCCAGCGTGACTTGCAGATGGGTGCCCTTGCCGCCGACGGTGCGCGGCTCGCCGACGATTTCCAGTTCGCTGGTGGCGAGGAGGGGGGCGGGATTTCCGGTGCCGAACGGCTCGAGCCGCGACAGGTCGTGGACGAGCGGTTCATCGAGCTGGCCCAGGGAGACTTGATCGTCGATCGTCAGTTTGGACTGCATGTCGCGCGAGGTGAGGAGCTGGGCTGCGCGGGCGGCGAAGGCATCTCGAAAGGCGTCCACCTTTGCGGCCTCGATCTTCAGACCTGCCGCCATCGCGTGGCCTCCGTACTGGATGAGGTGTTCGGCGCAGTCGGCGAAGGCCCGATCGAGCGGGAAGTTTTTTATGCTTCGGGCCGAGCCCTGGCCGGTGCCGTTTTCGATGGCGATCATGACGGTCGGTTTGCCGAACGACTCTGCGATGCGGCCGGCGACGATTCCGATGACGCCAGCGTGCCAGCCGGGGGATGCCAGGACGATGGCGCGAACGGCGTCTGAATCCTGCCCGGTGTCGGCGACCATCTGGTGGGCTTCGTTGGAGATGCGGCGCTCGAGTGATTGGCGGTCCTTGTTGAGCTGGTCGAGGTGTTGGGCGATCTTCATGGCTTCGTCGGGGTTAGCGCGGGTGAGCATCTCGACGGCGAGGCGGGCGTGACCCATGCGGCCGATGGCGTTGAGGCGTGGACCGAGTTTGAAGCCGATATCATAGCCCTCGAGTTTGCGTCCGGTGACGCCGGACATCTGGAGCAGTGCCTGTATGCCCGCCAGCTTGCTCTGGGGGAGGCCGAGGAGGCCGTGGTGGGCGATGATGCGATTCTCGCTGATGAGCGGGACGACGTCGGCCACGGTGCCCATGGCGGCCAGGCCGATGGCGTCGACGAGGAAGTCGCGCAGGTCCGGTCGGACCTTTGCCGCTCCGCTGACGCGCTGGGCGATCGCCCATGCGAGCTTGAGGGCCACGCCTGCGCCGGCGAGATGGGGATTGGGGTATTCGGGATCGCCGGGCAGGGTGACGCCGGGATGGACGATCATTGCGTCCGGCAGTTGGGGGTTTCCGTTGGCGTCGCGGTGTGGTTGGTGATGATCGGTGATGATCAAATCTACGCCGCGCCGGCGGGCGAGTTTTGCCGGCTCAATCGCGGTGATGCCGCAATCGACGCTGATGATGAGTTGGGCGCCGTCATCGGCGAGGCTGCCGATTGCGTCGGCGCTGATGCCGTAGCCCTCTTCGAGGCGATGGGGGATGTAGAAGCCGGGAGAAGCCCCGGCGATGGTCAGACAGTGCCATAGAATTGACACCGCGGTGACGCCGTCGACGTCGTAATCGCCGAAGATGACGATCTTTTTTCCGGCGCTCACGGCGTCGCAGATTCGCTCGGCGGCTCGGATGGTCGCCGGGAAGGCCTCGGGGGGGAGCATGTCGGTTAATTGCGGCTTCATAAACTGCCGGGCGACGGCGGCATCGGTTACGCCGCGATTGCACAGGGCCTGGGCGACGATGGGCGAGATGCGGAGCGTTCGGGCGAGGTCGTCGCGCTGGGCGGCGGGTGGTGGAATGACCCAATCCTTGGGCATGACGGCGTCCTTTGTAATTCGCGGGTAGCGGGCGTGTTCCCCGCTGATCGTCTGCATGGTACGCTGAGTCTTCGGCCGACGGCAAACCGGGCGGCTCGGATTTATCAGGCGACGATTCACATGGTGCGAATCAAGATTTGCGGGATCACGCGACTTGAAGATGCGATGGCGGTCGCCGAGGCGGGCGCGGATGCGATCGGTCTTGTCTTTGCGGATTCGCCCAGGCGCGTTTCGACGCGGCAGACGCGGGAGATTGTCGCATCGCTGCCGCCCTTCGTCAGTGCGGTCGGGGTCTTTGTGAATTCACGGGCGGCGACGATCCTCAGGATCGCTGCAGAGGTGGGAATCTCAACGGTGCAGCTTCACGGCGACGAGCCGCCGGCGATGGTCGGTCAGCTTGGCGGGCTGCGCGTGATCAAGGCGATGTCGGTGCGATACAAGGCGTTCGTTGACGATGTGCGCCGGTTCGCGGACGCCGGCGTGTGCGGCGTTCTGCTGGATGCATTCAATCCCGAGGCACGCGGCGGGACGGGAAAGCGCTTTGACTGGGACCTCGTTGCCGGGGCCCGCGAGGCGGGGGCGCTGGATGACGCCCCGCCGATCATTCTTGCCGGGGGACTGACTTCCGCGAATGTTGCGGCCGGGATTCGCCGTATACATCCATGGGCGGTGGATGCTTCAAGCGGCGTCGAATCTTCGCCCGGTATCAAGGATGCCGAGGCGATAGGGCGCTTTGTGGCGGCGGTTGGGAAGGGCAGAACTTAGCGATTGAGTCACGTCGATTGCTAGTTGTCTTTCGCTCCCTGGTCGATCCAGTCGCGGATTAGGTCTTGTTCCGCCTGATCGAGCGGGCTTGAGAAGAGGGGCATGCGCGAGCCGACTGGGGGGACGGGCGAGCTTACTTTTTGGAACAGCAGGCTGTTGGATGAATTGCCCGGGATGACGAGGGTGACGCCTGCGTTTTGTCCGCTTGGTTGATTCACGAGAGATGCAAACGATTGGCCTTGATCGAGTCGCATGGCGATATTCGGCAAGGCGGCTGCTCCGCCGTCGCGATGGCAGGCGGCGCAGCGTGTCGTGAAGATCGGCTGGATGTCGTTGGCGAAGGAGACGCCGGGGTCCTTGTCGTTGGTATCAGAGTCTGAAGGCAGGCCGCCAGGGACGATGGTTGTGTCACATCCGGAGAGAGCCCCCAGGGTTATGAGGATGGGGGCGATGGTGACGACGAAGCATCTCATGGTTTCTCCCTTTTGCGAGCCCAAAAGGTTGATGTTGATTGATCTTCACGGAATTATCCGATGCACCTGTCCGGTTTCGCCGGTGGGTCCGAGGTTCGCGGAACTCAGGAGGTAGAGTTCGCCCGCGGCATCCTGCCCGAAGCCGAGAATGAATCTGCCGAATCGAAGATCGGGACGATCGCGAACGCCGACTTCCCGCATCGACCAGGCGCCCTCGGCGGATTCTTCGGCGGCAAAGAGCGAACCGTCAGCGAAGGGCGGCCCCTTGCTGTAGTCGCCGAAGATGTATTGTCCGACGAGGGGGAGCGTGTTGCCGTGGTAGACAAATCCGCCGATGACAGCCGAGCCCTGCGGGCCGCCGGCGGGTTCGCTGTGGGGGTATTGCAGGATGGGGTCGGTGAGGGGCGTTCCATCGGCGGCGTGGGTATCGCAGTTCTGAGAGGGGACGACGGGATTGTCCAGGTCGAAACAAGAGAAGCCCTCTCGAATGCGCCAGCCGTAATTTGCACCGAGTGTCACAATGTTGACCTCTTCGAAGAGCGCCTGTCCGACGTCGGCGGCGAATAGTCGATTCTGTCCGGTTGATTCAAATGAGAACCGATAGGGATTTCGCAGGCCCCAGGCGAAGATTTCGTCGCGGGCGTTGGGGTCTGCGACGAAGGGGTTTGAGGGGGGCACTTGGTACGGCAATGCGCCGTTGACGTCGATGCGGAGGATTTTGCCGAGCAGGGAGTTTTTGTCCTGACCGTTGCCGATGGTCAGATTGTGTCCCGTGCCTTCATCGTTTGCGGCGCCACCATCACCGACACCGATATATAAAAATCCGTCGGGCCCGAAGGCGAGTTGTCCGCCGTTGTGGTTGGCCTGCGGTTTGCCGAATCGCAGCACGATGCGTTCGCTGGTTGAGTCGGCGCAATTCGCGTCGCCGGGCAGGACCGCAAACTCGGAGATGTGCGATTCAGAATCGAACCCGGCGGGAATGTCTGCTTGTTTCGGCGCGGTATAGAAGACGAAGAGGCGGCCGTTATTGGCATAGTCAGGATGGAATGCGAGGCCCAGGAGGCCGCGCTCGTCGAAGCTGGTGTTGATGGCGACCATCCGGTCGGCGAGATCGAGAAAGGGCTTGTCGAGCAGTTTGCCCGACGAGTCGATTACTCGAATCTTGCCAATTTGATCTATGACGAACAACCTGTTTGAGCCATCGGGCGGGGCCACCAGGCCGACCGGCGCGACGAGGCCATCGGCGATGAGTTCAAGCCCGACTTGTGTGGTCGGGGGCGGACCACCTCCCCCCAGAAGTCCGAGGATTGCCTCCAACAGGGTGCAACCGGTCGCCAGGGGAATGAGCACGAGGACGCTCAACATGCGTCGTCGCGTTCGAGAGGCAACGGTGGCTTGCTTGTGACGGGAATGTCGGTCGAGAGTCAACGAAAATGGAATCTCCATTCCTGGGGTTCCTCGATTGCGGCGGCGGTTAATGGTTGGAATCGGAGGTTCTACCGGAGCGAATCCGGATAGGCGAGGGCATTTTTTTAGGGAGAGCTTGCGACTCAGCCTTACTCACAATTATACTCTCAATCATGAAGACAAACGTGTTCGCGCAGAAAATTCTCACGGCGGGCCTCGGGTTCATGCTGGCCGGAGGATGTGCCCAATCGCAGAGAACGCCCGGCAAGGTTGCTCCCAACTTTGAGCTAACCGATCTGTCCGGACAGAAAGTGTCCCTGGCCCAGCACAAGGGCCACGTTGTGATGATCTGCTTCTGGGCCGTCGGGTGACCGCCCTGTCGTGCGGAGTCTCCGCACCTCAAGGCACTTGTAGAGAAGTATGAGAAGGACGGTTTCCGCCTTCTCGCGGTCAACGCCTGGGATGAGCCGGAGGCGAAGGTCAAAGAGTACGTCAGCAAGGAAAAGCTGGGGTATACCGTGCTGCTGAACGGCCAAAGCGTCCTTCGCGAGAGCTACTCGGGCAAGTCCATTCCGCATAATTTCCTGATCGACAAAGAGGGCCGCATCGCTTTTGACGAGGTCGGTTTCTCGAAGTCCGGCATGAAGGACATCGAGAAGCGGATTCAGGAATTGCTCAAGGAATAGACAGTTTTACGGCTTACGCTGGAAGGCGTCGGCGAGCGGCAGTAAAACATGCGGCGTGACAATCGGAACACCCAGCATTCCCTTCATCGCACGAACCGTCGCCGAAGTAAGAGGTGCGGTCGCTGATGCGCGTCGTGCCGGCCGGACGATCTGTTTTGTCCCGACCATGGGGGCGCTGCATGCCGGGCACGTCAGCTTGATTCACGCAGCCGCCGGAGCCAGCGATCCCTTCGTCGTCGTTAGTATTTATGTCAATCCAAAGCAGTTTGGGCCGAACGAGGACTTCACTGCATATCCGCGGGCTCTTGATGCCGACGCGAAGGCTTGCGCCGAAGCGGGCGTTTGCCTCCTGTTTGTGCCGGACACGATGGAGATTTATCCACCGGGAGATCAGACGCGCGTTGTGCCCGGCCCGCTGGCTGATGCACTTTGCGGCCCCTATCGGCCGGGGCACTTTGAAGGAGTCTGCACGGTCGTTGCCCGGCTGTTTAACATTGTGACGCCCGACATCGCTTACTTCGGTCAGAAAGACGCCCAGCAGGCGGTTATCATTCGGCGGATGGTTGAAGACCTGCGGATGGCGGTGAGGATCCAAGTTTGTCCACTGGTGCGGGATGCCGATGGATTGGCACTATCCAGCAGAAATGCCCGATTGCGGCCGGAAGACCGGGACGGCGCTTTACTCCTCTATAAGGCGCTATGTTCCGGGAAGGATCGGATCGAGGCCGGGGAGATGTCCATGGGTCGGGTGATCGCCGCGATGAAGTCGGTCGTGTCCGGCGCGGCGGATGTTTCCACGGACTATCTAAGCGTCGTGGACCCGGATACGCTGGCGGAATTGAGCGGGCCGCAGCCGCGCATGATGATCGCCGGGGCCATTCGGTTGGCGGGCGTCAGGTTGATTGATAACATTCTCGTAAACTTGCCATAGGACGCCCCATGCACCCGACGATGTTCAGGATTCCGTATTTGCCCGACTGGCTTGCCGACGTCAAGAGCTATGGCGTCATGATGACGATCGCCTTTTTGTCGGCGATCTGGATGGCCTGCCGGCGCGCCGACCGTTCAAAGGCAAATCCCGACATCGTGTTGAACATCGGCTTCATCTCACTGATTTTCGGTGTTGCGGGCGCCCGGTTGATGTTCGTGCTGCACTACTGGGACACTCGTTTTGCCAATCAGTCCAACCCGTTCGCCGCGATCTTTGACATTCGCGCCGGCGGCCTGGAGTTCTGGGGCGGTCCGCTGCTGACAATTCCGGCGATCGTCATTTATCTCCACTTCATCGCAAAGGCATCCACCCGGTGGTACATGGACATGGCGGCGCCGTCGCTTGCGTGGGGGCTCGCCGTGACGCGGATCGGATGTTTTTTGAATGGATGCTGCTGGGGATCGGTGTGCGTGGATCATTCCGACCCGGCCGTCGAGCGCGCGGAGTTTCCCTGGGCCGTGCAGTTTCCCTATGGCAGTCCGGCTATGGCACAGCAATTCCAGTTCGGGCAGCTCACGCTTCCCAAGGAGCTGATCTTTTCGATTGAGCGGTCGGGCGAAGTTTCTCCATTGCCCCAGGAATTCATCGCCGAGGCCGTGGCGGACGATTCCAGAACGCGAAAGAGCCTGCAAGAGGTTCACGCCGAATCTTTGAAGGCGCTGAAAGTCGCTCACGACGCGGGTGTTAACACGCCTGAATATGCGGCTGCCCGAGCTCGCGAGGATGTGGCCCACAAGGCCGTTTTGGCCCACGCCAACACCAAGATCGGGGTGGTTGAAGGCCAATGCCAGAAGTACGGACTTACGCTGGCGGAATTGAACGAATTGACCAAAAGCTTTCGCTCGAAACCCGTTCATCCGACGCAGCTTTACGAGACGGTCTCGGCCGCACTTATATGCTGGATTCTCTCTGTGCTCTTCTATTATCGCAGGCGGCATGGGATCGTTCTGCCCTGGTTTTTGATGCTCTACTCGGTTTCCCGGGTGCTTCACGAGTCGATCCGGCAGGATAATCCGCTTGATGTGGGGGGTGTCACCATCTCTCAGGCCATCAGTGCGGGAACTTTTCTGGCGGGGCTGCTCATGCTTGTGCTAATCTATAAGAGGATGCCGATGGTGAGCCCGCGCGTTGCCCCGTTCGTATGGCCCGACGAGGAAGCCGCCACGAACAGCAGGTAGCGTCATCCAGTGGGGCGGTACACCGCGGACCTTGCACACGACTCACCGGCGAGCCTGCAATCGGGGGATTTGCGGAGCCTCATCATGCGAAATGCCAGAATGCTCGCACTTGCGGCCGTCATATTCGGCGGACAGGCGGCGCCGGTCCCGGGTCAGTCCGCGCAGCGAATGAGCTTTCGCAACAATCTGCTGCCCGGCCATCTCACGCGGCACTCGATCAAGCGCACGACACGGCGCACGATCAAAAAGCCCGAGTACGTGGAGACGCTGGTTTATTCTCAGCAGGCATGGCTTACTCAATGCAACATCGACGAGTCGACGCCCGGCAGCGTGATGGTCTATCAAATGACGGACGACCTGCCCGCGAAGGTTCGCAAGCTTTATCGCGACAAGAAGGAGATCAAGCCGACCCCGAGCGCGGCGCTGTTTAACCTGCCGCCTCCCAGCACGCGGCTTCAGAGCGCCACGCTTACGGCGCGGGACGCTCCGATTCAGGCGCCGCTCTCCGATCCGGTTAATCGAACGATCATGCAGATGGTCCTCGACTTCGCTCATTGGCCGGTCGAGAAGCTGGATGCCGGGCATCGATGGGAGCGCGATCTGAAGCTCGACAACTTTGAGGGGACGCAGACTTTTGAATTCGTCGATCTGGCGAAGATCAAGGACGACGTTCATGCGCGGTTGACGGTTTTTGTCGAAGGCCGTTTTACGGGGTCATTGGAGCGCGAGTATCAATTCGGGAAGGCGCAGATCATCATCCACTGGTCCCGGCCCGACCGTGTCCTTCAGAAGCTTGATGCGAAAGTTTCGTTTGCGCGCGCGCGTGGCTCCGCGGCCGAGGAATATGATATCAGACTTACCAGTCGTCTTACCGACATGAGGCTCCTGAATGAAGATGCTCAGGAGTTGATCAAAGTTCAGCTCACGGCGTTTGCCGGGGCGCTTGATGCGCTTCGTAAGAAGGACGCAAACGCGGCGGAGCACATTTGCGATGAATACCTGGGGCGATGGCCGGATTCCCTATGGCAGCCTGCGGTGGTCGAGCTTCAGCGACAGGCATCGCCTGGTCGGGCCGGCGAGCGTCTTTCGACGAAGAGACTTAAGAAAGCGCTCGTGGAGACGTTTCTCGCATGGGAGTCCGCTCGCAACAGTCGGGAGCACGATCTCGTTGAGAAGACCCAGGGCATTCTCAAGAAACTTTCCGCTGAGTACCCTGAGAAGCTCGATCAGCTAGCGCGAGACAAGAGCGACGTTGTTCGCGCGCACGCCGTCTTTGCGCTGGCATTGAGCGACAGGCCCGACGATCTTGGTCGCGTACAAGGCTTGCTCAAGGACAAGTCCAAGCGCGTTCGGGCGATGGCGCTTGCGGGCCTTTCGGCTGCCGGTCCTGCCGGCATCAGCACGGAGGCTTTGCTTAAAGCACTCGACGATCCGGAACCTTCGGTGCGACGCCGCGCTTGTCAGGCTGTGGCGGCGTGTGTGGCGCCGGAGCACTACTCGATCGTGTCGGCGGTCGAGAAGATTTCGCATCTCATGGTTTTCGACGAGTCCGAGGGTGTCCGAACCGAGGCCGTGCGAGCGCTTGGGGTCATCGGAGCTCCGGCGGATGTGGCTGCCCTTCGGAAGGCGCTGAAGCATGAACTCAGTCAGAACATCCGCCGGGAAATCGAGCGAGCGATCGAGCGACTGCAATCGCGCGAGTAATGCGGCGTCGTGAGTCAGAATGCGATCGCCGGAAGCAGCAGGCGATCACCTGGGCGTGAATGATTCCGTCAGGTGATCTTGAGCTCAAGTGGGACAGCGCCGCTTGCTGACTTGATGCTCACTTGTCCCGCCATTTTGCGAACGAAGGATACGATGGCATCGCGCGTGGCCTGATCCGCTTTCTCGAAAGCGTCCGCGGGGCTGCCTGAGTCTCCGCTCAATCGGATGCTGATGTTGATTGGAATCTCGCCGAGAAAAGGAACGCCGACTCGCTCGGCGGCCTTCTTGGCGCCGCCTCGGCCGAAGATGTCGTATTCCGTGCCTGTATCGGGAGCGCGGAAGTAGCTCATGTTCTCGACGATGCCGAGGATGTCGACGTTGAGTTGCTGGTACATCCTCAGGGCTTTGATCGCGTCAAGCAGGGCCACTTCCTGCGGCGTGCAGACGACGACCGCACCGGTTATCGGGATCGACTGCGAGAGGGTGAGAGGTACGTCGCCGGTCCCGGGCGGCAAGTCGATGATCAGATAGTCCAATTCGCCCCAATCGACCTGTTCCAGGAATTGTTTGATAACGCCGTGGACCATGGGGCCGCGCCAAATTACCGCTCGCTCGGGCTCGACCATGAACCCGATCGACATGACCTTGATGCCGCAGGCGTCGAGAGGAAGTAACTTCTCATTGCGCACCCGCGGCTTCTCAAATTCGATCCCCAGCATCTTGGGAATGGATGGGCCGTACACGTCGGCGTCCATAAGCCCGACCTTTGCGCCTTCGCGGGCGAGGCCGACGGCGGCGAGAACAGCAACGGTCGACTTTCCGACGCCGCCTTTGCCGGCACCGACGGCGATGACGTTCTTGACGCCCGGCAGGTGGGCGGCGAGTTTGGGGGTGGAGCGGACTTGAGCGCTCCACTCAATGTGTACCTTGGTCGCGCCGATCTGTTTGAGGGCCGCTTCGATGTCCTTTTGAATGTGGTCCTTCATCGGACACGCCGGGGTCGTTAATTCGATACCCAGCCGTACGGCGGACCCGTCGACGGCGATGCTCTTGACCATATTCAACGTCACAAGGTCTTTGTGCAGTTCGGGGTCCTGGACTTGCCGAAGGGCTGTCGTGATGGTTTCTTGAGTCAGACTCATGGATGCTCGCTCTCGTTCGTGGAGTTTTCGGAAGGAATTATCGAAGTATAGGGTGAAAAAATCGCCAAGACAAAAACGCTGAGTCGCGCGGGGGGACTATCAACTCGGGTCGTTGGATGGCGAAAGCAGACCGGCCTCGCGAGCCAGGGATTTAAGCCGCTGATAATGTTCCGCCCCCTCTTCTGCCAGCTCGTGAAAGAGCGACTTTAAGTGCGGAATCGGGATTAGCTTGCTGTGATGCCCGTAGAAGCTTGCCGTTTTTCGCTCCGTCTCCAGAATCATCTGCATTGCTTCGACCAGGTCGTTTTCCGTGCGAATCTCCAGAAGGCGCGGGCCGGTTACGACGGATTCCTTGTCTTCGGCGGTCAGTACGAAATCGGCGGTGGGGTACATGTCGGCGAGGAGCTTCTGCAGTCGCTGTTTGTGTTCCTGTTCTTCGTCGGCCATTGCGGCGAATTCGACGCGGAGCTTCTCGCTGGGTGCTTTTTCGGAAAGAACGAGATAGCGGTAGGCAGCCACCATTTCGCCGTATGCGCCGATCGCAAGCAGCTTGTCGGGTCCGCGGCCGGCCGCCGCGTCAGGGGTAGGGGCATCGCTCATGTATACTATTCTCAGGTCGCAGTGACTGATTTGCAAACCGCCGCCGCGCTTCTGGAGCCGCATTTCGAACCAAGCCTCGATTACTGACTTGAGAAGAGTGTTTTGTTTGATGGGGCTGCGATCCTGAACCGGTGCTGATCGCCGGAATCCGGCCTGATTTCATGGGCGCGGCGGTTGCAGTTCGGTTTTGTAGGCCGGTGCCCATGGACGCGGTCACGCCGTGACGGGTCGCCCTGGCGAAGAACTGTCGGTAAGTGTGGATTATGCGATGGGGTGACTTACGATTAAACTGATAAGGTACAACCTGTCGGGCGTATGAATGCCCGGGCGGGCGACAGCGTATTTTCCTTCCTTGGAAAGGGCATTCGATGCGTCCATTAATGAGATTAAGATTCGTCATTGCTTCGCTTTGGTTGTTGGTGGGCGCGGGGACACTGCGGGCGGGCGACGATCTGCCGCGCGACCCGAACAATGTCTATGGGAAGTTCGACAATGGGTTTTCGTACATCATCCGGGAGCATAAGAATCCGCCGGATCGCGCGGCGTTCTTCCTGCATGTCGACACGGGCGCTCTGAATGAAACGGAGTCGCAGAACGGGCTGGCGCACTTTCTGGAGCACATGGCGTTCAATGGTTCGAAGCACTTCAAGCCGGGCGAGCTGATTCCATACATGAACAAGCTGGGAATGCGTTTCGGGGCGGACTCGAACGCGCATACCAATCACGAGGAGACGGTTTATAAGCTGTTCATGCCGGATGCGAAGCCTGAGACGGTCGAAAAGGCGATGACGATTTTCAGTGACTTCGCCGACGGGATTCTGCTCCTTGATGAGGAGATCGACAACGAGCGAAAGGTCATTCTCGAGGAGTCGAGAGCGTCGAAGAGCGCGATGGAGCGCATTCAAAAGGAGTGGATGAAGAGCGTGTTCGCGGGGTCGCGCGTCGCGGTGCACGACGTGATCGGCGATGAAGAGCAGATCGCCGAGTTTCCTCGCGAAGAGTTCGTCGACTACTGGAACACCTGGTATCGGCCGGAGAACATGACGCTGATCGTGATCGGAGATATCAAGGCCGATGAGATGGTGAAGACCGCGAAGAAGTACTTTGGTACGTTCAAGGCGCGGGCAGCGCGGCGCGATCCGCCTGGCGCGGGGATCAAGCCGGCCAAGGAGGCGCGGGCCTTCGTGCTGACGGACCCCGAGCAGGTGATGTGTCAGGTGATGATGGCGGCCATCCAGCCGGCGCGGGCGCCGATCAAGACTGTCAAGGACTATCGATTCAATGAGGTTGAAAACATCGGCACGTGGATCGTCGGTCGGCGGCTGCGGGAGATGGTGGATCGCGGCGAGGCGTCGTTCCGGGGGTCCGGGCTATTTGTCAGAGATATGTTCCACGAGGCGATTCTTCCGACGGCGATTGCATTCGGACAGCCGGAGGACTGGCAGAAGATGCTAGCGCAGGTGGTGACGGAGACGAATCGAGCGATCGAGCACGGATTCACTGACGCTGAATTGAAGTTGGCGAAAGAGGAGTTTCTCTCAAACGCGGAGCGCGCTGTCGAGCGAGAATCGACGCTGGATGCTTCGATGTTGATCAATCGCATCAGCCGGGCGATCGGCCAGATGGAGCCCATCCTTTCCGCCGAGCAGGAGTTGGAGCTCAAGAAGAAGATTCTTGGCGACGTGACGGTCGACGAGATCCACAAGGTATTCGTGACAAATTTCAAGTCGGCTGACTATGCCTACACGCTGGCGATGCCGGAGAAGAAGGACGGCCTGGAGATTCCTTCGAAGAGCGATGTCCTTGCGGTTGCCTCGGAGGCATGGGCGAAGAAGACAACCGCACCCACGAAGGCGACGAAGGCTCAGCCGCTCCTCGCGGCCAAGCCCAAGGCCGGGAAGGTCGTATCATCGGAAACAGATGATGAGCTGAAGTTTACGACCGCGACCCTCTCCAACGGCGTCGTCGTACATCACCGGTTCATGGACTATGAGAAGGATAAGGTGCTGGTCAGCCTGGTGATGCCGGGCGGGAAGATCGAGGAGACGGCTGAAAATCATGGGGTGAGTGAGGTGGCGGAGATCGCATTTAACCACCCCGCGACGTCGCGACTCGACTCGACACAAATGCGCGACCTGATGACCGGCCGGAAGATTCGGCTTGGCGGGAGCATTGACACCGATGCGCTCACGGTTTCGCTCAGCGGCTCGCCGGCCGATCTGGGCTTTGGATTAGAGTTGGCTTACGCGCTGCTGACTGATGGAAAGATCGAACAGGCGGCGTTTGACAATTGGAAGCAACAGCGAATCCAGCAGTTGGAGGTGACGAAAAAGACACCCGGGGGCCAGCTGGTGACTGCGATGGAGCAAACCGTGCTCGCGTCCGATCCTCGACTGGTGGACCTGACGCCGGAGCAGATCGAGAAGCTCGCGCCTGACGCGGGCATGGCCTGGCTGCGGCATATCACCGACAAGGCGGCGATCGAGATGACAATCGTTGGTGATATCAAGCTGGACAAGGCGATGGAACTGGCGTGCGCCTATGTGGGCGCCTTGCCGGAGCGGTCCAGCGACTTCGCCGCGATGGATGGTTTCAGGAAGCTCAATCGCGGCGATGGGCCCTATGAGAAAAAGGTAGAGTTCGATTCGGTGACGCCGAAGGCGATCGTGCTGGCGGGTTTCGTCGGCTGCGAGGAGCGCGACACGATGGATCGCCGAGCGCTAACCGTGGCGACGAGAATTCTCACGGATCGATTTACCAAGCGGATTCGCGAGGAAGAGCAGTTGGTCT
>WBZR01001800.1_pt1 | contig 24879 bp, 21 predicted proteins | sample 5204231 | NCBI WGS metagenome assembly WBZR01 (sample SAMN12412403, study PRJNA552823) | activated sludge metagenome | isolation source: activated sludge from anammox sidestream of wastewater treatment plant... | place: USA: Virginia | collected 2017-08
TGGAAGGGTGAGCGTGCGCTGGCGGGTGAAGGCCGATGGGCGCAGGCGAAATTGGTCAGGGAGAGTGGGATCGGAGAGGAACTCGCCAAGGATGTTCAGCAAACGTTCAGATTCAGAATTTTGCCATGGCCTTGTAAATCAATGAGATACCCGTGCTCATTGTATCAAAACACGTGGCGCAAGTGCGGGTCGCGCTTAAGTTGAGAGCATTGGCCTATGCATGGGGTGTGGGCGACGCTGTCCCAAATTTTGCTGCTGTCGCTGGCCTTGCAGGTGTTCGTGCTGCTGGCACCGTTTTTCATGCAGTGGGTCGTCGATCAGGTGTTGGTGTCGGCTGATCGCAACCTGCTGACGGTGCTGGGTCTGGGTTTTGGTTTGGCGCTGGTGTTGCGAGTGGGAATCGGGCTGTTGCGTGGTTGGTCGGTGGCGTATCTGTCGTCGCGGCTGGGCTTGCAGTGGATGGGAAACGTGTTCTCACACCTGCTGCGGCTGCCGCTGGATTTCTTCGAAAAGCGCCATCTGGGCGACATCACTTCACGTATGTCTTCAGTGCAGGCGATCCAGCGCACGCTGACCACCAGCTTTGTCGAGGCCATCATCGACGGCTTGATGGCGGTGGTGACGCTGGGCCTGATGCTGATTTACAGCGCGAAACTGGCACTGCTGACCTTTGTTGCGGTGGCGTTGTATCTGGGTATTCGCGCAGTGGCCTACACACACCTGCATGCACGCACGGAACGGCAACTGGTGGCGCAGGCGAGACAGCAGACGCATCTACTGGAATCGCTGCGCGGCATGCAGAGTCTCAAGCTGGTCGGTGAGGAGGCTTTGCGCCGTGCGGCCTACGACAATCTGATGACCGAAACGGTGAGCCAGGATTTCGCTCTGGCGCGCATGAATCTGGGCTTCAACAGCGCCAGCCAGCTTGTGTTCGGGGTGGAGCGCGTCGCGGTGATCTGGATAGGTGCGTTGCTGGCAATGGAGAACGTGTTTTCGGTAGGTATGCTGGTCGCCTATCTGGCCTACAAGGATCAGTTTGCGCAGCGTACGGCGGGCCTGATCGACAAGTGGATCGAGTTTCGCATGCTGCGCCTGCACGGCGAGCGGCTGGCGGACATCGTGCTGACACCGCCGGAAAACGCCGAAGCCATGCCGGAATTGCCGCCGCCAGCGGATACCGGCATCGAGGTCGAGAACCTGAGCTTTCGCTATGCCGATAGTGAGCCTTGGGTGATCCGGCATTGCAGCTTCACGGTGGATGCTGGCGAGTCGGTGGCCATTGTTGGCGCATCCGGGTGTGGAAAGACCACGCTGGTCAAGCTCATGTTGGGGCTTCTGAAGCCGACGGAAGGCAGCATCCGCATTGGCGGGTATGATCTGCACAAGGTAGGGCCGCGCAACATCCGCGCCATTGTCGGTGCGGTGATGCAGGATGATCAGTTGTTCGCTGGTAGCGTGGCCGACAACATCGGCTTTTTCGATCCGCATTTTGATCAGGCACGTATCGAAGAGGCAGCGCGGCTGTCGGCGGTGCATGAGGAAATCAGCGCCATGCCTATGGGCTACCACAGTCTGATCGGCGACATGGGCAGTTCGCTTTCCGGCGGGCAGAAGCAGCGAGTGATCCTGGCACGCGCCCTGTACCGCAAGCCGAAATTGTTGTTTCTCGATGAGGCCACCAGCCACCTGGACGTGATGCGCGAACGGTTGGTCAATGACGCCGTGAGGCAGCTCCGGTTGACGAAGATCATCGTGGCGCATCGCCCGGAAACCATCGCCAGTGCCGACCGTGTGTTGGTGATGGAGCGCGGTGCGGTTGCCGAGACGCCGTGGCCGCAGGTAGTGGTGGCATGAGGCGGTGCGACACCGCTGGAAGCCATCGGAACAGGTGTGGGAGTTGGGTGCAACGGTGCGGACGGCCTCGTGGCGTGTAGTCGCCGTCATCCTGCGCGATTCGCAGGATTTGCTTTGGACTTAGAACACTGCAAACGATTCTGCGAACCGCTTTGCCCCACGCAGAATGACGAGTGACTGCCCCGCATGGAATGACAGCAGACGCTGATGCCCAGGGTTTGCACCGGGAGAACGCGGCTCGCGTGTCGGTTCGAGCATCGACCTATGCCGACACGCGACGTATCTCCGCCAGCAAGGCCGCAGTCACCGGGTCTTCCACCGTGGCCTGCGCATCGGACAGAGCCGGCAACAGGGCATTGGCGAGTTTCTTGCCCAGTTCCACGCCCCATTGATCAAATGGATTGATACCCCAGATCGTGGCCTGCACGTAGACGCTGTGCTCATAAAGCGCGATCAGGGCACCGAGGGATTCGGGCGTGAGCTGGTCAAGCAGGATCATGGTCGAAGGCCGATTGCCGGGATGGCGCTTGCGCGGATCATCCGACGGCGCGCCATTGGCAAAGGCCTCGGCCTGCGCGAGCAGGTTGGCAGTCAATTCGCGATGCGCCTCGGGCCAGGCATGGTCGGGACGTATCACACCGATGAAGTCCATCGGCACGGTGTCGGTACCCTGATGCAGCGCCTGGTAGAAGGAGTGCTGGGCATCGTTGCCGGAAGCCCCCCAGATCACCGGGCTGGTGCCACAGGCAACCGCGCTGCCATCCTGCAGCACGCCCTTGCCGAGGCTCTCCATCACCAGTTGCTGGAGATAGGCGGGCAGGCGCGCGAGGCGCGTATCGTAGGGCAGGATGGCATGGCTGTCGCAACCCATGGCGTTGCGGTTCCAGACCGCGGTCAGGCCATGGCGAATCGCAAGGTTGTGTGTCGCCGGGGCTTCACGCACATGCCGATCCATCAACGCCGCCCCGGCGAGCAGGCGCTCGAAGACATCCATGCCCAAGGCCGCCGCGACCACGAAACCCACGCTCGACCAGAGCGAATAGCGACCGCCGACCCACTCGCCCATCGGCAACACCCGCTGCGGCGCGATGCCCCATGCCAGCGCACGTTCCGGCGCGGCCGTCACGGCGAGAAGCCGCTCCGTTCCACCAAGCCATTGCCGTACATGCACGCCATTGAGCAGGCTCTCGCGCGTGCCGAAACTCTTGGAGACCAGCACCGCCGCGCTGCGATCCGGATCGAGCCGGCGCAACAGGTGGGTCGCGGCATGTCCGTCGCTGCTGCCGAGGAAGTGGACGCGGAAGCGGCCCGGGTCGAAATCGCGCAAGGCTTCCAGTGCCAGGCGCGGGCCAAGGTCGGAACCACCGATGCCGATGTTGACGAGGTCGGTCACGCCGGCGGCAGCGAGAGCCTCGATCTGCTCCCTCATTGCGGCACGCGCAGCCCGTGCCTGGGCATGGGCCGCGCGTGCCGTCGGGGTCGAACCGAGATCCGAACGCAGCGCCGTGTGCAGGGCGGGACGGTGCTCGGACTGGTTCACCGACACGCCGTCGAACAGGGCCGCGATCGCGGCATCCAGTTCGCGTTCGCCGGCGACTTCGAGCAGGGCATCCCAGCTCGCCGCGTCGATGCGCTGGCGCGCGAAACTGGCAAGGATCGGTCCGACCTGAAGGCCGGTGGCAGCCGCACGCCCCGGCTCGGCCACGATCAATCGGTGCAGCGGCAGGTCCGTCATGCGCACGGCATGCGGGGTCAGGCGTTCCAGCCAGTCGGGGCTTTGCATCAGGTCGGACTCCTCATCCGTTGCAAAAATGCAACACACGCCCGGACGGCGCATCCACCCATGCTAGCAAACTCGCGCAACAGCTCCATGCCCACGGCCGCAATCAAGACGCATGTCATTGTCCTGAAAACGTTTTCCGGAATTCGCCTCAAAGCCCACAGGACAAAAAAAACCCCACCAGAAAAACTGGTGGGGTTGTAACGGAGTGACGATTACCCAAAGAATGCGCCCTGCATTACCTTTCGGGAGTGCGCGGTTCGCAGCACATTTCCGGAAGGCGTGGCCAATCTACCACAGCCTTTGCGAAAAAGCTACACATCGCCATCAATGCCTGTATCAGCCAGTTCGAGGTTGTCGATCAGGCGTGTCGCACCCAGCCGCGCCGCCGCCAGCACGACCAGTCCGGCACGCTCGCATGGCTCCGGACGCAGCAGGTCGGCACCGCGCCGTACCTGCACGTAATCGACCTGGAATCCGACCTGCTCCAGACGCGCGCGTGCTCGTGCCTCGACTTCGTCCGGCGATCCGCCGGATCTCCACGCCTCGCGCAGGGCGAGCAGGCTTCGATGCAGTTCGGGCGCGATCGTGCGTTGTGTCGGGTCGAGGTACTGGTTGCGGGAACTGAGTGCAAGCCCGTCGCGGTCGCGGCAAATCGGTGCCGGCACGATCTCGATCGGCAGGGACAAATCCCGCACCAGGTACTCGATCACCCGCCACTGCTGGTAATCCTTGCGCCCGAACACGGCCAGGTCCGGCTGAACCATCTGGAACAGGCGCAATACCACAGTCGCGACACCATCGAAGTGACCGGGACGCGCGGCGCCATCCAGTTCCTCGGTCAGTCCCGGAACCCGGACCGCGACACAGCGCTCCGATCCGAACGGATAGATCTGCGCAAGCTTCGGACGAAACAGCAGATCGCAGCCGCTCGCGGCGAGCCCGGCTTCATCGGCCTCCGGCGTGCGCGGATAGCGCGCGAAGTCCTCGTTCGGACCGAATTGGGTCGGATTGACGAAGACGCTCGCGACCACGCGCTCGACGCGCTGCCGCGCCAGCGTCACGAGTGAATGGTGTCCGGCGTGGAGATTGCCCATCGTCGGCACGAAGCCGATGCGCTCGCCGGCCCGGCGCCACTGCCCGATCTGCGCCCGCAGCGCAACGATGTCATCGATGATCCGCATGGCTCAATCGAAGCCGTGTTCCCGACCAGGGAAGGTGCCGTCTCGCACCGCCGCGACATAGGCCGCGAATGCCGTCTCGATGCCATCCGCGCCGGCGAGAAAATCCTTGACGAAGCGCGGCGTGCGATGCCGACCGCGCAGACCGAGCACGTCGTGCATCACCAGCACCTGGCCATCACAATCGGCACCGGCACCAATGCCGATGGTGGGGATGCGCAGCGCGGCGGTGATTTCTGCTGCCAGAGTGCGTGGCACACATTCGAGCACGAGCAGGTCGGCACCAGCCTCCTGCACCGCAAGCGCTTCCTCGCGCAGGCGCCGCGCAGCTTCGGCCTCGCGGCCCTGCACCTTGAAACCGCCGAGCTTCATCACCGACTGCGGCGTGAGCCCGAGATGGGCGCAAACTGGCACGTCGCGCTGCGTCAGCGCCTCGATCACGCCAAGCATCATGCCCGCGCCTTCGAGCTTGACCATCGCTGCGCCGCCCTCGGCCATCAGCCGACGGGCATTGCCGAGCGCCTGCTCCGGCGTGGCATAGCTCAGGAATGGCAAGTCCGCGACCAGCAGGGCGCGCGTCAGCCCGCGCCTGACCGCGGCAGCGTGATAGACGATGTGATCCACCGTCACCGGCAGGGTGCTGTCATGCCCCTGCACCACCATGCCGAGCGAATCGCCCAGCAACACCAGATCCACTCCGGCGCGATCCATGGCGAAGGCGAAGGTGGCGTCATAACAGGTCAGCATCGCCAGGCGACGGCCCTCGGCCTTGGCCTGCAACAGGCTTGGCACGGTCACCGACGCGGGGCGTGGAACGAGTGTGTTCATTTCGGGGTTTTCACTCCAGATCCGAGCGGTCGTCAACACGCCGCACGCTGCTTGCGTCGCTGCGCGCCAGAAGTTCGTCGACCCGACCCTGCGTGCCCAGACGCAGATCCGGCGCCAGCTCCGCCAGCGGCACGAGCACGAAGGCGCGCTCGTGCAGGCGCGGGTGCGGCAATTGCAGGGCTTCGCCCGTGCGCACCTCATCGCCATGGACGAGCAGGTCGAGGTCGAGGCTGCGCGGCCCCCAGCGGCGTTCGCGTTGCCGCCCCGCCGCGTGCTCGATGCGCACCAGTTGCGCGAGCAGGGCCTCAGGCTCAAGCGTGGTATCGACTGCGGCAACCGCATTGAGGAAGTCAGGCTGGTCGGTCTCGCCCCATGGCCGGGTGCGGTAATAGCACGAGACCCGTTGCAGGACGACGCCCGGCGTCACGGCAAGTGCGGCAACGGCGCGATCCAGTTGCGACCACGGATCGTCCAGGTTGCTGCCCAAACCGACATAGGCGCGTGCGGTGCTGCTCATGCCGATGGCTTGCGCCGCCGCCGGCGACGTCGAGAACTGATACTTGTCACCGCAGGCTCTTCCGTTTCGACAGCCGTTTCTTCCGCAACCGCTGCCGGCACCTTCACCGGCTTGCCGACCAGCTCTGCCGCAAGCTCATCGGCCGGCAAGGCCTGCACCCGTGCCCACCAGGCGTGTTCGGCTTCCAGCTCGGGCACGATCGCGGCGCGCAACTGCAGGAAATCGAAACCGGCGCGGAAGCGCGGATGATTGAGCAGGCGGAACACGCGCTTGCGCTGGCGCTGCGGGAAGCGTGACTGCATCCACCAGATTTCGTGCATCGGCTGGCTGAAGCGACGCGGGATCGCGATGCGCTCGGCCTGGCGCAGGGTGACGCGATCAGCGGCGCGACGCTCGGCCACGGCCAACTCGTAACCCTCGCCCAGCAACGCCTGCAACTGGTGTGCGTAGGCCGGCCAGAGCAGGGCCGCAAACAGGAAGGCCGGGGTCACATCGCGCCCCTGTGCCACCCGCGCATCGGTGCCACGCAGGGCCGCAACCACCAGTTGCCGGCACAGGTCGCTGCGATCCAGCTCGATCGCGGCGGCGCTGTCAGGAAGCAGTTGCGCGAACAGCCGGTGTTGCAGCAGCAATTCGAAGACCCGCTCGCCGCAACCGGACAGGAACAGCTTGAGCGATTCATCGAACAGGCGTGCGTTGGAGGCCTGTGCCAGGAGTTCGGCAAGCCGCGCAATCGGCTCGGCACTCGCGGCCTCGATCGCGAAATCGAGCTTGGCCGCGAGACGCACCGCGCGCAGCATCCGCACCGGATCCTCGCGATAGCGCGCCTCGGGCTCGCCGATCAGACGCAGGATGTGACCCTGCACATCCTCGTAACCACCGACGTAGTCGTGCACGGCGAAGTCATGCACCGAGTAATACAGCGCGTTGGCGGTGAAATCGCGCCGCAACGCATCTTCCTCGATCGTGCCGTAAACGTTGTCGCGCACGAGCCGGCCGTTGTCGAGTTCGCGCTCGCCCGAACCATCGTCGTCGCTGCTGCGGAAGGTTGCGACCTCGATGATCTCCTGGCCATAAACCACATGCGCGAGACGGAAGCGCCGTCCGATCAGGCGACAGTTGCGGAACAACTGGCGGACCTGCTCGGGTGTGGCATTGGTGGCCACGTCGTAATCCTTGGGCTGGCGTCCGAGCAGGAGATCGCGCACCGCGCCACCGACGAGGTAGGCGCCGTAGCCGGCCTCGTTCAGGCGATACAGCACCTTCAGCGCATTGGTGCTGATGTTCTTGCGTGAAATCGGGTGCTGGGCGCGCGCGATGAGGCGCAGAGCGGGAGGGGCTGGGTGCACGAGCTTCCTGCGAGGCGACGGATCGGATTGCCTGTCGGCATCCGCTCCCCATATACTACTTGTTCGACAGATCAACGCTCAATGCGCTCCCATCGTCTAGTGGCCCAGGACACCGCCCTCTCAAGGCGGGAACACGAGTTCGAACCTCGTTGGGAGCGCCACTTCGGATTCACTGATCCATGGCTTTCGTCGTTACCGAGAACTGCATCCGCTGCAAGTACACGGATTGCGTCGAGGTGTGTCCGGTGGACTGCTTCCACGCAGGCCCGAATTTCCTCGTGATTGACCCCGACGAGTGCATCGACTGCACCCTGTGCGTGGCCGAGTGTCCGGCCGAGGCGATCTTTGCCGAAGAGGACGTGCCGGCCGGCCAGGAAGGCTTCATTCCACTCAACGCCGAACTGTCAAAGGTCTGGCCGGTGCTCAACGTGCGCATCGACCCGCCGGCGGATGCCAACGAATGGGACGGCAAGCCGGACAAGCTCAAGTATCTGGAACGCTGACGGCCGACACGCTGCGCACGGCACGAACACATCGAAAACGCCGGCCTTGAGCCGGCGTTTTCGATGCTGGGCGGCGACTTCAGCCGAGGCGCTGGCGCAGGATGCCGAGCAGCTTGGCGGCTGCGCCTGAGGTCAGTTCGCGACCTTCACTGCTCGCCGCCGAGATGCGCACACCCTCGCCTTGCGGCGCGATGCGCACAAGGAAGGATTCGCCCTCGTAGTCGACGGTGAAGACCGTCAGGAGCTGGGAACGCTCCTTGATCGTGACCCCGTCGATGCGTCCGAGCGCGATGCCGACACGGCCATAGACACTGACCGGCGTGTCGGCAAGGGTGAACGCACCGCTCGCCGCAGCGGGCGTGGCTGCACTCGCCGCGGGAATGCGCAGGGCGTCCTCGCTCGACGGCGTGCTCAGTTCGGGCGGAACTTCCAGCGGACGGGACTCGGGGCTCAACTGGTAGCCGGTGTTGCTGCGAAACAGGGCGCAGCCGGAGGTCGCCAGCAGCGCCCCCGTGATGCCGGCCACCAGCAGCAGGTGCCGCGTGTTCACACGATTGCTCATCGGGATTTCCACTCCAGAAAATTCAGGCCGCGCGGTCCGGGCGAAACCGGTTCTCCAGTGCGCGGATGGGTTCGAGGATCGCCGACACGTCGGGCGCGAAGCGCGAGGATAGCGGCAGCAGCGGCAGGCGCAAGCGATTCCGGCATCGGCCCAGCGCCGCCAACACGGCCTTCAGCGGGATCGGATTGGACTCCAACGCCATCACTCGATGCACCGGCGCCAGTTCCGCATCGAGTGCACGCGCGGCATCGGCCTGGTGCGCGCGTGCCAGATCGCACAGGTGCCGGGTCGCCGCCGGCAGCACGTTCGAGGCGACCGAAATGACGCCGTCGGCACCGGCCAGCATGGCCTCGCAGGCGCTGCCGTCGTCGCCGCTCAGGACGTTGAAGTCGGGTCCGCGCAAGGCCAGCAGCGCCGCGATCCGCGTCGGATCGGGCAGCGCTTCCTTGATGCCGATGATGCGCGGATGCGGTGCCAACTGCGCCACGGTCTCGGCTTGCAGGTCGACGGCCGTGCGTGAGGGCACGTTGTACAGCACCGCCGGCACCGTCAGAGCGTCGGCAACGGCTTCGAAATGCCGACGCATGCCTTCCTGGGTGGGACGCACATAGGCCGGTGCCGCCACCAGCACCGCCGTGGCGCCCGCATCCTGCGCCCTGCGGCATTGCAGGATGGTCTTGTCGGTACCGGACAGTCCGGCACCGGCGAGCACGGCGATACCGTGACCTGCCGCATCCACCGCGCTGCGCAGCAGCTCGCTGAACTCGTCATCGGTCAACATTGCAGCCTCGCCGGTGGAGCCGGCGACGACCAGCGCCTGGGTGCCGGATTCGATTTGATCGCGAACCAGGGCGCGCCAGGCCGGAAGGTCAAGCGCACCCGCGGCCGTGAAAGGCGTCGTCAGGGCGGTAATGCTGCCGGAAATCTGCACGAAAGGGTCCACGCGGAGACAAGATCGGGATGTTACTTGCGGCTCCAAAGCACGGGCAAGTATGCTGGCCCCGCGGTCACGCACGTCGTCGCACCGCAGGTTCAGCTTTCCATCCCACGCGCATCGTGCGCCGCATCCGGAATGTCGCCTTGGCGGACTCGCAACCACGCCCCAGCACCAACGAGAATTACCTCCTGATCAGCGCCTTCGCGACGCATCCGGAGTCTCCCCTCCTCGCCGTTTCCCGTCGCATCGCCGACAGCGGCTGCAACCTCGTCGATGCACGCCTGTCAACGGTCGGGCGCGACGTCTCCGTGCTCGCGCTCGCGCTGGGCCCGTGGGACGCGGTCGCCAAGCTCGAATCCGGCCTCGGGCGACTGGAACGCGAGGAAGGCTACCGCCTGGTGTGGTACCGGACCGGGCCCAAGCCGGCGCAGAGCAACCTCCTGCCCTACATGGTCGAGGTGATCGCGGCCGACAAGCTCGGCATCCTGTTCCAGCTCGCCGACTTCTTCGATCGTCAGGGCATCACGATCGAGAACCTGCACTGCTCGCGCTACCGCGCGATGCAAACCGGCGCCGAGATGTTCTCGGCCCAGCTCACCGTGGGCATTCCGGCGTCAATGCACATCGCGGCCTTGCGTGATGATTTCCTCGAATTCTGCGACCATCTGAACCTGGACGCGATCCTCGACCCGATGAAGTTCTGAGAGTCCCTGACACCCCATGCTCGAACCCGGCGACGCCATCCCCGACTTGGAAATCGAACTCTCCGATGGCTCGCGCAAGTCCCTGTCCGACTACGCCGGACATTGGCTGGTGCTGTACTTCTATCCCAAGGACAACACCCCCGGATGCACCTTGGAGGCGCAGGATTTTCGCGATCTTGCACCGCAATTCAAGGCAGTCAAGGCCGTGATTCTCGGAATTTCGCGCGATTCGATCCGCTCCCACCAGAACTTTGCCGAAAAGCAGTGCCTGCCCTTTCCGCTGGTTTCCGATCCCGATGAAACCCTGTGCCAGGCCTTTGGCGTGATCAAGGAAAAGAACCTGTACGGACGCAAGGTGCTGGGCATCGAACGCAGCACTTTTTTGATCAATCCGCAACAGCGCATTGCCCAGGCCTGGCGCAAGGTCAAGGTGCCTGGTCACGCCGAAGCCGTGCTGGCCGCCCTGCACGAACGTTCCTGAAATCCTCCACGGAATCCCGATGACCTCCAATCCGCGCATCTACTGCCTGGACACCAACGTGCTGATGCACGATCCCACTGCCCTGTTCAAATTCGAAGAACACGATGTCTTCCTGCCGATGACGGTGCTGGAGGAGCTCGACGCCAACAAGAAGGGCATGTCCGAGGCCAGTCGCAATGCGCGCCAGGTCAGTCGCTTCATCAACGAACTGATCGAATCCAATGGCAGCCAGGACATCACCACCGGCCTGCGCCTGCACCGGCCGCAGGGCTTGAACCTGCGGAGCGCCGAAAACACCGGCGTGCTGCTGTTCCAGACCAATGGCGCGACACACGACCTGCGCGTCGGCAAGGTCATCGCCGACAATCAGATCCTCGCCGCGATCCTCGCGCTGCGCCAGCAACACCGCGACCGCGAAGTGGTCCTGGTATCCAAGGATGTCAACCTGCGGATCAAGGCGCATATTGCGGGTCTGCCGGCCGAGGACTACGAGAACGACCGCGCGCTCGACGACTTCAGTCTGCTCTACACCGGCATCACCGCCCTCACCGGCGATTTCTGGGATCGCCACGAGAAAGACCTGCACTCCTGGTCCGAACGCGGCCACAGCTTCTACGAGATCCACCCGGGGCTGGGCGAAGACTGGCATCCGAACCAGTTCCTCTACCTGCCCGGCGAGGAAGAGTTGGCATTTCGCGTGATGCAGGTCGAACGCGAACGCGCCGTGCTGCGCGTGGTCGATGACTTCGGCAGCGCCAGCCACCAGATCTGGGGCATCAACGCGCGCAACCGCGAACAGAACTTCGCGCTCAACGCCCTGATGGATCCGGACATCGACTTCGTCACCCTGCTCGGCACTGCCGGCACCGGCAAGACCTTGTTGACCCTCGCCGCCGGCCTGGCCCAGATCATGGACCAGTCGCGCTACCGCGAGATCATCATGACCCGTGCGACCGTTTCGGTCGGCGAAGACATCGGCTTCCTGCCCGGCACCGAGGAAGAAAAGATGACGCCCTGGATGGGCGCGCTCACCGACAACCTCGAGGTGCTGACCCACGCACCACAGGAGGGCGGCAGCTGGGCACGGGCTGCGACCAACGACCTGCTGAGCAGCCGCATCAAGATCCGCGCCATGAACTTCATGCGTGGGCGCACTTTCCTGAATCGCTACGTCATCATCGATGAGGCTCAGAATCTTTCGCCCAAGCAGATGAAAACCCTGCTCACACGTGCCGGGCCCGGCACCAAGATGGTGTGCCTGGGCAATGTCGAACAGATCGACACGCCCTATCTCACCGAGACCACCTCGGGTCTGACTTACGCCGTGGATCGCTTCAAGCATTGGCCCCACAGCGCCCACATCACCCTGCGCCGGGGCGAGCGCTCACGCCTGGCGGATTTTGCTTCCGAGGCACTTTGAGGGATCGTGACACAAGGCCCCGATGGCGGATCCGGCCCTGTGGGCACTGGGCACCGCCGACGGATCCGGCGCCATGGGCACCGTCGGATCCGGCCCTGCGGGCCTTGATCCGACCTACTCCGTTCCGAGGTGATGGCTTGCCCGTGTTGGGCTTCGCTCCTCAGCCCAACCTGCCGTTGCGGTTTCGCTTGAATGACGGTGTAGGTTGGTGCCAAGCGCAGCGCGGCCCAACGTTGCACTCAAACATGCATCTTGCGACGACAACGCTTTTGTTGGGCCTCGTTCCTCGGCACCAACCTACGCGTCGCTGCGTGCCGTAGGTTGGTGCCAAGCGCAGCGCGGCCCAACGTTGCACGGCTCGGTGGACTCTGATCCGACCTGCATAATTGTTGTGGGAGCGGCTTCAGCCGCGAACGTCCTGGCCTCGATCATTCCGCTTCGCGGGCAAACCCGCTCCTGCCAAGGGCCATCACGCCAACGCCGCTCCCCGCCGAACCTCAATACACCGGCAGGAGGATCGAGCTGGCCGCCTGCGGCGCGTGCCAGATGCGCTGGGTGGCCTTGCGGTAGTCCTCCGGTTTGGCGAAGTAGATGTTGGGCACGAAACTCTGCGGGTTGCGGTCGTAGAGCGGGAACAGGGTGGACTGCACCTGCACCATGATCCGGTGCCCGGGCTGGAAGGTGTGGCTGGCCTGCGGCAGCTCGAAGCGATAGCCCAGCACCTTGTCGGCCTCGATCGGCTGCGGCTGCTCGAAGCTCTCGCGGTAGCGGCCGCGGAAGATCGCCAGCGAGACCGGCAGCTGGTAGCCACCCATCGCCGGGCTTGAAGCAATCTGCTCCGGGTACACGTCGATCAGCTTCACCACCCAGTCGCTGTCGGTGCCGCTGGTGGAGGCCTGCAGGTTCACCCAAGGGGTGCCGCCGATGCGCAGTGGTTCGCTCAGGGGTTCGCTGACGAAGCTGAGCACGTCCGGGCGACCATCGACGAAGCGCTGATCCTTCACCAGCCAGGTCGTCCACATCTCGCGATCGCCGAAGTTCACCGGGCGCGGCACAAAGGGCACCGGCTTGGCCGGGTCGGAAACGTATTCCTCGAAGTTCGACTCGTCGGCATCGTGCGGCGGCTCGAACGAGAGTGTGCCGCCGGCGCGCAGGTACAGCGGTTTGGCCTCAGCCGCGCACCCTTCTGCGCAACTGCGTGGCCAGGCCTGCAGGCGCTGCCAGCTGTCGGCACCCACGTCGTACACCAGCACCGGCGGGGTGTCGGCCTTGGGTGCGCCCTCGACCAGATACTGATCGAAGAAGGGCTTGAGCACGTCGCGGCGGAACTGCAGGGCGGTATCGCCATCGAACTGCAGCGCGCCAAGATTGCGACCCTCATAGTTGATCTGGCTGTGGCGCCACGGCCCCAGCACCAGATAGTTCAGATCATTGTTGGCATCGCGCGGCTCCATCGCCTGATAGCTGTGGTTGGCGCCCCACATGTCCTCCTGGTCCCACAGCCCCTGCAGCCACATGGTCGGCACCTTGAGCGGGGTTTTCGCCATCACCCGGTCGAGCGCCTGCTCCTGCCAGAAGCTGTCGTAGGCCGGGTGCTCGGTCATCTTCCTCCACCACGGCAGCTGTTCCATGCCGTTGGCGCGGGCGTAATCGCCGGCGGAGCCGGCCCGGAGGAAGGTGGTGTAGTCGTCGAAGCCGGCGCGCGGGATCGACGGCCCGCGGCCGCGCTTGGCGGTCTGACCGAGGAAGTAGCCGAACATGTTCTGGCGGAAGGCACCGAAGTTGAGCCAGTCATCGCCCATCCAGCCGTCCACCATCGGGCTCTCGGGCGTGGCGACCTTGAGCGCCGGGTGCGGGTTGACCAGCGCCATCACCACGGTGAAACCCTCATATGAGGAGCCGAGCATCCCGACCCGGCCATTGGATTCGGGCACGTGTTTGACCAGCCAGTCGATGGTGTCCCAGGCGTCGGTGGCATGATCGACCTTGGTCGAATTGAGCGGGCCACGCAGCGGGCGGGTCATTACGTAGTCGCCCTCCGAGCCGTGCTTGCCGCGCACGTCCTGGAACACCCGGATGTAGCCGGACTTCACGAACACCTCGTCGCCCTGCGGCAGGATGTCGAGCATGTGCGGCGACTCCATGCGCTGGGCGCGCCCGGCGGCGTCATACGGCGTGCGGGTCAGGATCATCGGCGCGTTCTTCGCGCCCTTGGGCACGACGATCACGGTGTAGAGCTTGACCCCGTCACGCATCGGGATCATCTCCACGCGCTTGTCGTAGTCGAAATCATCCTTCGGGGTGACGAAGTCCTTGCCGGAAATATCCGGCGTCATCGGCGCGATCTGCGCCGTTGCTGCCGTGGTCAGCACCAGCAACGCCGCGATGGCAGGGATCAGCAGACGGGATTTCTTCATCGTCGTTCCTCGATGGTGAGTGCTCGTCCACTATGACGCATCCGAAGGTGACGATCGAGCTGATCGTGACACGCGGATGCACTGCCATGATTTGGCCACATTGCGGCCACGGAGCATCCGCTTTCCGACCGGCTCCCGCCCCTTGTCCGGGTTTCACTGGAACTGCCACCCCGGCACGGAGCAGCTCCATGAATCCCCATCCCGAAAACGCGAAACTTGCAGGCCTGCGCACACCGCGGTGCCGGCGTCATTCCACCACGTTCGCCTTCCTGATGCTGATCTGGTGCATGGGCATCGGCCTCGCGCAAGCCAATGCCTTCGGCCTGCAGATGCGCGAAGACACTGGCACATGGCAGGACGCACTGGCCATGGACACTTCGATCGAGGTCGAGGTCAATGGCATGGTCGCCCGGGTCGTGGTCAGCCAGAGTTACCGCAACGACACCGCCCGTTGGCAGGAGGGCCGCTACCAGCTGCCACTGCCCTCGCAGGCGGCCGTCGACCAGCTGCGCATCCGCATCGGCCAGCGTCTGATCGAGGGCGAGGTGCAGGAGAAACAACAGGCCCGCCAGACCTACGAGACCGCGGTCGCGCAGGGCCAGCGTGCAGCACTGGTCGAACAGGATCGACCGAACCTGTTCCGCACGGCCGTGGCCAATATCGGCCCCGGTGAGGACGTCACACTGGAGATTGGTTTCCTGATGCGGGTCGATTACCGCGACGGCGGGTTCGGCCTGGTCCTGCCACTGACCGTGACCCCGCGTTACCACGGCCAACGCTCGGATCAGGACATCCCGCTGCAGGGTGCCGGCACACCCGCTCCGGCCGCGACACGCGTGACCGAAGCCCTGGAACCCACCGTCAGCCTGACCGCACGCATCATCCCCGGCATGCCGCTGGAGGCATTGACCAGTTCCTCGCACCACATCCATGTCGAGGACAACGGCTGGTTCCAGCGCGTGCGCTTCGAGGATTACGTCGAACAGAGCGACCGCGACATCGCGCTGGCCTGGCGCCCGGTGCCCAGTACCGAACCGCAGCAGGCGGTGTTCACCGAGAGCATCGGCGGCGAGACCTACGCGCTGCTGATGCTGCTGCCACCGACGCAGAAGACGAGCCCGCTGCCGCGCGAGCTGATCCTCTTGCTCGACAATTCCGGCTCCATGCGGGGCACTCCCATGCAGCAGGCAATCGCCGCCACCGATCTCGCCCTGGCACGCCTGCGCCCGGACGACTACTTCAACGTGGTGCGCTTCGATCACACCCGCGAGCGGGTCTTCCCCGGATCGGTCCCCGCCAGCGCCGCCAATGTCGCGCAGGCGCGCCGCTTCGTGCAGGCACTCAGGGCCATCGGGGGTACCGAAATCGGCCCGGCCCTCGATCTCGCGCTCAAGCCCGCGCCCTTGCCCGGCTACCTGCGCCAGGTCGTGCTGGTCACCGATGCGGCCATCGACAACGAGAACGCCCTGCTCGCCCAGATCGAGCGCGACCTGGGCCAGGCCCGCCTTTTCACCGTCGGCATCGGCAGCGCACCGAATGAGTACTTCATCCGGCGCGCTGCCGAAGGAGGCCGTGGCAGCTTCGAGCTGATCCGCGACATCCACGAGGTGCAGGAGCGCATGGCCAGCCTGCTGGCACGCATCGACCAGCCACTGCTGCAGAACATCGCACTGCAATGGCCCGTGGCGGCCGAGAGCTACCCGCAGCGCATTCCCGACCTCTACGCCGGCGAACCGCTGGTCGTGTTCAGCCGCCTCGATCGCTTGCAGGGCGACCTTCTGGTGCGCGGCGGCATGCGCAAGGGCGCCTGGCAGGCGCGCCTGCCGCTGACCCTGGGCAAGTACAACGCCGGCGATGGCATCGCCAAGCTCTGGGCGCGCGCCCGCCTGACCGACCTGGCCGACCAGTTGCGCCGCGGTGCCGATGCCGAGGACATCAGGAAGCTGAGCCTCGAAGTCGCCCTGCAGCACGGCCTGGCGAGTGCCTACACGAGCTTCGTTGCGGTCGAGAAGACGCCCATGCGCGACCCTGCCGCCGAGCTTGTCTCGACCCGCATCAACAATGCCACGCCCGCGGGTTCACTGGCGATGGCCCAGGGTGGAACGGACGCCGGACGCCTGCTTGTCATCGGCCTGCTCCTGCTGCTGTCCGCCGTGATCGCGCTGCCTCGCAGGACACGCGGGCGTCCCTCGTTCCAGGCCTGAAACCACGAGGCCGCTCCGGAGCACACGATGAACCCGCATCCTGTTCCCGCGCTGCCCCGCCCGCTCCTCGCCGGCATCCTGCTGGTCGCAGGACTGGGCCTGGCGGGTGCGGGCGGCTGGATCCATGTGAAAGCCTGGCTCGCCCAGTATCTGCTGGCTTCGGCCTGGGCCAGGACCGTGCAGGACGGTGGGACACACCGTCCCTGGCCCTGGGCCGACACCTATCCGGTGGCTCGCCTGCGCGCGCCGGAACATGGCATCGAGCAGTTCGTGCTGGCCGGCGACAGTGGTCGGGTGCTGGCTTTCGGGCCGGGCTGGGCACCCGCCAGCGCGGCTCCCGGCGGCTCCGGTCGGACCATCATCAGCGGTCACCGCGACACCCAGTTCCGCTGGCTCAAGGGCCTGCAACCTGGCGATCACCTCGAACTGGCGGGTCGCAGCGGCACGCGTACCTACGTCGTGGCATCCAGCCACATCGCCGACGCACGGCGCGAGCGCCTGGCACTCGACGAGGGCGCTGCCGAGCTCAGTCTCGTCACCTGCTGGCCCTTCGACGCCCTCGCCCCGGGCGGACCGTGGCGCTACGTGATCACCGCCCGACCGCTTGCAGAAGCCCGTGACCCGATGTCCGGGACCACCGAAACCCGGCACTGAGGTGGCGTCGGCCATCCTTCCCATTCCACGGCGTGAGTGGTCGAAGCCCGCGCCGAGACCCCCAGGAGCCTGTCGGACTTTGGGGATCGAGTCGAAATTTGGCTGCGCGAGGGCAGTTTTTCGACGATTTGCAGCCCTGTAGTGGGACTACAGGGCAAAAAGCGGCGGAAAAATGAACCGCGCAGACGAATGTGCAGGACGATCATCCAAAGCCCGACAGGCTCCTGGCACGGCGGGCATCGATGCAGGTGTCGTTCCATCCCGGGCATGTTCAATCTCTTGTTATGTTATTACAATTTGCCTTCTCTCCTGACAGCGCAACATCTCCCCATGGCCCATCCTCGCAGCCATCCCTGCCGGACCCTCACCTTGAGCCTGATCCTGGCTTTCGCGCTGCCGGCCACCGCCCGGGAACACGCCGACGAGGACGAAACCCGCCTGCCCAGCATCATCGTCTCGGCCCTGGGCAGCAGCGATGAGGATGGGCAGGTCGCCACGCCATTCAGTCTGATCGAGGGCGAGGACATCCTGAAGAAGGGCGCGGCCACCCTGGGCGAGGCGCTCGATGGTCTGCCCGGCGTGCACTCTGACAACTTCGGTGGCGGCGCCAGCCGACCCGTGATTCGTGGTCAGGGCGCGCCGCGCGTCAAGGTGTTGAGCGACGGGGCTGCACTGCTGGACGCATCGGATATCTCTCCCGACCATGCGGTGACGGCCGATCCCCTGCTGTTGCAACGCGTCGAGGTCCTGCGCGGTCCGGCAAGTCTCCTGTATGGCAGCGGTGCCGTCGGCGGCGTGGTGAATCTGCTCGATGACAAGATTCCATCGACGCTGCCCGACGCCGGTTTCGAGGGCAGGTTCGCACTTCGTGCCAACACCGTCGCAAACGAACGGGCAGGTGCCGCTGCCATGACCCGGACGCTCGGCTCGCGCGTTGCCACGCATGCCGAGTTTTCGCACCGTACCGCCGGAGACTACGCGGTCCCTGACCTCGACCCGGGACACGTCGCCGGCAGCGCCGCCGAATCCACCAACGCGGCCTTCGGCCTGTCCTGGATCGGAGATTTCGGCTACCTCGGCCTGGCCTGGTCGGAACGCCGGGACGGCTACGGTCTGCCCGGGCACGAACACGAATACGAAGCCTGTCATCCCGACGGTGCGATGCTGCATTGCGCCGAGCACGATTCCGGACACGAAGGGCCGCACGAGGCCATGGACGCACCCACGGTCGATCTCGCCAGCCATCGTCTCGATCTGCGCGGCGAAGCCGACGCACCTTTCTCCGGCATCCATCGCATCCGCCTGCGCGCGGCGCACACCGACTATCACCATCACGAAATCGAAGACGGAGCGGTCGGGACCACCTTCCGCAATCGCGGTGGCGAGGCGCGCATCGAGATCGAACACCTTCCGCTCGGATACTGGTCGGGCGTGTTCGGCGTGCAGCACGCCGACACGCATTTCGCCGTGATCGGCGAGGAAGCCTTCCTGCCTGCGGTGGCGACGCATGACACAGGCGTGTTCCTGGTCGAGCACCTCGATCCGGATCCGCAATGGCACTTCGAACTGGGCGCCCGGCACGAATGGCTGCGACATCGACCGCACGATGATCCACGCGCTCGCCCCGGTTACACCCGTTCGGCCAATTCCTTCTCCGGGGCGGCCGTCTGGTCATTCGCGCCGGGGTACTCACTGAACGTTTCACTGGCGCAGTCCGAACGCTTGCCACACGCCCAGGAACTCTACGCACGCGGCCTCCACCTCGCCACCAACACCTGGGAATGCGGCCTGTTGTCGGCGGCGCTGACCTGTGGCGACCCGGCCGAGGATGCTTCACCGAGGCTGGAAACCTCACGCAACGCCGAATTCGTCCTGCGCCGGAACGTGGGCCGCGTCGGCATCAGCTTCGGCACCTACGTCAACCACGTCGCCGACTACATCTACGCCCGCACCCTGGATCGATTCGAGGATTTTCGTCTGGTCAAGTACAGCCAGCGCGATGCGACATTCAAGGGCATGGAGGCCGAGATCGAGCTCGCCCTGTCACCGAACTGGGTGTTCACGGCATTCGCCGACCGAGTGCGTGCCGAATTCGACGATGGCAGTGGCAACCTGCCGCGCATTCCGCCAGCCCGGATCGGTGCGCGTGTTCGCGCCACGCGGGGTGACCTCGACGCAAGCCTGGAGTACTCCCGCACGGCGCACCAGGCCCGCATCGCGGATTTCGAAACCCGCAGCCCGGGTTACGACATGCTCAACCTGAGTCTGGACTACCGCCTCGGTCGATACCGCCAGAGCAGCCTCTTCCTGCACGCGCGCAACCTGCTCGATGCACAGGCATGGAACCATGCCTCGTTTCTTGCCAGCACGGTTCCACTGCCCGGGCGCAACCTGTCATTCGGCCTGCGTCACGAATTCTGAGCCTGCCACCGCCCGCACACCGACACGTCCAACCCAAACCCCGTCAATCCATCAGCGGCTGACGGGGGCGGGCATGCCTCAGGGACGTCGTGCGAGATCGGCGTCGCTGCGCACCTTGGGCATCAGGTCCATCTTGCTGGTACCAAATACCTGCAACAGCGGGCTGGCCACGAAGATCGAGTCAAGCGTGCCGATCACGATGCCGAACAGCAGGGCTTCGGCCATGCCGCGCAAGGAGTCGCCCCCGAAGAAGTACAACGCCGCCACTGCGAACAGGGTGGACAGCGAGGTCAGGATGGTGCGCGAGAGGGTCTGGTTGATGGCCTGATTGAGCACACCCGGCGTGTCGAGCTTGGAAGAGCTCTTGAAGATTTCGCGGATGCGGTCGAACACCACGATGGTGTCGTTGACCGAGTAGCCCATCACCGACATCACGCCGGCCAGCACCGCGAGGTTGAACTCGTGCTGGGTCAGGGCGAAGAAGCCGACCGTGGTGACCACGTCGAACACCGAGGTCAGGGTCGCCGCGACCGAGAACTTCCATTCGAAACGCAGCGAAATGTAAACGATGAAGGCCAGCGCGACGAAGACCACCGCGAGGATGCCGTTCTGGGCCAGTTCCTTGCCGACCTGCGGGCCGACGAAGTCGCTGCGCACCAGCGTCGCTCGATTCTCGGGTGAATTGAGCGCGGTCAGGATCGCATCGCCGGTCTGGGTGATGTTGTCCTGGCCTTGGCCACCCTGCAGGCGCACGAGCACGTCGTTCTGCGAACCGAAGGTCTGCACCATGCCGCCGGGATAGCCCGCGGCATCGAGCTTGCCGCGCAGCAGGTCGAGGTCGGCGGGCTTTTCAAAGGTGATTTCGGCAACGGTGCCGCCGGTGAAGTCGAGGGCGAAGTTCAGTCCGCGCGTCGCCAGCAATACCAGCGCCGAGACGAACAGGAACGCGCTGATGGCCAGCGCGAGCTTGCGCCAGCGCATGAAGTCGAACTTTGCGTCATAGGGAAAAATGTTCATGGCTCGGCTCCCGTGGGCTCAGATCGAAACGTGCTTGATCTTGCGGCGACCGCCGTAGATCTGGGTGACGATGCCACGCGACACCGACAGGGCGCTGTACATCGAGGTCATGATGCCCACGCACAGGGTGACGGCGAAGCCCTTGATCGGGCCGGTGCCGAAGGCGAACAGCGCCACGCCCGCAAGCAGGGTGGTGATGTTGGCGTCCCAGATGGTCGCGGCGGCACGGTCGTAGCCTTCCGCGATCGCGGTATGCGGCGGCATGCCGATGCGCAACTCCTCGCGAATGCGTTCGTTGATCAGCACGTTGGCGTCAACCGCCATGCCCATGGTGAGCGCGATGCCGGCAAGACCCGGCAAGGTCAGGGTGGCGCCAAGGATCGACATCACCGCGACCAGCAGCAGCACGTTGAACACCAGCGCGAGATTGGTCACCACGCCGAACACGCGGTAGTAGATGATGAAGAACACCATCACCAGCACGAACGACCAGGTCACCGCGCGCCAGCCGCGCTCGATGTTCTCCTTGCCCAGGCTCGGACCGATGATCCGCTCCTCGACGATGTCCACCGGCGCCGCGAGCGAGCCGGCGCGCAGCAGCAGGGCAAGTTCGGAGGCCTCGGTCGAACTGCCGAGGCCGGTGGTCTGGAACTTGCGTCCGAACACACCGTTGATGCGGGCGTAGTTGATGACCTCTTCGGTCACCCGGGTCGTGCGCACTTCCTCGCCGTTGACGATCTTCGTCTCCGGCAGGCGCTCGATGTAGACCACGCCCATGAAGCGCCCGACGTTGTCGCGGGTGAACTCGTTCATGCGCGCTCCGGCGGGCGTGTTCAGCGTCACCGAAACCATCGGCGAGCCGCCCTGCGGGTCGAAGCCCGAGCGCGCATCGACGAGCTGGTCACCGGCGGCGATGATGCGCCGCGACAGCAGGATCGGCCGGCGCGTGCCGCGCTCGTAGTAGAGCCGTGCGTCGGCCGGCATGCGGCCGGTCTGCGCCGCTTCCATCGCGTTGCCGTCCACCGCGGCGCGGTATTCGAGCGTCGCCGTGGCACCGAGGATCTTCTTGGCCTGCGCCGTGTCCTGCACACCCGGGAGCTGCACCACGATGCGGCTCTGGCCCTGGCGCTGGATCACCGGCTCGGCCACGCCCAGTTCGTTGATGCGGTTGCGCAGGGTGCCGATGTTCTGCTCGACGGCATTGTCGATGATGGTCTTGAGCTCGGTCTCGCGCAGGTGCGCGAGCAGCACGCCGGGTTCGGCACCATCCTCGACCAGCAACTGCGGCACATCGCGCGCGATCAAGGTGGCGACACTGTCGCGATCGGCTGGATCGCGCAGCCGCACGAGGATGCCGGTGGCACCACGATCGACACCGGAATAAGCGATCTTGGCATCGCGCAACGCGCCGCGGATGTCGTCGACGAAGCCGGTTTCGCGCTTTTCCAGTGCGGCCTTCTGGTCGACCTCCATCAAAAAGTGCACGCCGCCCTGCAGGTCGAGGCCGAGCAGCATCGGTTTGGCACCAATCGAGGTCAGCCATTCCGGCACGGTGGAGGCGAGGTTCAGCGCGACGACATAGCCCTGCCCGACTTCGCCACGGATGGTGTCGGCAGCGCGCACCTGGACGTTGGCGTCAACCAGCCGGATCAGCAGGTTCTTGCCTTCGAACTCGATTGCCTTGAATTCGATCTGATTGCGTTCGAGGACGCCCTGAACGCGCTCCTTGAGGGCATCGTCGACCTGGCCGCCGCGGGTGGCGGAGATCTGCACGGCAGTGTCCTGCGGATACAGGTTGGGCAGCGAATAGATCGTGGCAATGATCAGGAGCACTGCCGCGAGGACGTATTTCCAACGAGCGTATTCAAGCATGTGGGCTGTACCGCGGGACGGGGCATTCGCGGCGATGCCGCTCGCGAACGCGTGAGGAAAGGGGACCGCCGGGAATCAGGCGGATTTCAGAGTGCCCTTGGGCAGCACGGCGGAGACCGCGCCCTTCTGCACCTTGACCACCACCTTGTCGGCGATCTCCACATGCAGGAAGGATTCGCCGATCTCGTCGACACGCCCGAGCATGCCGCCGCCAATCACGACTTCATCGCCCTTGGCAATGGCCGAAACCATGTTGCGGTGGTCCTTGGCGCGCTTCATCTGCGGGCGCATCACGAAGAAATAGAACACGGCCACGAACACCAGCATCATGATCAGGGGCGACCATGGGGCCGGCTGGTTTGCAGCGGCGGTCTGGGCCTGGGCGGCGGCAATCAGGAAATCCATCGGTAGAAGCTCGCTTGTCGAAAGAAATGCCGGGCTGGCCCGGCAAAGTGGGAAATTATGCCACGGTGGAGGGCGCTTGTATGGGGATCACATCGAGCGGGATCAATGGCCGCCGCTGCGTCCTCGGGATGCCTGTCGACACGGACCCTGCCGCGAGCATTCCACAATCGCCCATGGAAGGCGGCCGTAGTAGCATGCCGTGCTGCCATGCGAACGCGTCCCTGTCGGCAACAATCCCAGGCTCCGGAATCCACCCATGCGCCCTGCCCTGCTGTTCATCCTGCTTTGCGCCACATCCCTGTTCGACGCCCGCACCGTGCTGGCCGATCCGGGGGCGAGACCGACCGCGGTATCCCTGACCCAGATCGCCAGCGGCCTCTCCGGCCCGACCGCACTGGCGACGCCCAACGACGGCAGTGGCCGTCGGTTCGTGGTCGAAAACCTTTCCGGTACGGGCCGTCTTCGAATCATCGACGCCGGCGGCAACCTGCTCGCGACACCCTACTGGTCGCACGCCATCAGCGGCGGCCCGGGCAACGAACAAGGCATGCTCGGTCTCGCCTTCGATCCGGATTTCATCAGCAATGGCACGCTCTACGTCACCTACACCGCGCCGGGCAGCGACCCGAAGCTCGGCACCGAACCCGACCAGGTGCTGATCCGCCTGGTGGCGAGCACGCCAGGCGCCAATGTCTTCTCCGGCAGCGAACAGGTCGTGGCGCGCATCCCGGACATCTACTGGAACCACAACGGCGGCAACATCCTTTTCGGCCCCGACAATTACCTCTACTGGGGCATGGGCGATGGCGGCTCGGGTGGCGATCCGAATGATTTCGCCCAGAATCTGTGGAAAAAGACGGTCAGCGGCAAGAGCTACTACCTGCTCGGCAAGATGCTGCGCCTGGACGTGCGCCACCCGACCGCGTCGGCCGCCGCCAACCAGTGCGCCGCGAGCAGCGGCCAGCCGGCGCAGTACTCGATTCCGGCCGACAATCCCTTTGCCGGCGATCCTGCCAAGTGCGGCGAAATCTGGCTGTACGGCCTGCGCAACCCCTGGCGCTGGAGCTTCGATCGCCAGACCAATGATCTGGTGATCGGCGACGTCGGCCAGAATGCCTGGGAGGAAATCGACTTCCGTGCCTACGGCTCGACCGGCAATCGCAACTATGGCTGGCGCCTGTGCGAGGCAACCGCTACTACAATCCCAGCGGTGCCGGCACCACCTGCCCCGCCAGCACCGGCACGGTCGCGCCGGTGATCGAGATCCCGCACAGTCCGGCGTGCTCCATCACCGGCGGCTACGTGTATCGCGGCCCGGTCACCGAGTTGCAGGGCAAGTACCTGTTCTCCGACTACTGCGACGGCAAGATCCGCGTCGCGACCGTCGATCCGGGCGGATCGAACTGGAGCTTCACCACCCTGGCAGGCACGCCCTCGATGAATGTCTTCAGCTTTGGCGAGGACGACCTCGGCCATGTCTACGTGATCACTGGCGGCGGCACGATCTATCGCTTCGATGGTCCCGCCACCGTCACCCATGTGGTCACACCCGTCGCCGGCACCGGCGGCACCCTCGTCCCCGGCACACCCCAGACTGTGGTCGAAAACCAGACCGCTAGCTTCGGCGTGAACCCGAATCCCGGCTACCAGACCCTCAGCGTGACCGGCTGCGGTGGCACCCTCGCCGGCGCCACCTACACCACCGCGCCGGTGACTGCGGATTGCTCGGTGGTGGCCCACTTCGAGCTGATCCACATCTACGACAACGGCTTC
>WBZR01001801.1_pt1 | contig 24862 bp, 12 predicted proteins | sample 5204231 | NCBI WGS metagenome assembly WBZR01 (sample SAMN12412403, study PRJNA552823) | activated sludge metagenome | isolation source: activated sludge from anammox sidestream of wastewater treatment plant... | place: USA: Virginia | collected 2017-08
TAAAACGATGAGAAATAATTTTGAAAAAGATGTGAGTTCAGATAAATTATAATTTAATCAATATAAATGCTATTTTTTACGGCATTTCTTAAATTTTAATTTTGTGATCATATTAGTGACTATTCAATGGGTGAAAAATATTGCCATTATTTCAATTAAAAAGAGATGAAAAATATCATTCAATATCATTGATGTAAATGCACACACCAAGATTAATTTGTCTTGAATAATATTGTTAAATAATTTAAGGTTTTTATTATTTAGTTCAGATTCAGTACGTTCAATATGTTGTAAAATTATTATGTGAACAGATTACCTGAATGAGCTTATCTTTATTTTGTTTGGCAAAAAATACAGGCTTTGGAAATGATTTTTTATTTTCTAAATTTAAATGAATCATGAACAACGGGACACATCCTGTGATTGTATGTAGATGGTTTCAAGGACAATGATGATTCAACTATACTAAAATATATCCGGCTCGCTTCCGGTTGATACATTACTTTGGTATCGCAGCAGTGCATTATCCCTCGCAGCAGCCATTTCTTGAAAGATGGCTTCAATTTTTACCATAAATTCGGCATCGAAAAGTTTATTGACCTCTGCTACATCCGATAAATGAAGATCCTCACGCACTTTGAATACGAGTTCGAGAAGATTCTTCTCAAATTTTACAGAAATCTTATTGTCGTTTTTGAACACTGTTACCACCATACCTGGGTGCTCGAGATAACCAATTATTCTCATTGCTTTATGTTTAATTCTGAATTGATTGAATTGGATATATCAATATAAATTTTTTTCAACTCAGGATGATCGCCTAACAAGGCAAGATGTGCACTTATGGTTTTCAAATCGCCTCTTCGTGCAGGCCCGGTCTGAATACAAACGGGGTCAGCGGTGTGTATTTTTCTGACCGTTTCTTCTATGAGTGGCAGGAGCATACTGAAGTCAAGTCTGTGTTCCTTGAGTAGGTTTGATGCCTGGCCAAAAAGATAATTGCTAAAATTATTGGCAATAACTGCAGCCAAGTGGTACATAAGCCGTTCACGATCATTGACTATTGCCACCTTTGAAGATATTTGCTTAGCAAGCCTTTTAAGTAATTCAATATTTTCCGGCGTACTGCCGGCTACCATAACGGGTATTTTTTCAAAATCGGGTATGGTGTTTATCGTAAAAGTCTGCAATGGGTACAACCCGCCATAATTTTTAAAGTATGGCTCAAGTACATTCGTATCTACAGCACCTGAAGTGTGTGCTACCAGTTTATTTCCTATAAAAGCCTTCAATTTGCTCGCAAATGGTATAATACCGTCATCCGAAACACAGATGATGTAGATATCGACGTCTGTTGAAAGTTCTTCAAGCTTGTCGGTAAAGGGGATGGCGTATTCACCAGCCAGTATTTCGGCCTTTGATCTCGTACGGTTGTATAGTTGTACTACTTGGACACCTTTGGCTGAAAATACTTTTAACAGCTGAAAAGCCACATTGCCCGCACCCAAAACTGAAACTTTCATACAGCATTCATTGATTCATAACTGCGCCTATACTTTCTGATCTTGATAACGTTTAAATGCACTTACCAGCAGCCCTAACAGCATTATAAGTGTACCGCCCCACACCAGATTGATTCCCGGAAATAGGACTGCTTCGAGTACAATGAAATCGGAACGTTCATAATTTTCTGCTACATCTATTCCGAAGGATTTTTTGTCGAATTTTGTTTTTCCCATTTGTAACGAAATAGATTGTGCCTGTGGGTCGATACCTGTAAAACTCAGATTCAGCCCAAGATCTGTGATCATATCTTTCAGTACAAACGGTGACCCGTTGCGTATCAGGTAAAGCGGCTCGGCTATATATTTTTTACCGCCGGCTTCGATGTCCATGATGGCGGTGACCGCAATGTCATCTTTCTGGTGCTTATAAAGCAGATGTTTTACATTTTTATTAAAATCACGGAACGTAATTTTCATTCCGGCATATTCTTGTGTTTCGCCGCGTTTAAAACTGAAAGACTGTACATTGCTTTCTTCGTTTTCGAGGAATATTGCCTGTGCAGCATCTTCTTTGAGTTTTATCTTGGTGCCTGTTTCGTTGAATATCGCCGGGAAGTCGTACACAAATTTGTCGCGCAATACAATAGATGCCGTTGCAATATAGGCTGTATCATTTTTTTTGTTGAATACACGCAGTTTTACGCCAAGTGGTATATCACCTTCTTTGAGATCAAAATGCTTCAACTCAGGATTTTTGTCGATCCCGGCTACAGTGATGATGTTCTTGTCTGTTACGACAGTATCATTGAGCCCAATCTGGTACAATTTGTATCTAAGGCTATCTTCCTTTTGTTTTGCAGCTTCGGGTTCTACTTCTTCTTTTGGCAGATTTGATACAATGGAAAAGATATCTTTTGTCAGGTAATGTTTGGTTGATGGATTGGTAGAGGCTAGTTTCGAAAAGTCATTTGTATAAAGTATGTATGGCTGAATATCAAAGCTTTCCACAGCATTTCCCTGTTTGTCCAACCGGGTATAATTGATGTTAAATTCCTTGGTGTGGTTGTACATGGTGTCACTCAGGTATGTAACTTTAAAATCATTCATCACCATGGGCACACCTTTGAGTAGTACAATGTTTTTACCTATTTTATCTTCATCAAGAATGCCTTCAAGTGCAAATCTGTTTTCCGAAATATGCCTTTTGTTGAGACCACTCGCTAATACACCGATGATCATCACCCCGAAGCCCAAGTGACTAAGTACCGAAGCAGATAGTTTCAGATTATTTTTTAAATAAAATATGAAGTAGTCAAGGTTGGCGAATATGCCAAAATATCCAACAAAACACAGAATGTAATATTGCCACGAAACCAAATTGATCCAATAAGTCGTAAGCCAGGTCATAGAGGCTGCCAATGCCATGGATATTAATACTGATTTAAGCATTTTGGGTATTGTCGTACCCCAGCTGAATGCCTTGTACCTAAAATACTGTGCAACACCCGACAATATCCCTATCAGTACTGCTATCCACATCTGGTATTTGTTATAATGTGCTACAGCATCTGTAGGAGCTGTCCGGTGCAGATACGACATGTCTTTGCCGGTGAGCGACCCAAAGGCATCAAACAATTTATTGAACACAGGGATGGATGTGGTAAATGTTATAAGTACAGATGAAAACACAAGCACCAGCGTACCAATGAATATCCAGAACTCTCGCGAATTAAGCTTTTCTTCCTCTTTCGGTACGTATATATGCTTTGCATTCCTAAAGAAAAGCCAACCTGCCCACACTGTAAAAAATATCATGAATATCGTTAGCTGCCATTCGAGCCCCATCTCCGTAAATGCATGTACCGAGGTATCGCCAAGCACTCCGGATCGGGTAAGGAAGGTAGAATATAATACTAGTATAAAACTGATGATATACAATACGAAGGTGGGTTTGGTCGAATATCGGGTTGCATTGCTCACAACATTACTGTGCAAGGCTGCTATCAGTATCAGCCACGGCACCAATGACATGTTCTCTACGGGGTCCCATGCCCAGTATCCACCAAAAGATAATGCTTCATAAGCCCATGCAGCGCCCATCAATATGCCCATGCCTAATATGAATGCCGAAAACAATGCCCAGGGCAATACCGGTTTTAACCACTCGGTGTATTTCTTATTGATCAATGCGGCAATGGCAAAGCAAAATGGAATGACCGTTGAGGCAAAACCTAAAAACAGGGTAGGAGGGTGGATGGTCATCCAATAATTTTGTAACAGCGGGTTGAGCCCTTTGCCCTGTATCTTGCTCAGATAATCAGGGTTCGAAAATATTGGTGCATCCATCGTCTCGCGTAGAAGCATGAATGGATTCGAACCTATCTTCAGACCGTGTTCGCCCAGCTTAAAATATATACCCATTATCATCGTGACAATGAATGCCTGCACCAAACTCAAAACACCGATTACAGGTTTCTCCCAACTGTTATTCCATAATAAAAATATAAAACCAAGTACCACGTGCCAAAACATCCACAGCAAAAAACTCCCTTCTTGTCCTTCCCAGAATGCAGCAAATATATACCTCTTGGGCAATTCGGAGTTGACATGCGCCCACACGTATTGGTATTCGTAATGCTCATTGGCCATCAAGTAGAATATAAGCCCGATGATACTGAATATCGATAAGCCATGCACTGTAAAAGCTGAGCGACCAAGCTTCTTCCAGCTGTCCGATTCATGCCCTGTAAGCTTGTTGGCTTTAAAAAAAGACCATGCTGCCAGCAAGGCCGATGTAAATGCGGTAATGATAAGAAAGTGACCAATCCTACCTGGCAGGACGCTTTCCCCAATGTACTGTATATCTTGCATGAAATGTATTGTAGGAGGTTAACTTCTCGACTTGACGTAAATTTCTTCGTCCTTGTATTTCGAAGGGCACTTCAGCAACATATCTGAGGCAAGAAACTCATCACCTTTCATGGTTCCTGTCAGAACGATCTGTTCAGACATTTCGAAGTCGCGCGGCTTGGCGTTCTTTAACACTACCTTTCTTATTTCATTGTTGTTGTCTTGCACATAAAAACTCAGATAGTTTGGGTCTTTACGAGGGTCGTAGATGATCTCTTTGTCTTTGCAAAGCTTGCCGACAACCTTTACAGCACCGGTAGCCTTACCGGCCGATTTGAAATTATCATAGGTGCTCAGATCCTTAGCCGCCGTCATCAGAACAACGATGGCACCCAATATCATAAGCAAGCCAACTATATGTATCTTTTTCATAATAAATGTTTGTCCTGATTAGACTACAAATATAAACACAATAAGTTGATATGCTATGCCATTTTCTGTTAAATAATCGAGTAATACCTCTTTCAATATTGTCATTGTAGCAGACAGCTGCTCTTTTATTATAGCCAAAAGTCTGGTATTGCCAGTAAATTTAATAATTTTGTGATATAATTATAATGTTTAACATGTCTGTAGTATTGGAGTCTCATCATGTACATATCAGTCAGAACAAAAAACAGGTTCTGTCGGATGTCAGTTTTTCGCTCAACGAAGGCGAATTGGTTTACCTCATAGGCAAAACCGGCTCGGGCAAGTCAAGCCTGCTAAAGGCCATCTACGGCGAAATCAAACCTACTTCAGGTTCGCTCATAGTAGCCGGTACAGATATGATGAAACTTAAAAAATCGAAACTCTACTTACTCAAACGCAAGATAGGTATCATATTTCAGGATCATAACCTGCTGATGGACAGGAATGTATATGATAACCTCTACTTTGTCCTCAAATCAACCGGATGGAAAAACCGCGCCAAAATGGAAGCCCGCATATCGGAGGTGCTACAGAAAGTAGGCCTCAGCAACAAACTCGCCGATATGCCTTTCGAGCTCTCCGGAGGTGAACAACAACGGCTCGGTATAGCTCGCGCCCTGCTTAATGACCCGCTGCTCATCATTGCTGACGAACCCACCGGCAATCTCGACCCCGAGACATCCTCCAACGTGTTCGAACTGCTTACCAACCTCGCTAAAGAAAAAGGTACAGCCATCATTGTCGCCACACATGATTTCAAAATGATTGAAGACCACCCAAGCAAAATCCTGGTTTGTAAAGAAGGTTGTATCCATGATGCTTAATCTATTATCTGCAATTTACGATAGAACAGATCATAAAAATACGATGAATGAAATTTGATGATTACCGCATAAGTCCCGATATCAAGAAAAGCCTTGAAAAACTCAACTTTCGCAAACCCACCGATATCCAATTCAGGGTCATCCCTTCTGTGCTTAAAGGAGAAGACGTACTTGCCATTGCACAGACAGGTACCGGCAAGACAGCAGCATTTGCCATACCGGTCATTCATAAAGTACAGATGGGAAAAATCGCCGGACGTGCCAATGCTATCAAATGTGTAGTGATGGTGCCTACACGCGAACTCGCCGTACAGATTGCCGAAGTATTCAACAAAATCGGACAATACACCCGCGTCAATACCATCAACATTCATGGCGGTGTAGAGCAAGAACCACAGATAGCCAAGCTTACAAAAGGTGCCGATATCATCGTCGTCACACCGGGCCGCCTGTTCGATCTCGTCAGCCAGGGTTTTATCAAGCTCGATAAGGTCGAAACAGTCATCTTTGACGAGGCCGACCACATGCTCGACAAGGGTTTTCTCAAAGACCTCCAAGACCTCATCCGCCACCTTCCGGTCAAGCGACAAACACTCTTTTTCTCCGCTACTATCAACGAAACCATCAAAAAACTCGCCTATTCACTCGTCAAAAACCCGATTCGCATCCAGCTATCGCCCAAAGATCCGGTTTCCAAAAACGTCGATCACGCAGTTGCCTTCATCACCATGGACGACAAACGATTCTTCCTCGAAAGGCTCATTCACGAACACCCCGACAAGAAAATCCTCGTATTTGTCCGTACCAAAGTACGTGCAGAGCGGGTCATCAAAGCCCTCGCTCGTATGAGCATACCGGCAGTAGCACTGCATGGCGACAAAGACCAGCACGACCGCCTTCAGACCCTTGGCGAATTCAGAGGCGGCCAACACAAAATACTGGTAGCCACAGACGTGAGTGCCCGTGGTATTGACATCCCCAATGTCGATTATGTAGTCAACTACGACATCCCCGATGTGCCCGAGACCTACGTACACCGGGTAGGCCGCACAGGTCGCGCATTCAACAAAGGCTATGCCGTCGCCTTCTGCAGCGAAGAAGAAAAACCATTGCTCCAGGCCATCGAATCGTATATTACTAAACCCGTCAAAGTCCTCGATATCAATAGGAAAGACTATACAGACACACTCGCATTCACCACCGACGTCAACACCGACTGGAAGAGCCTCCTCCGAGAAGAAGAGCAGGCAGAGAAAGCTGCAAAATTGAAAAAGCGCAAAAAAAAATAGGAATCCAACAACCTGATTCTTATATTTTCAAGATAAGTTGAGCTATGTTCTTTGTTTTGGGCGTGCCCCTGTCGGGTCAGGCCATCCGCTTTACTTCGTGCCCGCTTCTGTCCTTCACGCATGATGGGAATATAACCGAGAATGTACTTAATACTTATTTAGAGGATTTTCTTTCGCCCCTATTTATTTCTGTTGTATGCTGTATTTACAATGGTTGCGCCCTAATGTAAAAGAATCACTTTATGTTTTTCAATTCCCATGGCATAGATAAACTCAACTACTATCATACCTTTATAGTTCAACAATATTGGCTCTGTCAATTCTGAAACGTTCGTAAACATCCTACTGTAAACCACTTTTTGATCAGGGGTATAGATGTTTACCAATATATCACCTGGTTTATCCAACTTTGCATTCAACATTATATCACCTAAGGATGGATTGGGAAATACCGATGAAATCTTTTCTTCATTTGCCTGTTTTAGACAATAAAAAACCATAATCTCCTTAGTAATTTCTAAAGGACATTCAATATTTTCAAGAGTAAGCCGTACTTTAAAATCTCCTGCTGATTTGTATGTCACAATCGGGTCTCTTTCTGAAGATGTTTCACCATTCCCAAAATCCCATTTGAATATCACACTATCTGCAATCGATGTGAAGATACCATATTCGATGATTCGAACATTTTCATCAACACACGCAGAGTTAGCAAACAAAAAATTAGCCTTGATATCTTCAGCGTTTTTACAAGGAGGCTCACAATATTCATTGAACGCCTGTTGACCATCAAACATATAGGCCGTACCTACCCATTTATCTTTGCTAAAGGCAGCATCATCGACCTGGATGCACGTCAGACCCGCATTATTATGAGCGTCAATGGATGATATTCCAGGGTTGTTGCCATTGGCTACATTTAGGTAGCTCAGCTTATTGGCACTACAATTCAAACTAAAGAGAATTTCATTCTTGCTCAGGTCTAAGGCAGTAATGCTGTTGCCCGAGCAATTAAATTCCTGAAGCCGATACTGTGGTACCAAATCTAATTCTGAAATATTGTTGTCAGCACAATTGAGGAACCACAACTCCGTATTTGCCGTTATATCCAGAAATGTCAGTGAATTGCCTGAACAGTCCAAAGACTCAAGTATTGTATTTTTGCTTAAATCGATGGACGAAACATTGTTGGTACTAAAATTGAGTCCGGTGAGAGAAATAAATGCCTCAATACCGGTCATGTTGGTTATGTTGAGGTCAGAACAATTGATTTTACCTACAAATTGTTTAGCTTCCTCGCATTGTATTTCAGTATCTCCATTTTTATTGATATCAGCATTTGCAATCAGATAGGCTTTCAGATTAGCATCTGGTATAGTCACTAAGCATTCTTCATCTAATCTGGTAACCTCCATACAAAACTCACCATAGTTTAAAAACTGAATAAGATCATTTGATGTAGTGATTTCAACCATAATGTAGTAAGTTTTGCCTACCTCGGTATTCAGTTCAATCTTGAAATTAATATCCGTGTCAATATCTCCTGTCCAGATATCACGATGGCATTTTATAGCTGACAATGTATCACATGTGCCAGCATACACGGCGCCATTCGGATTCTTGTACACTGCCGCACTGCAATCATTTGACCGCACAGCATATCGGTTACCATCTCCTACAAATTTGAACCATATCGTATTGAGATCATTGTTGAAGCATTCGTGTCCGAAGGCCGGATCATTCAGGTTGTTCATTCCTTCTGTGCTATAGGTACCTGAAGCATGAGGTTCGCCAATCGGATGACCAAAAAGAGTATTAATGTCTATGGCATTAGAACAGTATTCACCGTCAATCAAACTCGTGTTGTTGCAAGCATCTTTTACAGATTGTTCGGTTATACATTCGCCAGCATTATTCGCAATATTCCTAGGCTTGGCTGTTTTTAAAAAATCACACACAAGGCTATAATCACATACAGACAAAGACAAATTATTCTGAATGTATAGTTCTGTAATACTTCCTAGAGATATGTTAAGAATGCCTGTAATGTCATTCAATTGTACATTCCCATCTAAGCTGATAATACCATTGATGGAGGTCAGGTTGGCCAAGGGACTTATATTTGTCAGTGATCCACAACCAAAAACGACCAATCTTCCACCCAACTGGGTAAGCTTGGTCAATCCTGTCAGCTTGTTAAGCGCAGGGCAATTCCAAATATCTAAATTGCCACCTATCTTGGTTATATTGGTCAGAGAGGCTAAGTCTGTTGCATCAGGTGCCTGGACAAGGACAGCTCCCGGTATTTCAGTACATTTAGGATAATCAATGATGAATTGGTCAACCTGTGCTTGTGTCGTAAAGAATAGGTCACCTGATGGGCATTGTATCAAGGCAGCTTCGATGGTATTGCTGCTGGCACTGATACCTGCTACATTCCCAGCCCTCACCCTGTAGTAGTAGGTCTCACCATTACTTAACCCTGTGACACTTAAACTCTGTACATTACCTACATTCAGGTTATTATAACCCGGCAACAACGTGCTGAAAGTAGGGCTGGAAGAGACATCCAAATAATATTCTGTCGTATTGGATGTTAGTGCCCAGTTGGCGGTAAATGAGTTTATGGTGATATCTGTGGCAACATTGGCAATAGGGGCATCCGGCGCATTGATGGCAGTGATGCCGTTGATGGCGAAGATTCCGGTACTGCCGGTAGAGGTTGTTTTGGTAATGGTGATGCTCGATAGTATTTTTGAATTGTAAGGAGGGTCAATGATTAACTCATTATCGTAAAGGCGAGGATTCTCAGCATCTCCATTGAATTCATCTGCCAAATGGCTGCCAATTGTAGTTCTATAAACCCTACCTATGCTTTTAATGGCATAATTAGAACCAGAATACCAATCCGGTACAGTGAAGGTAGTAGAAAACGAGGTGCCATCGCTAAAATTCAATACAAAATCAAAAGATGAGTTCCCATTTGAGCTGGCGCCTAAAAAGGCTATTTTGGAGAATACCCCGGGAGTTTCCAAAGTTAATGTTCCAGTACTGCCTTGTGTACGAAGCACCAGAGCATTATTTTGATCATAAGATGCCAGATGATATACCGCTCCAGGAAGATTTAGGCTCGTTATTATACCGTCATCCGGGAGGCCAAATGGTGGAATAGTGGACGGATTGGAATTGCCCCGGAAATTTTTGGAATACAACACATTGTCGCTTGTCGTTCCATTTGCAGGATCATCAAAGGTAATGGTGGTCGTGGCTTCCGCCCTGTTAGCCCCTCCGGATCCATTGGCTATGAGGTCATGATTAAATCCGGTGACATTGACCGGCACGAAGGTCTGGGCATTATTGCTGGTTGAAAATGTCCACATAAGTATGCACAATATAAGTATTCGGAACGTATATATTCTGTTCATAACTACTATTCTTTGTGTTTTATTGAATAATATTATTTAATGAGGATGGATTTGATTTCACTTAGTTCGCTCGTCCAGCCGTTTTCGTAGCGAACTCGGACGGCGTAGTTGTAGAGGACGCCGGACTGGAGGTCATTGTCGGTGAATACATCAAGATCTTTATCCATTTTTTTATAGTGTTTGATACCATCCTGACCGGATGACCGATAGATTTCAACTGTAAATGCAGTTGTAGAAAGTTTTTTCGGCATTTCGACTTGCCAGGATACTTCCACGGCTTTGGATTTTTCTTTTTGCTTTATTGAAAGTTGGCTTATGCCTGTATTTTTTGCTGTTACTTTAATGACTCCGCTCTTAAGTGGAGAAAAGATACTTTTATTCGCTACTGAATCAACAGCGCGGATTTTGTACTGATATGACTTATTTAATTCAGCAATTTGATCAATATAAGTATCCGAATCAATATTCCATAGTGTGTCCAGCAATTGCCAGCTGGTATCTTTTGACATAGTTTCCCGGCGGTACAGCTCATGAAAATATACATCATCACTAGGGCTCAATTCCAGATTTAATTGCAGACGTAGCGAATCATTCTGGATGCTTTTGATGGAGGGTCTGATGGGCGGTACCTTATCCAATAATTTTACTATGGCAATATTGGAGATATCACTTCTATTGTAGGCATGATCTTCTGCCCTGACCACATAGTACATGTTTTTCTTCAATGATTTTTCGGGTATATAGTATTGGTAGCTTGTATCCGTAAGGATGTCCTGACTCACAAGTGCAAGCTCTTCTTGGGTGCTATTGCCCCAATATAGCCAATACCCACGTACATCCTTGGAGGTACTTTTATCCCATTTTAGATGCACAAAACTCAATGAGTCAACATACCCGGACAATGTATCAGGTGCTGCAGGATTGGTATAGTCCGGTACAAAAGAAGTTTCAAAATCACTGGAGCTTTTGTTTCCGTTCTTGTCATAGCACTCCAGCCGGAAATAATACCTACCTTCGTTCGCTTCTTTCCATTCTGTCCCTAGGTCATAAGTGTAATTAAAATCCGCCAAGCCCAATTTAGGGCTTACGGCAGTATAAGATACTCTTTCATCGCGAGATGCCATCACTTGATAATACGCAAAATCCGCAGGTACAGTCGCTATCTCTATGTCCCACTCTACATCAAACTGAATAAGCTTATCATCAAATGTGACTTTCGTAATCTTAGGTGGCACAGGCGGTGTCAAATCTCGGGGTGTGCCGGATGCAAAAGCTGCGGGGCTGTATTCGGCAAAACTGTTACCACCGTAAAGGCGGTAATAATATGTAGTGCCGTTAATAATGTCGAGCGAATCTTTATAAATAAAATTATTAGTTAAAGTGTCGTTAGTAGAATTAAAAAATAAGGGTCTTGATGTGATAGGCTCAAAGTTTTTCTGATCTGTAGATCGTTCTATTTTGTAATAGGTGAAATTTTCTACATTGTCCTTACTCCACTGAAGAGTCAATGTATTGTCTCCATCTAAAACCTGAAATGCTACAGGCTCTTTTATGGCCTGTAAAGTATTTACTAATTCAATTACTTCATTGTATTTACTATCTTTAAACCCTGCTGTACTAATTTCGTACACATACTTCTGACCTTTAGAAACATTACGATCTACATATCGAAATCCCAGAATATTGGCAGCATCCTTAGAAAATTCTGAGACTAACATAGCCATACCGAGAATATTCTGGTCTGCTTGATACAGTTTATATCCCTGTAAATCACCCCTGTCTATATTTCCATATAGTAAAAAATATGCGACCTGAGAAATTGAATCCATTTCGCGTAATTTCGGCTCAGAGGATTCCATAGGATAAGGAAATACCTTAGATATCTCCTTCAAGTTGTCCTTAGAGGTGCCTCTTTTTATGGTAAATCCATTTTGCTTGACACTTTCCCAAAAAAGATAATATGGTGGGGACATTCGCAAGACAATAGAGTCCTCGTAAGCTTTTGCCATACCGATAATTTTATCATCGTTGTTATGTACAGGGAGTGTGTCAAAACTCGATTGATTCTGTTTTATCTTGTGTGATTTCAAGTGTGGTTCCAAATCGCTTATGTGACCAAAAGCAATTGCCTGATTTAAAACCAATCCCTGAAAAAATACTATGATTAAAATCAAACTTATATTCTTCATCTATCTTTCAATTTTATACGATTCATCATCGCCTTGTTAAAATATGCATACATAAAAATGGCTTCTGCCTCATTATTTCAAAACCTGATTAGAAATAAGATTCTCGTTTTGACTTAATTTAGTTGTTACTCATCGCCTGTTTTGAATATTATATTATGAATCTCAGGTTTTCCGGGTATCGAACTTATACCTCCACTATCCCTACTAAATAGTAGCTTATCATATTTAACTAAAAGGTTGTAAGTTGTATTGGGTTTTAAGCCCGGAGCATTTATAGGGCAAACAGTCACTAACCCATTCTCTCCAGTTGTCGGTTTACCCAATTTTATCCTATTAGCTGTACCTCTCTGATTTATTTCGATACTACTTAATGAATAACGTACAGAATTAAACTCGTCAAGCCTGATTTCCTTATTCATCGCAGCATTATGTCTGAATTTTATTTCCGTTGATTTCGAACTAATCGTTTCTCCCTCCTTAGGAAAAATAAATTCATTGTGGATTGTTTCTTTCGGCTTATCGACTGTAGTAAACTCTGATGATTCGGATTCTACTCTTACTATTTTTTCATTGCTAACCACTCCTGTTTCCGACTTATCATATTGCATCCAATTGTATTTAACTTCGAGAAGATAAGTCGTATTTAGCTTCAATTCCTGTGATATTTTATAAATGCTGAAGAAAAGACCGTTATTATAACCCGTCCCGTCTTCATACCTAATTTTATTGACCGGTACTGCGACTCCGGATAACTTCTCTTTTATAGAAACGATCAAATCGCACTTCATGAATTTTGGCGTGTTATTTTCAGATAGCACTAGCCTTTCTTTCTCGATATCTGTTTTATGCTTAATCTTTATTTGGTTAAAGTTGGTAGTGACTAAATTATTATTAATGGGGTCGTCAATACCACCGTTCCCAATAATGTCTGCATCGTCAAATTTAGTTTTTAATGCTACATCATTAGTTGTTTTATCTAAATCTTTAGGTACAAATTCAACATAAACCGGTTCCACAATAGGGTGCATATGGCCTCCTTTTTTATCCACATAATTCCATAAAAAATTTCCTTTAAGTATGTACGTTGTATTAAGATTTAAATTAGAAAACTCCAATGGATAATTTTCTGTATCGGACGAATAAGGGGATACAAAGCTTATCGTCTCATTAGTCAATTTATTTATAACAGTCAACTTAGGTGTGATTTCCATGGATGACCCATCACCCAATTCTATATTTCTATCTATTGGATGGCTAACTTTCAAAACTGCAAAATCAGGTCCATATTTTCCTGTTTTATTTAAATTGACCTCCAATCCTTTAAAAGCGGGGCTTCCATAAAACTGTGAAGTTATAAAAGTTGCATTCGCTAGTTCTTCTTTAATAGATTGCTTATTAAACATCTGTCCTGCCTCTGTCGTTTCATAAGAATACAGGGTGTACTTAGCTTTGATTAGATACGCTTTATTTGCCTCCAACTTTTGTGTCAAATAATAATTATTCATAAAACCTAAATAGGATTTAGTTGAACTACCTTTAAGTAAAGAAATCGTTTTTCCGGAAATAGAATCTTCCAATTTTACCTCAAGATCACATTTTATATATTTGACCTTATTCGCTAGTTTTATTTTAAAAACTTCATCCATATTTATATTGCTCGCAATTTTTAGACTGTCCTGTTGTAACCAAACAGTAATTATTCCTTTATCTTCTTTATACGACGAAAGATTTTTAAACCCACCTTCAAACCGATCGTTTTGACTTCCAAGGACTAATGAATTGTGGATATCTATATTATAAGCGGGGCTTGTCGCAAATTCACCGAATACTGTTTCTTTACTATGATCTATTAATGGGTTTCCTGCACGTTCTATGTATCGCGCCTCCATGGAATAGACTGTATTAGGTTGCAATAAAAAATCAGGTTCAAAATAGAGAATGTCATTATTTAAATTATTACTTATAAAATTTTGAACTATTCTTACAACCTTACCCGTCGCCTTGTTCCTTATGATTAAGTTTGAAAGACCAAGATGACCTTGGTACGGAGCCATATTGTGTCTGATTTTGAAAGTATTAATTTTGTTGATAAATCCGCCATTTTCAGGGAAAACAAAATCATTATGAGCTTTTATTTCGTAATAAGGACTGGGTTCAAAGGTCCTGGTGAATATCTGATCATCCATCTTCTTTATATTGATTTCTTCTCCAGTTGCCGTCTTATTATACGTTCTAAAGTGATACGTCACTTTGGCAGTATAGCGCATACCTCCCGCTTTAAGTTGTTGGTTGAGTTTAAATATACTTACAGATTTACTGATGTCTCCGTTATATACCTTCTCATTGATTTTATCCAATCGGGCTATTTCATCTCCTGAATATTTATTAATTAATGATACGTCAATATCACATCCTAAATACTCTTTTGAATTATCTTCGGTTTCCAATAATTGTTCTTTTGAAAAATCGAATTGATGTAAAACTGTTAGACTGTCCAATTTTTGGTAAAGAATATCACCACCTTCTAAATCAACTGGGTCATCATTAAAGAAGATACCATCATGAACCTTTATTCCCCACAATGGGCTGGTCTTAAATTCTTTTGTGACCACTTCTTCTGCTATTTTAGCTGCATATCCAGTTGCCTGATAAACCCCATTTTGCATAGTAAAGGGTGCTGATGTCCAAGTGTATTTAGCTTCAATAATATAGGATTTATTGGGCTTCATCAAACTATAGGGCAACATACAGACATCATATAGTTTATCTTTCATATAGAGTCGATCCACTAAAGGAATAATTTTTCCGGAAGACTTCTCTTTCAGTGTAACATCAAGGCTACATTTTAAGGTTTTTCCATCATTGCCTTTTTTTCTTACATTAAAGTTTTTTTCTAATACCACATTGTTTTTTACTTTAACATGTACGAATACATTATCCCCATTTTCTTTATTTTCGAAAAATTCAAAATCGTGGTGGGCTTTTATCCCAACCAATGGGTCTGCTTGATAGTCATCACAAGGTTTTTCTCCTAAATCAATTTCCATATTTTGCGTTCCCGCATACGATCCTCCCAACACATTATATTTGACGGCAAAATCTCCTAGCAAATAAGAAGGATTAGGAAAGCCAAAATCTAAAACCAAATCCACCGATCCATCAAAAATTTCAAACTCTTTAACCCAAGTGTCAATGGATGCTGTCGCTTTTAATGACGCATAAGCATTCCCGGTTAAATAATAACCGTTTTCAAATCCTACTTTCTCCTTTTTACCATTACATGTTACGCCTTTACCCCAGTTTTGAATTGCCAGATTTGCTCCAATTTCAGCTGTAGCGTACCACTTGAAAATAAGAAATTCACTGCCCATGTCAGCACTTAATCTAAAGCCAGCATTCGCTGCAAACCGATCGGATAGTATAGAAGAACTCTCAAGGCTATTATCCGTACCTTTATAATTAGGCAATAAATAACTAATCTTGGGCTGTCCGTCTGTTTTATTTCCTAATTGTGCATATAATCCTGCCGAAACCTTTCCAAAAAGTGGCGCTTCAAACCCTGCAGACAAAAAGTTAAGACCTGAAGAAGGCCCAGAGCCTAATCTGCCCGGGATACCCCAACTACCGGCATGTACATAATTGAATTCGTTGGAAAAACAGAATCTGATACTGTTCCAGGAGTTAGAATTACTGTTTTTATCCGATGGTGCAGCTATCTCGAGAGGTCCTGCTTTTTTTCCAAATCTGAAATCTATGCCACCTATTACTTTAATGTTTTCTTCAAAATTCAGATTTATATCTCCTTTTACTATCAGGGGACTTTCAGTCTTTCTGGTGGCAAAATCTTCATACAAGGCATATCCATTGAGACCTAATCCGAAATTCTTGAATTTAAATTCATCATTAATGATGGCTATTTCCAGAGACAAAATACCCTCCAGCGACACCCTCGCCGGATGAGAGATTTCAGCAGATAAATAGCCGCCCATGCTTCCACGACTTACAGTATATTTTAGTCCGGATAGTGACTTACCGGCTTCCATTCCTTCAGCCTTACACAGGTCATTGTTTGCTACAGGTGGTGGGCTTTGTTTTTTGATCTGATCCAAACCCGGAATCTCCTTGGCCATATTATAATAGAATCCACCACCAATACCGGTCAAAGAAAAGGTGGACTGCCCCAATGGCAACCCAGGATTAGCACTAAATGACAGGTCTGCAAACCAATATCTAAAATCCTGAGCAGCCTGAGCGGTAGCTCCGTCAAGCTTAACACCTGTCTGGAATTTTGTGGCAAAGTTATAATCAAGTATGCTCACATCAATCATGCCCAAAAATCCATTGCCCCACGCACTTTGAACGGCATTTGGGTCATAGTTCCCCTTCGTAGTTTCATCCCGGAATAAATTAATACCGCCTTTAAATTTCACCGGCCCAAACTCTCCTCCTAAACCAAGGCAGGTAAGGGCTACATCTTTATATCCTTTGCCATCGAAGGACACTTCTATATCACCACTCGCAGAGAAGGCACCTGTTTTTGTAGCTTTAGCTTCAGCCAGGTCTTTTTTAAATTTTTCTTTGTCCATTTCCAGCCTTTCACCTGCTCCCGCATTTTTATATTTTTCAGTTCTTTCGACAACGGCTTTTGTTTGCTTGTCCAGTTCATTAGATGCGGTCTTCAGTTTGGCACTTTGTTCTTTGAACGGCTTATATTTTTCCTTTACTGATGTAAGAGCTGTTTTATATTTTGTATTTGCCGCCGTAATTTTTGTATTAAGGGAAGCAATGGTACTGTTTCTTGAATCGATCTCTGACTTATTTGAAGCACTGTTATAGCTCACATTATTACCATTAATTTTAATGTTTTTATCCTTTTTAATAGTTTTGAGCTCTGTTTCTAATCTTTGTTTTTCTGCAAGCAGCTTACTTCTTTCATCTGCGATGGTTTTGATGTTATTCTGTGCCTCTTTGTAGTCTTTCTCCAGGGGTTTTAAACTGTTTTCTTCTTCTGCCTTTTTTCTTTCTGCCGCTTCTTTGGGATTGAATTTGTCAGAGACCTCTTGTTGTGAAGCGGTCAGATTACTTTTATCCCTCATGATGCTCAGATCCAGTCCGATGACCATCTTCCATTCAGAGCCTGTGCAGAAAAAGGATGGTTCATGAATACTGATATCAAATCCTACCATTTTACTAAAGCTACTAATGTCGGCACCCAGTCCTTTGGCAAATTTGCTCTCTTTGATTTTTCCGGATAAATTTTGACCTGTGCTCGAATTAGCGGCCTTTGATAAGGCTTCTTTTTCAACCTCAGTAAAATACATGATACTCCATGTTCCGAAATCAATGGATTCAATACCTGCAATATCATTGGACGAGCACATATCAGATCCGTTATTTTTCTTTATTATGTTATGATTCACATTAAAATTCTGAAATTTTAAAAACGGAATCTTGGCATCCAATTTTTCGATAAAATAAATGGCTCTGCCATTCAGACTTGCTTTGGCAGTCGTTATTTTTCGATCCTTATCATAGCCAAAGTCAACAAAGGATTCCTTATCGAGGTTCATACCCATACCGTGTATATAATTTAGCTCAAATAAGCTCTCATTCACGCCATCAACAAATCCTGAAATTGCCGGTATTTGTTCTTTTGCGTCGTATTCAATACTCAGTGAGTAAGGAACCCATGCATCCGTAAATGTTTCCTCCCATTTTGCTTTATTGTCAGCAGGTGCTGATCTGAAGAGGGGAATCAAGGTAGCTCCCTTCAGAGTTAATTTGTCAGCATCCAATTGATTATATTCTATATTAAACCGGATGGTATCCAGGTGGTACTGCCATCCCCCTAAGCGCGCCAGATTTTCTTTTTTTACTTTATGGAAGCCCTGATATTTTGAAAAGAAAGCTTTGCTATCAATCTCATAAAATGAATAGGATACTGTATCTTTAAAAAATTCAGGATTGCTTTTGGCGTCAACTCTATTTTGTTCAAGAATAGGAATTGAAAATCCTATTTGATTGAAGATAATTCCCCTGAAGTAGCTATTATATAACCGTTCTCTCGTAAGATCATCAATTTCTCCCTGTGGCCGATCCACCGCAGTAGTACTGCTATAATCCAAATATGCCTCCAATGATTTTCCGCCATTGAATACAATATGACGATCACCATCCGTCGAAAAGCTCCATTCTTGCCATCCCTTGGCACTTTTATAAGTAGTCTTTAAAGGCGCTTTAAATTCAGTCAAAAGCGCACCGTTTCCATCAATACTATTTTCTATCAACCTAAAACCAAATACAGCAGGTCCCGTAACTGCACCGGTTTCATCATACCCTATTAATGTTTCGCTTGGCATGGTATAATGACCCTGAAGGTTGAAATTATGGATGCCTGCGGTACAGTCCAATCCCACATAGCTACCGGTTTCAGCAGTCTTGTCTCCATTGCCTGAGCTAAGGTAAGTCACGTTTTCATCCAATTTAGCATCTTTAGTCAGATGAAGCAAAATATCCTTTAATGATATTTTGTCAGGCCCTATGGCTATATCTTCATTGCTTTCAAAATACACGAAGACCTCTTTTTCCTCGACCATAAGTGCACCAACTAAGCCTATCTTAACGGTTGCATTGCTTAAATTGTCACTACCAGCGGTTTTAAATTCGGTGATAAAAAGCTTGTAGTTTTCAGGTAAGGTATAATCTCCCTTGAACCCAAATTTTGACCACAACTCTTCGGTAATGATCAAAGGGAGATGAAGATCTCCGGTGGATTCATTGGCCAGGCTGTTGAACACCTCTTTCGTCCACTCCGTTTTACTATTTACAGCGACTCCATTTCTATATTTACCTGTGTATGCTCCGCCTATATTTTCGATGCTCAGGTTCCTATCCAAGAATGGTATATTGATCGCACTATTATTATCTATGGTAGGGAACCAAGCGATGGTGTTCATTTTTATTTTCTCAATGGCCAGCTCTTTTCCAATGTAAAATAGCTTTTCCGGAAATACGGATTGTGTACCACTTTGGGTGAATCCGGCTGCACTTAGTATGTAGTGTTTTTCATAAAAATCATCAATGATTCTATCCCATTCATCCTTGCTTGGAATTACACTTGCTACACCACAGTTGCATTTCAGGTCGATATTATTTACCTCAATCCCTTCAAACCTGAAAGTGCCTTTATCTGCTGCTGCCCAAATGGTCAGCTCTACTTTGCTGGATCCCTTCACCACAATGGTTTTCAGGCCCAAGCGTTCTCTTTTTTCTTCCGTGACATATTTCAATGAGGCACTACTGAGTTTATGCGATGTTCCGCCAATCTGAAGACTTACATTTTTAAGATCAAATCCTTCAATTTTAAACCTTTTTTCTCGTTCATTCATCGGGTCATTGGACAGTCCATCGAGCCATAATCCGGATAACTCAAATGCGAAGTTATCGATCTTAAGTGCGTTTTTCAATGCATCGAGTGTTTCACCTTTATTAGTATTCAAGATGGCAGCTCTGAATTCTTTATCAGTAAAATTGACATTTAAGTCACCTGTAAAATCGCACTTTGGAGTAAGTTGCCTTTCTTCACCCAACTGAACCAATCGAGCATCTACCGAAGAAGGTTTTTGAGTAGTAAAGGAGCCATGCCAGATACTCATGCCTAGTTTTGATGAAGGAATAATTGCATCCAACTGTATCTGTTTTTGCCTTGTTTCTGCTACTACTGCCCTATAGGGGAAGTGATCATCAAAGAAAGGTGTCTTAATATTGCCACTCAACCTGAATTTTCCGATCTGATGTGCATCCATCGTTACCTTCATGGTATCGATACTATAGTTCCATGGACCCATCTTTCCTTTGTCCAATCCTAATACATTGGTTTTTGAAAAATGACCGTAGGCCAATTTGTTTTCATCTATATAAATTTCACCGTTATCCAATGTCAGAGGCGAATTGGGATCAACGATATTGTATTTTTCAGGGATAGTAAGCTGAATATCTTTGAGTCGCAACCCTTTCCAGTTGATTGATTGCTTTGCAGTATAATCATTGACATCTTTATTAAATCCATTCTCGGATGAACTTAGATCCAGTTTTCCACTTTTTGCCTGAAATGTAAAGCCGGGCAGATTATTTAATTTAAACCTCGGTATATTTTCTACTTCAGTTATCTTATTGTCATAGTTGCCTGTTTCTTTCGTAGGTTCGAAAGTGACAGGAGCACCATTATCTGTACGTGTCATAATATCGGGCGAGATACTCAGTTGAACCTGATCATTCAGCGATTCAAATCCCTTACAGTTACACCTCATTTTACTCTTGTCAGATACCACATTTCCTGACTCGATGGACTCCAGTAATTTTACTGAAGATCGTTCTATTCCATCCGCATGAATGGGTATGAGATATGCATTATTTTTCACTCCAAAAGGAGTTGTAGGAATCAATGTCGCTACATAAATACCACCATCGTCTGTCTGAGAAAGCAAATTAATGAAAGCATTGGTAGGAGTTAATACCATTCCAATTACTGCAACAGGAGGTTGTTGCTTTTCAAAATGCAGGGATACTGGGAGTGAATTAAAGACAGTAGAACCCTCCGCCAATTCTGCAACATCGCTCTTAGGCTTTTGCAACAAGGTATTAAGCTTGTCAATATATTTGGAAGTGATAGCTTTTTCTATAGATTCCTTGCTGAGATTGTACAGATTAAATTGCAGGGCAGGATCTATTAGAGCAGAGATACTTTCAGCTTCATAGACCCGGCCTTCTTTATTTACTTTAATATTTTTAAACTCTACTTCCAATACCGAACGCAACATCGGATATTCGACCAATCCCTTGCCGGAATAACTTTGTGTCTGACTGCTATAAGCTTCAGTGATCTTCATGTCGAAATAACCAACCTTTACATTCTGGTTGGGCGAGGCTATCACTGGCACATTGTCTGCCTTTGAAACCGCGCCATAGGATGTCTCATAAACAGAGCACCCACGAGGTGAAGCTTTGTCAAATGGGTTTACATCGCCTGCCGGTACCTCTCCTTCATATAAGATAAAAATCGACACTTCGCCTTTGCCATCATTTTGAAATAATTTGCTGGTCGGATACATGACAGAAGTGGCCGTCACTCGCCATGCATAGTATTTATTGGGTTCCAGTGTGGGTTCACCTTGGGTATATATCAATGAAGTGGCCATTGTAGTAGTTGTATATACTTTCAGTGCACTAGCAAAGACATCATTGGCATTCATCACGCCTACAGGCAGCTCTACGAGTTCGAAAGTATATTCGACCGGGCCAGGATTGTTTGGGCTGCCGATATGCATCGGTTGCCATGAAAATATGTAATTCTGCACTTCCGGCATCTTGATTTTTTCATTGAAGGTCGGCTTTGAGATTTGAGGTGGCTGACACAATCTAAAATTGCCTGAAATACAAAATTTATTGGACACAGGTACATTGCGTTCAACGCCATACAATTGAAGGCAGACTTGGTTAAATCCTTCAGGCATCTCAACGGATCCTTTACTACCGGGCTGGGCACCTGTCAGTGCTACATTAGACAAATATTCACCTAGGGCAGAACCATTGAGAATGATTGGATTAAACTGGCTTAGCAAAATCGTCTTGCCCGCATAATTAGGGTCTGTCTGATAGATAACAGTACCATTCTGTTCAACTGTAATAACCGGCTTGACCAATAAATTCGCTTCCACGGGGTCTTTTAATATTGCTGTAAATGATAAATCTTCGGCGCGTTCAAGGCTGTAAACCTTGAGGTCAAGTGAATAAGGTGGGAGCATACTGCCAGATACCTGTACCGGCCAAACTTCTGTCTGAGCCTGCAACATGAAGATTGATACAGTTGAAAATATTATTGAAAAGAGGTATTGTCTGATATTCATTATACAATATTTTATTTGGTCAAATGCCTATTTTTTTATTTTATCCCGTTTTACTCTGCTTTATTATTTTTTTCCTTTTCTTGCTTACTTTTCTTTTTGGGAACATAGCTAAACTGGTATTGCATGGTCAAATTTCCTATACTTTCAGTAAAGGCTGGTCCTGTGCCAGTAGTAGTATTGAGAAGCCCCCACTGTAGATTAATACCCATACCTTTAAACAATTGATAAGCTACCATAAATTGTCCTATGGCGTTTTTTGATTTTTGTCCAAGTGCGTTTTTATTGTTGTAGAAGTTGCCATCCACTCCAATAGTTAGCTTATTTTCAAAAAAGGCCTTCCTCACACCCAAGCCGTAACCGACCCTATCTGTCTGCAGACCAGAGATTTCATTTTGGGTATAGTTGCCCCTGAGTGAAAAATTCCAGTCGGATGGCAAGCGCAGCATATAGGAAAGGCTACCTAGCAAGACCTTCGAAGTTAGGGTGCGACTTGGCTTCTCTATGTCGTCGCTTACATCCTGAATATTACCGGTAGCACTGATAGCATGTGATATCTCATTTGTGGTTGGTAGATTGTATTGGATATTGAGCCCCATGTCGCGGGTGACGATGACTGCATTGAGCGAATCCAGATTCTGATTGAGCAGATAATTGACTCTTGCTGTATTATTGGAATAATTAAAGCTGGCAGATACCTTTGGAATGGCATAGGTCAACTGGGCATCGTATATCAATCTTTTATTGGTTGTAGGGAGACTTTTATCTAAATTGTTTGACTGAATCCCTGCCTTGAGTGATGCATTGACCTTTCCGTCCAATAGTCCAAATTGGGTAAACCCCGAAATATCCATTATATCTCTATTGAAGAAGTAAGTGCCCAATGTCTTGTAGTTTGAGTCCACCCGATTGACTATAACACCGGCATTGAAGGTCTTAGTTTCGAGTACGATAGAACCTTCGATCGCATGGGCAACATACGTTGTATTTTTCTTCTTTAACAAGAAATTGGTAATGCCTGTGTCAGGAGAGTCTGCATCTAGCGCATTTGGAGATATTGTACTGTTGCCATAATCCACCTTGATACGGACTAGATCGAAGAATAGTTTTTGAAGGGTAACGCCGAGGGCTAGGTTAGCCTCCGGTGTCACTTGTTCAGGATAATTAGCAGGGATGGATATAGAATTTTCATCATCTCGGGCAGTAAATAGTGTCAGATCAGCCGACGCCTTGTCATCACCATATCCTAACTTAGCGGCCCAACCTATTCGTTGGTACACCGGCAGATTAGGTGTAGTTAACGACAAGTCAATGGGTTCAGCCTTAGCAAGCCTGCCATACATGCCTCCAATGCGTATTTTACCTGGATTTAGTTCTAGACCGGCACCAAAAAAGTTCAGGTTGCTCATCGTGTATTTAGAAAAATTCATAGCACGGTGCCCCAGGTGAATTTTGGCCCATTTGTAATATGGACTCATACCGATGCGGGCAAATGAATTGGCTTTGTCCCTCAGATTTTGCTTGAGAGACTCTTTGAGATCCGAAAAATTGGGGTAGGAGCTTGTTGTATTCTTTGCAGTCATGACTACTGATAATGGAAGCTCTATTTGATATATGCGTACATTGAGGTGCCCATTGATGGTATAGAAAAATGGATCTTGCCTCAATGGACCTCCTACAGCATTATACGAACGCAATCCAATACCAATACCACCACCCAGCTGAAACGGCTCGCCGAAGTCAGCAAAACCTTTAAAGAAGCCTTTCAGACTGCTTTTGAACAAACCGATTTCATTGTATTGCTCCAAATTTTCGAAAGAATTGAGCTGTCCATACATCTTATTATGTGTTAAGCAAAACAACGTAATAAAAACCAGAAAAAGATTGCGGATACTCATAACTACTGAATATTTAGTGATGTAGAATTATTTGGCAATTATTGATTACCAAATATAATGTATGCTATTATTGCATTTGTAAGTATGGGATAGAAAGGCGTATTTAGGGATAGAAATATAACCCAAAATGCGTAATAGAAATGCAACGAAAATGAATAGTGCAAAATATCTATAAAATAAGTGATAAAATCATTGTGAACAATGGTTTTTGAGCTTTTGCAATGCATTTGAAGTAATAATTGTTGGTAGTAAATAGTCTAAAGCAGATTCTGGAATAATTAGACAACACCAGATCAATCAGGCAATACAGAGGCCTTCAAACATCACGTTGTGTCTACACACATCTGTTGGTTTCATCAGGGCATGCCCCTATCGGGTCGGGCTATACGCCTTACTTCGTGCCGGCTTCTATCCCTCATCTTTACTTTGCATTTGAGATTAAATTCTTAACTTTAACAAAGGGAAAGCAGAAGTGAACTATATCCCTCACTAGGAATAAGTCCTATGTC
>WBZR01001802.1_pt1 | contig 24859 bp, 22 predicted proteins | sample 5204231 | NCBI WGS metagenome assembly WBZR01 (sample SAMN12412403, study PRJNA552823) | activated sludge metagenome | isolation source: activated sludge from anammox sidestream of wastewater treatment plant... | place: USA: Virginia | collected 2017-08
CCGCGCAGGAGGTTGCCGGGGCTGGGCAGCCCGCCGGCCTCCTCCTTCTCTTGGCCGGACTGCGTGCGCGACGCCCCGCGGCCGCCCTCGTCGCCCATGCCGAGCATGGTCATGCCGGTCGACTTGACCCGCACGCGCACTGCCCACTCCGGATTCCACGGCGCCTTCGGGTTGGCGGGCCGCGGCGGATGCGCCAGGTTCAGTTCCGGCCCGTAGGCGATCATGCGCACCATCGCGCCGTCGACGCCGGCGAAGATGCCCGAAGGAATCGCGCAGCGCTGCACGCTGGTCGGCAGGATGACCTTCTCCTTGAGCAGCCGCTCGATCTGCGCCGGCGGCAGGTAATCCATCAGGCCCCAGCCCGGATCGGGCTGCTCGCTGGAACTCCAGATGACCATTTCCTGCTCGCCCTTGGCGCCCATCGCCGTGAGGAAATAGGCGCGGGCGTTGTTCACGTCGCCCCAGCCGACATTGACCGGGCCCTTGGGGTCGCCCTGCGCCGACATGCTGATCTTCGGCATGAAATCGTGTCCGGCGCCGATGGCGAACTTCAGGCCGGCCGGCACGCCCTCGCCGGAAACGGCGTGGTCGCCGCTCATCGAAGCATTCGCCGGCACGCGCTTCCTGTCCTGCTCGTTCGGCCACACCGAGCGGCCGGCCACGGCCTTGGCGCCGCGATCCGGCGCGAAGCGGCCGGTCATGAATTTCGCGTATTCGTCGGGCGAGGCATTGGCGAAATCCACCACGCGCGGCTGGCCCGGCCGCACCGCCTCGCTGCAGCCCCAGTAGAACAGCAGTCGGCCCTTCGGTTTTTCCATCTCGCCGGGTTCGCTCCCGCGGTCGCGCTCGACCTGCACCGGCACCAGCGGCAGGGCGCTGCCCATGTTCAGCGCCGGCGGGATGGCGTGGCTGCCGAGGGTGCCCGACGGCTTGTTGCGCGTGTGCAGCGCGGTGTCGAGCCATTTGCCCGGCGCGCCGCCGGCGTTCTTGGTGCCGCCGAAGAAGCCGCCGAACATGCCCATGCCGCCTTCGTCCATGTCGCCCATGCCGGGAATCGACAGGCTGTGGGTGGCGACGTCGGCCCAGAACTGGGCGACCGGGGGCTTGGCCTGGGCGAGGGCGATCAGGGGTGACGCCGCAAGGGCAACGACGATGACGGACGCGGTGCGAGCGGCCATGGCGAACTCCGGGAACAAGGACGCCGTCATTTTACCGGATCGCCGCGACGCGGGGCGATCCGCCGCCAGCGCTACTTGCGGCCGTAGAAGGCGGTGATGCTGGCCTTGGCCAGGCGGTTGGCGTTGATCATGAAGCCGACCATCGCCGCCGGGGCATTCTCGTCCAGCTCGATCTTGTCGACCTTGAGGGCGTGCACCGTGATCACGTAGCGGTGCGGCCTGTCGCCCTGCGGCGGGCAGGGACCGCCCCAGCCCGACTTGCCGAAATCGGTGCGGCTTTGCACGGCGCCGGCAGGCATCTTGTCGGCGGCCGGATCGCCGGCGCCGGCCGCCAGCTCGCGCGTCTCGGCGGGCAGGTTGAACACCACCCAGTGCCACCAGCCGCTGCCGGTCGGCGCATCCGGGTCGTAGGCCGTCACGGCGAAGCTCCGGGTGCCTTTCGGCGGGTGCCTCCAGGACAGGGCCGGCGACAGGTTGGCGCCGACGCAGCCGAAGCCGTTGAAGACATGCACCTCCGGAATGGTCCGGGCCGGCTTGACGTCCGGGCTCTCGATGGTGAAGTTGACCGCCTGGGCCGCGAGCGGCAGGGCGAGTCCCAGGGCGAAGATGATCGATCTCATGGCGTGTCTCCTCTCAAGCGATCCCGATGTCGTTCATGTGGAGCAGGTCACCTGCAATTGGCATCCGCCTGCTTCTGCCAGTCTGCTGCCAGCCGCTGGCGCTCCTCGTCTTCCATGTACGTGCGCTCGCCGTCCTTGTTGACCCGGTAGAGGGGCGTTTCGCGTTTCAGCGAATCGAGGGCATAGCGTGCGCGCTGGCATTTCTCCGCGGCTTGCCGGGTCCTTTGCTGTTCTTCCTGTTGCCGCTTCTCTTCCTGGAAGCGGTGCTCGTTCGAGTCCTGCAGCTGTTCCTGCCAGCTGCGGCCGCGCTGCGGTGTCTGAGCGCTGTCGAGGGGCGGCTGCGGCCTGGCCTTGAACTTTTCACCGGCCTTCCCGGAGGGCGGCGTGTCCGAGTAATGCACGACGCCCTTCTCGTCGACCCATTTGTAGAGGCTGCCCTGCCCCTGCGCGTTCAGGGCGAAAAGCAGCAGGCCAAGGGCGGCAAGGCGACGGATCATGGTCGTCGCATCAGGCCTTGCGGTAAACCTCGGCGCCGGCCTGCACGAACTCCACCGCCTTCTGCTCCATGCCCTTCTTCAGGGCCTCCTCCTCGGAGACGCCCTGCGCGGCGGCGAAGTCGCGCACGTCCTGGGTGATCTTCATCGAGCAGAAGTGCGGGCCGCACATCGAGCAGAAGTGGGCGAGCTTGGCGCCTTCCTGCGGCAGCGTCTCGTCGTGAAACTCGCGCGCCTTGTCCGGGTCGAGGCCGAGGTTGAACTGGTCGTCCCAGCGGAACTCGAAGCGCGCCTTCGACAGCGCGTTGTCGCGGATCTGCGCGCCGGGATGGCCCTTGGCGAGGTCGGCGGCGTGGGCGGCGATCTTGTAGGCGATGATGCCGTCCTTGACGTCGTCCTTGTCGGGCAGGCCGAGGTGCTCCTTCGGCGTGACGTAGCAGAGCATCGCCGTGCCGAACCAGCCGATCATCGCCGCGCCGATGGCGCTGGTGATGTGGTCGTAGCCGGGCGCGATGTCGGTGACCAGCGGGCCGAGGGTGTAGAAGGGCGCCTCCTTGCAGTGCTTCAACTGCAGCTCCATGTTCTCCTTGATGAGGTGCATGGGCACGTGGCCGGGGCCCTCGATGATGGTTTGCACCTCGTGCTTCCAGGCGATGTCGGTGAGCTCGCCCAGGGTCGCCAGCTCGCCCAGCTGCGCCTCGTCGTTGGCGTCGTGCACCGAGCCGGGGCGCAGGCCGTCGCCGAGGCTGAAGCTGACGTCGTAGGCCTTCATGATCTCGCAGATCTCCTCGAAGTGCGTGTAGAGGAAGTTCTCCTTGTGGTGGGCCAGGCACCACTTGGCGAGGATGGAGCCGCCGCGCGAGACGATGCCGGTCATGCGCTTGGCCGTCATCGGGATGTAGCGCAGCAGCACGCCGGCGTGGATGGTGAAGTAGTCGACGCCCTGCTCGGCCTGCTCGATGAGCGTGTCGCGGAAGATCTCCCAGGTCAGCTCCTCGGCCTTGCCGTCGACCTTCTCCAGCGCCTGGTAGATCGGCACCGTGCCGATCGGCACCGGGGAGTTGCGCACGATCCACTCGCGCGTCTCGTGGATGTTCTTGCCGGTGGAGAGGTCCATCACCGTGTCGCCGCCCCAGCGGATCGCCCAGGTCATCTTCTCGACTTCCTCCTGGATGCTGGAGCCGAGCGCCGAGTTGCCGATGTTGGCGTTGATCTTCACCAGGAAGTTGCGGCCGATGATCATCGGCTCGGCTTCCGGGTGGTTGATGTTGGCGGGGATCACGGCGCGGCCGCGCGCCACCTCGTCGCGGACGAATTCCGGCGTGATGATTTTCGGGATGGCGGCGCCGAAGGTCTCGCCCGGATGCTGGCGCAGCAGCAGTTCGGAGAGGCCCTCGCGTTTCTGGTTTTCCCTTATCGCGATGAACTCCATCTCCGGCGTGACGATGCCGCGGCGGGCGTAGTGCATCAGCGAGACATTCATCCCTGCTTTCGCGCGGCGCGGCTTGCGCTTCAGGTCGAAGCGCATGGCGGCAAGCGCCGGGTCGGTCTCGCGGCTGCGGCCGTAGGCGGAGGAGAGCTGCGGCAGTTCCTCGCTGTCGCCGCGCTCCTCGATCCACTGCTGGCGCAGCGCGGGCAGGCCCTTGCGGATGTCGATCCTCGCCGCCGGGTCGGTGTAGGGGCCCGAGCAGTCGTAGACACAGATCGAGGGGTTCTGCTCGCCGCCCATGGCGGTCGGCGTGTCGGACTGGCTGATCTCGCGCATCGGCACGCGGAGGTCGGGGCGGCTGCCCGTGACGTAGACCTTGCGCGACTGCGGCAGCGGCTTGACGGCCGCCGCGTCCACATGGGCGGACGCGGCGACGAATTGTTCCTTGGCGTTCATGGTGTCTCCTTCCGGGGGCGGGGAATGCATGGAAGGAAGCCGGTTGACGCTTCCCTACGACGGCATTACCCGTACAGGTTCAAAGGGACTCTCTCACCCGTTCGGCCCAGGCCGAACAGGACCCCTAGCACGGGATCAAAGTAAAACAAAGGCGCGTGCTTTGCAAGCACGAAGATTTCTCCTGCACGAAGATTTCTCCGCGGCCGTTGCCGAGGCGCCGCCTTACCTTTGCCGCAAGCGTGCAATTTTTGCGGCAAGCAGCATGCCGACGATCGAGCTGGTCCCGGTGACCGTCCAGGTCCATTGCCAACCGCCCGCGACGCCGGCCACCCAGGCGACCAGCGGCGGCCCTATGAACTGGCCGAGTGCCTGGCATTGCTGCATCCAGCCGACGGTGGTGGAAATCGTGCGGTCGTTGGGAGCCAGGTGCACGGCCAGTGAAAACAGCGTGGCGGGTACCAGGCCGCCGAACGAGGAAAACAGCAGCACGGCGGCATAACGCAGCAGGGGCGGCAGACGGTCCGGCAGGCCGAATGCCAGGAAGGTGCCCAGGGCCATGGCGGCGAAGCCGGCATACAGCAGATGCGCGGGCCGCATGCCGGCATGCAACAAGCGGCCCGAGGCAAGATTGCCCAACACATTGACGGCGGCGGCGAAGGCCGTGAGCGCCCCTGCCGCCGGCCCGCTCAGCCCGGCCTGGGCGTAGATCGATGGCAGGAAGCCGATCACCGACAGCCACTGGTTGGAATACATGGCGAATGCCAGTGCCACCAGCCAGGGACCCGCTGTCGACAGCGTCAGGCGCATGCGCTGAAGCCAGCCCTCCTGCGCGGATTCGGAGGATTCAATGACGGGCCGCGCCAGGAGCGCCTGCCGCCGGCCGTCCGGCGGCACGCCGAGCGCCATCCACACCGACATGATCGCCGACAGCGCGGCCAGGCTCCACCACCAACCCTGCCAGCCGAAGGCGGCCATCACCCAGGGGCCGCCGAACAGCGCCGCTGCCGTGCCGAATGGCATGTAAGCGCCCCACATGCCCAGCTTGAGACTGAGGCGCTCGGGCGGGACGAGTTGGCGGATCAGGCTGGGCGCGGGCAGCACGACCAGCAGAAACCCGAGGCCCTCGACGGCGCGCAGCCACAGCAGATCCGCGGCGCCGGTCGCCCAGCCGCCCATGGCGCTGGCCGCCGCCAGGATCGTCAGCCCGGCCAGCATGCTGCGCCGCAAGCCCAGGCTGTCCGCCGAGAGCCCGACCGCGAGCCCCAGCGACATGCCGGCCAGCTGCACCAGGGACAGCAGGAAACCCGCCTCCAGCAAAGTGATGCCCAGCGCCTCGCGCAGCACCGGGATGGCCGGCGGCAGCTTGCCGACGTGCAGGGCGGCACTCACGCCCGCAAGGATGACGATCAGGTCAGGGGAAAGAATCGGCCGCTTCATGTCGGTTGAGAATCCGGAGCGGGCCCGCGCATCGGCGCCCGCCCCGCATCGGCAAAGGCCGTATTGTCGGCCAACTTCCGGTGCAAAGAGATTTTCATTGACAGAAATCGGACGGGCAATTAAATTACCGACCGGTCAGTTATTTAATGAAAGCCCATGACGCGCGATTCCGCCAAAGCGTCCCGCTGGCGACGGCGCAAGGATGCCCGTCCCTCCGAATTGACGGCTGCCGCTCTGGAGCTCTTCGTGGAGAAGGGTTTCGCGGCGACGCGCCTCGACGAAATCGCCGCGCGGGCCGGCGTGTCGAAAGGCACGCTGTACCTGTATTTCGACAGCAAGGAAGAGCTCTTCAAGGCGGTGATCCGCGAGGGCCTGCTGCCCCTGCTGGCGGAAGGCGAGGAACTGGTGGCCAGCATGCCCGGCCCGGCCGGCGAGCTCTTCAAGGCCATCGTCATGCGCTGGTGGGAAATGGTGGGCGAGGGCCCGATCGGCGGCATCCCCAAGCTGATTATTGCCGAGGCGCGCAATTTTCCCGAGATCGCCCGCTTCTACGCCGAAGAGGTCATCGATCGCGGCAAGCGGCTGCTGGTGGCCGTCCTGCAGCGCGGCATCGATTCCGGCGAGTTTCGTCCCTGCGATCCCGACACGCTGGTGCATCTGGTGTTCTCCCCGCTGATGATGCGGGTGATCTGGAAGCATTCGCTCGATTGCTGCGACGTCCATACCGTGCCGATCGATATTTATCTTCGCGAATACCTCGAACTGATGCTGCGCGGCTTGCGCAGCGATACGCCCAACCGGCAAGGGAGCGCCAGGTGAAAAGGAAAACGAAATGGCTGACGGCCCTGCTCGCCGTCGCGATCCTCGCCGGCGGTGCCATCGTGGCGCAGCGCCGAGGCGCTGCGCCGGCGCCGGCCGAGGAAAAGCCCGCCGAGGCGGCGATCGAGCTGTCGGCGGAGGACATCGCGACGGCGGAAGCCGGCGAAATCCAGCGCCTGCTGCCGGTCACCGGCGCCTTGCGCGCGGTTTCGCAGGCGGTGGTCAAGGCCAAGGTCGCCGGCGAAGTGACCGAGGTGCTCGCCAAGGAGGGCGACGCCGTCAAGTCCGGCCAGCTGCTGGCGCGTATCGACGAAGCCGATTACCGCGCCCGCTTCAACGAGCGCGCGGCGGCGCTGGAAGCCAGCCGCGCCCAGGCCAGGTTCGCCGAGCAGTCCCGTCGCAAGTACCAGGAGTTATTGGCGAAGCAATTCATCTCGGAGACCGCCTACGACAACTACCGGACCAATGCCGACGTCGCCGAAAGGCAGGCGCAGGCTTCGGCTGCCCAGCTCGTGCTGGCGCGCAAGGCGCTCGACGACACGCAGGTACGCGCGCCCATCGCCGGCAGCGTGTCCGAACGCGCGCTGCAGCGTGGCGACAAGGCGGCGGTGGATACGCGCCTGTTCACCATCGTTGACCTGACCCGGCTGGAACTGGAGGCGCCGGTGCCGGCGGCCGAAGTGCCGCATCTGGCGATCGGGCAGGAGGTGCGATTCACGGTCGAGGGCTTCGGCACGAAGGAATTTGCGGGCGCCATCGTGCGCATCAACCCGGCGACCCAGCCGGGCACGCGTTCCATCCTCATCTACGTCGAGATCCCGAATCCGGACCAGTCCCTGAAAGCCGGCATGTTCGCCAAGGGCAGCCTGGTGCTGGCGACGCAGCGCGCCGAGGTGCTGGTGCCGGTCACCGCGCTGCGCACCGACGGCGCGGCGACCTTCGTCTACACGGTCGCCGGCGACAGGCTGGCGCGGCAGGACGTCACGGTCGGGCTGGTGAACGAGGGCGCCGGCCGCGCCGAGATCGCCAAGGGCCTGGCGCCGGGTGCGCGCCTCGTGCGCACCAACCTCGGCCCGCTCAGGATCGGCGCGCCGCTGCGCATCGCCGCGCCGGCCCAGGCGAAATAAGGGAACGCGGCCGCCATGTGGTTCACCCGCGTCTCCATCGACAACCCCGTCTTCGCGACGATGGTGATGCTGGCCTTCGTCGTGCTCGGCCTGTTCTCCTACCAGCGCCTGCAGGTCGACCAGTGGCCCGACATCGAATTCCCGGTGGTGGTGATTACCACCGAATACCCGGGCGCCTCGCCGGAATCCATCGAGTCCGAGGTCTCGCGCAAGATCGAGGAAGCCGTCAATTCCATCAACGGCATCAAGGTCGTCGCCTCGCGCTCCTACGAGGGCAGCTCGCTGGTGTGGGTCGAGTTCGAGCTGAGCGTGAATGCCGACCAGGCGGCGCAGGACGTGCGCGACAAGGTGGCGGCCGTCAAGGTGCAGTTCCGCAAGGAAGTGAAGGAGCCGAAGATCCAGCGCTTCGACCCGGCCGACCGGCCGATCCTCTCGCTGTCGGTGAGCGGCGAGGGCCGCTCGCTGCGCGAGCTCACCACCCTGGCCGACCAGCTCGTCAAACGGCGCCTGGAAAACGTGCGCGGCGTCGGCTCCGTCACCCTGGTCGGCGGGGTCAAGCGCCAGGTGCTGGTGTACCTCAGGCCGGCCCAGATGGAGGCGCTCGCCGTCAGCGTCGACCAGGTCATGAACGCGGTGCGCGGCGAGAACCAGGAGCTGCCGACCGGCGCCATCCGCTCGCTCGAGCGCGAGCGCATCGTGCGGCTGGAGGGGCGGCTGAAGGCGGTCGACGATTTCAACCGCATCATCGTCGCTCGCCGCGGCGGCCAGCCGGTCTTCCTCAACCAGGTGGCGACGGTGGTGGACGGCCAGGAGGAGCAGGAGAGCCTGGCCCTGGTGAACGGCCAGCGCACCCTGGCCATCGACATCCTCAAGGCGCGCGGCCAGAACACCATCGAGGTGGTGAACAACATCCGTGAGGCCATGGCGGCGCTTGCCCGCGAACTGCCGGCGGGCGTCAGGCTCGACGCGGTCAAGGACGCCTCCAAGCCGATCCGCGTCGGCGTCGATAACACCAAGCAGACCATGATCGAGGGCGCCCTGCTGACCATCGCCATCGTCTTCCTCTTCCTCGGCTCCTGGCGCAGCACCGTCATCACCGGACTGACTTTGCCGATCGCCATCCTCGGCACCTTCCTCGCCCTGTATGCGTTCGGCTTCACCATCAACATGCTGACGCTGATGGCGATGTCGCTGTGCATCGGCCTGCTCATCGACGACGCCATCGTCGTGCGCGAGAACATCGTGCGCCACGCCGCGCTCGGCGCCGACCACAAGACGGCGGCGCTGGAGGGCACCCGCGAGATCGGCCTGGCGGTGCTGGCGACGACGCTGTCGATCGTCGCGGTGTTCCTGCCGGTGGGCTTCATGGGCGGCATCATCGGCCGCTTCTTCCACCAGTTCGGCGTCACGGTGGCGGCGGCGGTGCTGCTGTCGATGTTCATTTCCTTCACGCTCGACCCGATGCTCTCCTCGGTGTGGCCCGATCCGGCGGTGCACGGCAAGCTGCCGGGCGGCCCGCTCGGCCGCCTGCTGCACTGGTTCGAACGCCTCGTGCAGCGCATCTCCGACCTCTACCAGAAGATGCTGGCCTGGGCGCTGGCGCACCGCGGCAAGACGCTGGCGGCGGCGCTCGGCATCTTCGTCGGCAGTTTTTTCCTGATCCCGCTGCTCGGCAGCGAGTTCGTGCCGCAGGCGGACTTCGCCGAGACGCAGGTCAACTTCCAGACGCCGGTCGGCTCCTCGCTCGAGCTGACCGAGGCCAAGGTGCGCCAGGTCGACGCCGCCCTGCGCGAGTTTCCCGAGGTGAAGCTGACCTACACGACCATCAACACCGCCAACACCGGCAAGTACGCCGCGGCGATGTACGTCAAGCTGAGCGACCGCCACGAGCGCACGCGCAGCCAGCTCGAACTGACCAAGCCGATCCGCGAGCGGCTGCAGCGGATCGGCGGCATCGCGGTGACCAACGTCGGCACGATGAACCCGGTCTCCAACGCCAAGCTGCTGGTGCTCAGCCTGCAGGGCAGCGATCTTGCCGAACTGGAGAAGGTGTCGGAGGAGGCGCAGGCGCGTCTGCGCAAGATCCCCGGCCTGGTCGACCTCGACAGCAGCCTGAAGCCGGCCAAGCCGACGATTGCCGTCGAGATGCGGCGCGAGCTGGCCTCCGACCTCGGCATCTCGCTGGCGCAGGTCGGCGCGGCGCTGCGGCCGCTGCTGGCCGGCGAGGACACCGGCACCTGGCGCGGACCGGACGACGAGGACTACGACGTGCGCGTGCGCCTGTCGCCGGCCGATCGCGCCGCCGCCGCCGACCTCGACCGCATCATGCTGACCAGCAGCCAGCTGCAGGCGGACGGCACGCCGCGCATGGTGCCGCTGCGCCAGGTCGCCGCGCTGAAGGACTCGAAGGGCGTCTCGCAGATCAACCGGCGCGACCTGACGCGCGAGGTGGAGCTGACCGCCAACGTCTATGGGCGCTCGGTCGGCGAGGTGTCGAAGGACATCAAGACGGTGCTCGGCGGCATGGAATGGAAGCCGGGCTACCGCTGGGTGATGGGCGGCTCGACCAAGGACATGCAGGAGGCCTTCGGCTTCGCCGCCTCGGCGCTGTTCCTCGCCATCGTCTTCATCTACATGATCCTCGCCTCGCAGTTCAGGAGCTTCGTGCAGCCGCTGGCCATCATGTCCTCGCTGCCGCTGACGCTGATCGGCGTCATCCTGGCGCTGATGGTCTTCCACAGCACGCTGAACCTGTTCTCCATCATCGGCTTCATCCTGCTGATGGGACTGGTCACCAAGAACGCCATCCTGCTGGTGGACTTCGCCAACCAGGCGCGCGCCGGCGGCAGCACGCGGCAGGCGGCCATCCTCGAGGCGGCCCATGTGCGGCTGCGGCCGATCCTGATGACGACCCTGGCGATGGTGTTCGGCATGCTGCCGCTGGCGCTCGGCGTCGCCGAAGGCGCCGAGCAGCGCGCGCCGATGGGCCAGGCGGTGATCGGCGGCGTCATCACTTCCTCGCTGCTGACCCTGGTGGTGGTGCCGGTGGTCTACACCTTCCTCGACGATCTCACGGTATGGGCGCGACGGCGCTTCGCCCGCAAGGAAAACCAATGAAAACAGGAAACCTGTTCGCGGCCGGCCTGGCCGCACTGCTGCTGGCCGGCTGCTCGAAGACCGAGGCGCCGGCGCAGCCGCTGCGCACGGTGCGCGTCATGAAGGTGGACGGCGCCGCCGTGTCCGGCAGCCTGACTTTTCCCGGCGAGGTGCGCGCGCGCTACGAGAGCCGGCTCGGCTTCCGCCTCGGCGGCAAGCTGGTCGAGCGGCGCGTCGATGTCGGCGCCGTGGTCAAGCGCGGCCAGGTGCTGGCGCGCCTCGACGCGCAGGACGCGTCGCTGAACGCGGCGCAGGCCGAGGCGGCCCGCGCGCTGGCCGACGCCGAGGCGAAGCGCTACCGCGACCTGCGCGCGAAGAACTTCGTCAGCCAGGCGGTGCTCGACGCCAAGGAAACGGCGCTGAAGACGGCCACGGCGCAGGCCGGCATGGCGCGGAATCAGGCCGGCTACACCACCCTGGTGGCCGACCGCGACGGCGTCGTCACGGCGGTCGAGGCCGAGGCCGGCCAGGTGGTTTCGGCCGGCCAGACGGTGGTGCGCGTGGCCGAGGGGAACGAGCGCGAGATTGCGATTGCCGTGCCGGAAGGCGAGGTGGAAAGGGTGCGCGCGGCGGAGGGCTTTGCCATCGGCCTGAACAGCCTGCCCGGCCGCAGCTGGCAGGGCAGGCTGCGCGAACTCTCGCCCTCCGCCGATCCGGCGACGCGCACTTTCACCGCGCGCATCGGCGTGGTGGAGGCCGATGAATCGGTGCGCCTCGGCATGAGCGCCGGCGTGCAGGCAAAAGTCAGTTCCGGCGACACGGCGCTGCGCCTGCCGCTCTCCGCTTTCTTCACGCGCAACGACCAGGCCAACGTCTGGGTGGTCGATCCGGCGACGCAGACGGTGAGCTTGAAGAAGGTCGACACCGACGGCGTCGTCGGCAACGACTTGCGCGTCAAGGCCGGCCTGCAGCCGGGCATGCTGGTGGTCACCGCCGGCGCCAGCCTGCTCGAACCGGGGCAGAAGGTGCGCCTGCCGGACGGCGCCAAATGAAAGTCGACGAGGGCCGCTTCAACCTCACCGCGGCGGCGCTGCGCCACCGCGAACTGACGTTGTTCTTCATCCTCGTCATCGCCATCTCCGGCTTCGCCTCGTACTTCAAGCTCGGCCAGCGCGAGGACCCGGACTTCACCTTCCGCGCCATGGTCGTGCGCACGATGTGGCCGGGCGCCACGGCGGAGCAGGTGGACCGGCAGGTCACCGACCGCATCGAGAAGAAGCTGCAGGAAATCCCCTTCTTCCGCCACACGCGCAGCTATTCCAAGCCGGGCGAGTCGCTCATCATCCTCGAGCTGCACGACACGGCGCGCGGGCCGGCGGTGGACGACGCCTGGTACCAGGTGCGCAAGAAGATCGGCGACATCCGCGGCACCCTGCCGGAGGGCGTCGTCGGGCCGTTCTACAACGACGAGTTCGGCGACGTCTTCGGCTCGATCTACGCCTTCACCGCCGACGGCTTCACGCACTCCGAGCTGCGCGACCACGTCGAGGCGGCGCGCCAGCGCCTGCTGAAACTGAAGAACGTCGCCAAGATCGACCTCGTCGGCATCCAGGACGACCGCATCTTCATCGAGCTGTCGCAGCAGAAGCTGGCGACGATGGGCCTCGATGCGCAGCAGATCGGCCAGGCCCTGGCGACGCAGAACGCCGTGGTGCCGTCCGGCGCGGTGAATTCGGCGACGCACACGATTCCCCTGCGCGTCAGCGGCGAGCTGAACTCGGTGGCCGCCGTCGCCGACACGCGCGTGGCGGTGGCCGGACGCAGCATCCGCATCGGCGACATCGCGCGGGTCTGGCGCGGCTACGTCGATCCGCCGATCTCGAAGATGTACTACCGCGGCCAGCAGGCCATCGGCCTGGCCGTGTCCATGGTGAAGGACGGCGACGTGCTCAGGCTGGGCGAGGACCTCGATCGGGAGATGGCGGCGATCCACGCCGACCTGCCGGTCGGCGTCGAGTTCGCCCAGGTTTCCAACCAGCCGCGCATCGTCAAGCAGGCGGTGGGCGACTTCATGCGCGTCTTCCTCGAGGCGCTCGGCATCGTGCTGGTGGTGAGCTTCCTCAGCCTCGGCCTGCGCACCGGCCTGGTGGTGGCGATCACCATCCCCTGGGTGGTGGCGGCGACCTTCCTCGGCATGCGCTACTTCGGCATCGACCTGCACCGCATCTCCACCGGCGCGCTGATCATCGCGCTGGGCCTGCTGGTCGACGACGCCATGATCGCGGTCGAGATGATGTCGCGCAAGATCGAGCAGGGCCTCGGCAAGCTCGCCGCCGCCGCCTTCGCCTGGCGCAGCACGGCCTTCCCCATGCTCACCGGTACGCTGATCACCGCGGCCGGCTTCCTGCCGATCGGCACGGCGAAGTCGGCCACCGGCGAGTACACCTTCGCCATCTTCGCCGTCGTCACGCTGGCCCTGCTCATCTCCTGGGTTGCCGCCGTCACCGTGACCCCCTTCGTTGGCAACTGGATCCTCAAGGGCCCGCAGCACGAGCACGCCATCGCCGGCCACGACGTCTTCAATACCCCTTTCTATGCAAAGCTGCGCAAGGTGCTCGAGTGGTGCCTGATGCACCGCAAGCTGACCATGCTCGCCACGCTCGGCCTGTTCGTGCTCGGCGTGGCCGGCATGGGCTTCACCGAAAAGCAGTTCTTCCCCAACTCGAACCGCCCCGAGGTGCTGGTCGAACTCTGGCTTCCGGAAGGGTCGAGTTTCGCCGCGACGGAGAAGGAGGCCAAGCGGCTGGAGGCGATCATCGCCGAGGACCAGGACGTCGCCTCCTGGGTGACCTATGTCGGCAACGGCTCGCCGCGCTACTTCCTCTCGCTCGACCAGCAGCTGTTCCGCAGCAACTTCGCCCAGACGGTGATCCTGAGCAAGGACCTGGAGGGGCGGGAACGCATCGTCGAGCGCCTGCGCAAGATCCTCGCCGAGGATTTTCCCGGCATCCGCGCCCGCGCCAACCGCGTCGCACTGGGCCCGCCGGTGTCCTACCCGGTGCAATTCCGCGTCAGCGGCACCGACATCCCGAAGGTCAAGGAGATCGCCGACCAGGTGGCCGAGGCGATGCGCGCATCGCCGCATACCCTGGACGTCAACCACGAATGGGGCGTGCGCGCGCCGATGCTGCGCGTCGACGTCGATCAGGACAAGGCGCGCGCGCTGGGCGTGTCCACGGCCAGCGTCTCGCGCGCCCTGCAGGGCGCCATCAGCGGCGCCACGGTGGCGCAGTTCCGCGAGAACGACCGCCTCATCGACATCGTGCTGCGCGCGCCGGAGGCCGAGCGCGACGCCATGGAGCGGGTGCTGGCGGTGCAGGTGCCGACCGCCTCGGGCCGCAGCGTGCCGGTGACCCAGGTGGCGACGGTGCGCGAGGCCTTCGAGGAGCCGATCCTCTGGCGCCGCAGCCGCGAGCTGACCCTGACGGTGCGCGCCGACATCGTCGACGGCGTGCAGGCACCCGACGTGGCGATGGCCATCGACCGGCAGCTGGCCGAGCTGCGGGCGCAGCTGCCGGTCGGCTACCGCATCGAGATCGGTGGCTCGCTGGAGGAGTCCGGCCGCGCGCAGGAATCCATCAATGCCGGCATGCCGATGATGCTGGCGGTGGTGCTGGCCATCCTGATGATCCAGCTGCAGAGCTTCGCCCGCACCTTCATGGTGCTGCTGACGGCGCCGCTCGGCCTCATCGGCGTGGCGCTGGCCCTGTTGCTGTTCCGCCAGCCCTTCGGCTTCGTCGCCATGCTCGGCACCATCGCCCTGGGCGGCATGATCATGCGCAACACGGTGATCCTGGTCGACCAGATCGAGCAGGACATCAAGGCCGGCGAGCCGCCCTGGGTAGCGATCCGCGAGGCGACCGTGCGCCGCTTCCGGCCGATCATGCTGACGGCGGCGGCGGCGATGCTGGCGATGATCCCGCTCACGCGCAACGTGCTGTGGGGGCCGATGGCCTTCGCCATCATGGGCGGACTGCTGGTGGCCACCGTGCTGACCGTCCTGTTCGTGCCGGCGCTGTATGCGGCGTGGTTCCGCGTGAAGCCGGCGCAGGAGGCGAACTAGGTTAAAATACAAGCCGTTATTGCCGCGCTGGCCATATTTATTAGAATTTGCTAATATACATCCGGAGCAAGGTCATGAACCTGGAACAAGCCCGCTACAACATGGTCGAGCAGCAGATCCGCACCTGGGAGGTGCTGGACCAGGAAGTGCTCGACCTGCTGTTGACCATCAAGCGCGAAGACTTCGTGCCGCCGGCCTGCCTCAAGCTGGCCTACGCGGAAACGGCGATTCCGCTGGGCCACGGCGCGGCCATGCTGCCGCCCGCCCTCGAGGCGAAGCTGCTGCAGGCGCTGCAGTTGCGCAAGTCGGACAAGGTGCTGGAGATCGGCACCGGCTCCGGCTACATGGCGGCCCTGCTGGGCGCGCGCAGCGACCACGTCTACACCGTCGAGATCGAACCGGCGCTGGCGGCGAAGGCGCGCGAGAACCTGGAGCGTCATTGCGCCGACAACGTCACGGTGATCGACGGCGACGGTGCGCAGGGCTGGCCGGCGCAGGCGCCGTACGACGCCATCGTCCTGTCCGGTTCGGTGGCGGAGATTTCGGATGCGCTGCTGGCGCAGCTCAAGGTCGGCGGCCGCCTGCTGGCCGTGGTGGGCCAGGCCCCGCTGATGCAGGCGCGGCTCGTCACCTGCGTGGCCGAGGGCCGCTTTCAGAGCGTGAACCTGTTTGAGACCAGCATCCCGCGCCTGCGCAACGTGCCGGAGCGGGGCAATTTCGTTTTCTGAGGAACTGGAATGGACCAAATCACCGCTGTCGAACTGAGCGAGTGGCTGAAGGACGCGGGACGCCCCGATCCGCTGCTGCTCGACGTGCGCGAGCCCGACGAATTCGCCGCCTACCGCATCGAGGGCTCGACCCTGATGCCGATGCGCACCATACCGGCGCGCCTGCACGAACTCGACCGCCGCGCCGACGTGGTGATGGTCTGCCGTTCCGGCGCGCGCAGCTACCATGCCGGGATGTTCCTCAAGCAGAACGGCTTCGAACGCGTCTACAACCTGGCCGGCGGCGTGATCGCCTGGTCGCGCGACGTCGAACCCGCCGCCGCCTGATAGCCGAGGAGGCCCGCCCATGAAAAAGACACTTTTCCTGTTCTCCCTGGCGCTGGCCGGCGCGCCGGCCTTCGGCGCCGACCTCCTGCAGGTTTATCGCGACGCCATCGAATACGACGCCCAGTTTGCCTCGGCGCGCGCCGCACACGACGCCGGCCAGGAGAAGCTGCCGCAGGGCCGCGCCGGCCTGCTGCCGGTGATCTCGGCCTCGGCCAGCACGGTCTGGAACGATGCCGACTTCCAGCGCCGCATGCCCGGCGCCGGCACGGTCGATGCCCAATACAACTCCAACGGCTACCAGATCACCCTGACGCAGCCGATCTTCCGCTGGCAGAACATCGAGCAGTACCGCCAGGGCAAGCTGGCCGTGGCGGTGGCCGACGCCCAGTTCTCGCAGGCGAAACAGGATCTCGTCCTGCGTGTTTCCCAGGCCTACTTCGACGTCCTGCTGGCGCAGGACAGCCTGGAATTGGCGCAGGCGCAGAAGAAGGCCATCTCCGAACAGCTCGAAGCGGCCAAGCGCAACTTCGAGGTCGGCACCGCCACCATCACCGACACCCACGAAGCGCAGGCGCGCCACGACCTCGCCACCGCGCAGGAGCTGGCCGCCCAGAACGATCTCGAGATCAAGCGCCATGCCCTGCGCCAGGTGATCGGCAAGGTGCCCGATGCGCTCGCCCGTCTGCGCCCGCAGGTGCAGTTGCAGCGCCCGCAGCCCGACGACATGGCGAAGTGGGCGGAAGCCGCCGAGGCCGGCAGTCCGCTGGTGCAGGCGCAGGAGGCGGCGCTGGAAATCGCCGAGCGGGAAATCGGCAAGCAGCGCGCCGGCCACCTGCCGACCCTCGATCTGGTCGCCACACGCGGCCGCAGCTCGGCCACCGGCTCGCTCACCGCCGGCATCGCGGGGCCCGGCTACGACTCGCATGCCGCCACCGTCGGCGTGCAGCTCACCCTGCCGATCTTCGCCGGCGGCGCCGTGATGTCGCGCGACCGCGAGGCGGTCGCCCTGCGCGAGAAGGCGCGGGCCGATCTCGACAACACCCGGCGCGGTGCCGCGCTCGGCGCGCGCCAGGCCTACCTCGGCGTCACCAACGGCATGGCCCAGGTGAGGGCCTTCGAGCAGGCGCTGGTGTCCAGCCAGTCCGCGCTCGAATCGAACAAGCTGGGCTACGAAGTCGGCGTGCGCATCAACATCGACGTGCTCAACGCCCAGCAGCAGCTCTACGCCACCCGCCGCGACCTCGCCAAGGCGCGCTACGACACGCTGATCGCGCAGCTGCGCCTGAAGTCCGCCGCCGGCAGTTTGGGCGAGGACGACGTCCAGGCGATCAACGCATTGCTCGAGAAATAAGCGCCCGCACTAAACGCCAGCAGAATTGCATTTGGTAGCACTATATGCAACACTACTGGCATGTTCACTCGAGCATTCTGGATTGACCTTCTCGAATCCGCCTGGACGGAGAGACCGATCATATGGCTGTCCGGCGTGAGGCGGGTTGGCAAGACCAGCCTTTGCCAAAGCCTTGAGAATGTCGAGTACTTCGACTGCGAGTTGCCGAGCGTACGTCGTGCATTGGAGGATCCCGAGGCTTTCCTGAAAGCCGTGTCCGGACAGAGGGTCGTCCTGGACGAAGTGCATCGGCTGGGCAATCCTTCCGAGCTGTTGAAAATCGCGGCGGATCATTATCGCGACACGCGCATCGTGGCGACCGGCTCCTCGACGCTGGGCGCTTCGGCGAAATTCAAGGACACGCTGACCGGCCGCAAGCGCGATATCTGGCTGACACCGCTGACGGCCGCGGATCAGGCGGCATTCGGCAAGCCCGGACTGGATCGCCGCTTTCTAAATGGCGGTCTCCCGGGCTTTTTCCTCGCCGAGCAGGTTCCGGAGCGGGATTTCCAGGAATGGGCGGATGCCTACTGGGCAAAGGACATCCAGGAATTGTTTCGTCTGGAGAAGCGGCAGTCCTTCCAGCGCTTTCTGGAACTGCTCATGTCACAGAGCGGTGGAATCTTCGAGGCCACCCGCTTTGCGCGTCCTTGCGAGGCCAGCCGCACGACGATAGCGAACTATCTGGCCGTGCTGGAGGCAACCCACGTCGCACATGTCATTCGCCCGTACAGCAGCCACCGGCCGACGGAAATCGTGTCGGCGCCGAAGGTGTATGGATTCGACACGGGTTTCGTCTGCCACCACAAAGGCTGGCACCCGCTGCGCCCCGAGGATCGTGGCGCGCTGTGGGAGCATTACGTGCTGAATGAGCTCCAGGCCCGCCTGCAGACGCGGGAGATACGCTACTGGCGGGACAAGCGGGGACACGAGGTCGATTTCGTTCTCCAGCAGCGGGGAAAGCCCCCGATGGCGATCGAGTGCAAGTGGCAGGCCGACGACGTCGATATTTCCGGCATGGCGGCATTCGTGCGGCAGTATCCGCAAGCCGAGCTATGCGTGGTTGCACCGAATCTCGCGCTATCCCTCACCCGGCGTCATGGCGATCTTCAGATCGCCTATCGAACCCTCGACGATCTGGTCAGGCGGTTGGGCGGCCGGCCAGCCGAGATTCGATAAGCTCGACGGTTTGAGCCGTCGCCCCCCGGTGGCGCGCGGCGAATGCCTTGCCTGCCTCGCCCATGCGCTGGCGTGCGGCCTCGTCGGCGAGCAGTTCTCCCGCCGCTTCCAGCAGTTCCTCCGCCGAGCCGATCTGCCGCGCCGCGCCGCATTCCAGCGCCTGCTCGGCCGCGTGCGTGAAGTTGTAGATCGAACGTCCGATCAGCACGGGCCGGCCGACGGCGCAGGCCTCGATCAGGTTCTGGCTGCCGTAGTCGAGCAGGCTGCCGCCGACAAAGGCGACGTCGCAGGCGGCGTAGTAGGCGAACAGCTCGCCCATGCTGTCGCCGAGCAGCACCTGGGTCTGCGCCGCTACCGGTGCATTCTCGCTGCGTCGCTGCACGGCAAAGCCGGCCTTCGCCGCCAGCGCGGCGACCTCCTCGAAGCGCTGCGGATGGCGCGGCACGACGACGAGCAGCGCCTCGCCCAGCGGATGCTGCGCCAGCGCCTCGAACAACAGCGCCTCTTCGCCCTCGCGCGTGCTGGCGGCGAGCAGCACCGGGCGCGACCCGATGCGCTCACGCAGGACCTCGCCGAGCGCTAGTTGATCCTCTGCCGGCAGGCAGTCGAACTTGACGTTGCCCAGCACCTCGACCTGCGGCGCGCCGAGCGCGCGCAGGCGGGCGGCATCCTGTTCCGTTTGCGCGGCGAGGGCGGCGAGTCCCTGCAGCGCACCACGCGTCAGGTTGGGAAAGCGCGCGTAACGGCGCGCCGATTTCTCCGACAGGCGGGCATTCGCCAGCAGCAGGGGAAGGCCTTTTTCCTTGCAGATCGCCACCAGGTTCGGCCAGATCTCGGTCTCCATGACGACGCCGATGGCCGGCCGGAAATGCGCGAGGAAGCGCCGCACGGCGCACGGATAGTCGTAGGGCAGGTAGGCACGCTCGACACCGTCGCCGAACAGATCCTCGGAAGCGCGGCGGCCGGTCGGCGTCATGTGCGTGAGCAGGATGCGATGGCCGGGATGGCGGGCCTTCAGCGCGGCGACGATCGGCGCCGCGGCGCGTGTCTCGCCGACCGAGACGGCGTGCAGCCAGATCAGCGGCTGCAGCGGGGCGGCGGCATAGCGTCCGAAACGCTCCCCCAGATGTTCGAGGTACTCCGGCTGTTTCCTGCTGCGCAGGAAAAGATGCAGCCACACGTAAGGCAGCAGGGCGAGCAGCGCCAGGTTGTACAGGAAGCGCGCCATCACAGCCTGCTCATCGCCGCCTCGATGACCTGCGCAGACGAGGGCGGCGCGCCGGCGCCGCCGAGATTGATCGCCGTCTCGCCGGCATGGACGCCGGTCAACTCCGGATGCGAGCCGGCGAACAGGCAGAAAGTCAGTCGCCCCAGGGCGGCGGCGATGTGGCTGAGGCCGGTGTCCACGCCGACGACGAGGCGCGCGCCGGCCTGCAGCTGCGCCAGTTCGGCGATGCCCATCGGCGGCGCGGCCACCGCCTGCGCCATGCCTGCCGCCAAGCGCGCGGCGCGGTCGCGCTCCTCGGCGCTGCCGCCGGGCAGTACGCAGGCCAGCCCGCGCGCATTCAGCGCCGCGGCAAGGGCGAGCCAGTCGGCCTCCGGCCACAGCTTGTTGGCGCGGCTGCTGGCGGTGAGCAGCACGCAATAGGGCGCGGCCGGCAGCCAGGGCGCGGCCAGCGGCGCGGCGGCGATGCCGTAGTCGAGCGGCAGGGTCAATTCGTAGCCGAGCGCGGCGGCGGCCAGCCAGCGGTTGCGCTCCACCGCGTGCAGGTTCTTCGGGATGGCGTAGGCGGCGTCGTAGAAGCGTGCGGCGAGCGGCTCGCGCGCCGCCTCGGCGGCGTAGCCGGCGTGTTTGCCGCGCGCCTGGCGGGCGAGCAGGGCGCTCTTGATCAGTCCCTGCGTATCCAGCACCAGGTCGTAGTGCTCGGTGCGCACCGCTGCGCGGTAGGCGCGCAGTTCGCCCCAGGTGGCGGCGGACAGCAGGCTGCGGCGCCAGCGCCGCACCGCCACCGGGATCACCCTGCTCACGGCCGGATGCAGGCGCGGGATGTCGGCGAAGCCTTCCTCCACCACCCAGTCGATGCGCGCCTGCGGGAAGCGCGCGCGGATGTCGCTCGCCACCGGCAGGTTGTGCACGACGTCGCCGAGGGAGGAGGTTTTGACGAGGAGGATCTTCATGGGCGGAGAATTATACCCCGTCAATGACTTATGCTAGACTTAGTCCGCTAACCTAGTCCGCTGGAGGGCTGATGGGAACCATGATCAACGTGCACGAAGCCAAAACCCATTTTTCGAAGTTGCTGGAACGCGCCCATGCCGGCGAGGAAATCGTCCTGGCGAAAGCCGGCAAACCCTACGCCAAACTGGTGCCGCTGACCAGCGAAAAACCGCGCCGCCAGCCGGGACGGTTGAAGGGTCTGATCACGGATGCCTTCTTCGAACCGCTGCCGCCCGAAGAACTCAAGCTGTGGGAAGAAGGCTGGCCGGGCGATCCGCTCAACGAGGGCAAATGAAACTGCTGCTGGACACCCATACCCTGCTTTGGTGGTTCATCAATGATCGGCGCCTGTCCGCGCCGGCGCGGGCGGCAATCCTCGATGAGCGGAACGAAATCCGCGTCAGTGCCGTCAATGCCTGGGAAATCGCCACCAAGAACCGGCTCGGCAAGCTGCCCGAGGCGAAGGATGCCGCCCCTCGTTTCATGGAACTGGTCGCCGCCGACGGATTTCACCTTCTCAATCTGAGTTGCGAGCATGGCCTCAGGGCAGGAGGCTACCCGAACAGCTATGGCGACCCCTTCGACCGCATGCTCGCCGCCCAGGCCGAGATCGAGAGCCTGACCCTGGTCACCCGCGATCCGGTCTTCCGGGCATTTCCTGTCGAGGTGCTTTGGTAATTCGATAAAAATCGGTACGATAACGAACGACCAGCAGGCACAGCCATGCGCACAATCGGCAACCGCATTGAACGACCCATAACCTTCTCGGCCTCCGGTGCGCTGCTTGCCGAGGGCGCCCGCTTCAACGACGACCTCCATCGGCTGCCCACCGGCGACCGCACCCTTATTCGCAAGGGTCTTTATCGCTTCAAGAGCTTCGATGAAGCCAACCGGCACGACCTTGACTGCATCGTCGCCGTGATGGCGCGGGCCGCCGTGGATCGCGCCTGATGGAAGAGTACAGTCGTCCCGCTACGCTCGAAGATCTGAAGACCTTGATCCGGGCCTTGAACGAGCAGGGCGCCGACTATCTCCTGATTGGCGGCTATGCCCTCTTCGCGCACGGCTATCACCGTGCCACGACCGACATTGACGTGCTGGTTCCGGCAAGCCGGGAGAGTGGCCGCAAGATACGCGAAGCCTTGATGATCCTGCCCGACCGGTCTGCCAGGGATATCGATCCGGCCTGGTTCGAGGAAGGCGAGAACATCCGGGTCGCGGACGCCTTCGTCGTGGACCTAATGCTCAATGCCAATGGCGAAACCTATGAGACGCTGAAGCAGTATGCCGAGACGATCGATCTGGATGGTGTTCAGGTGCATACCGTCAATCTTGAGGGCCTGCTGCGGACGAAACTGACCGGGCGCGAGAAAGACGTAGCTGACCGCATCATTCTGGAGCGGGCCCTGGTGGCTTGTCGCCAAGAGGCGGAAGACAGATTGAAGCCGTGATATCCCTGAGCATCTGAAAATGAAAGTCCTCATCACCGGCGCCGCCGGCTTCATCGGCATGCACGTCGCCCAGCGCCTGCTGGCGCGCGGCGACGAAGTCGTCGGCATCGACAACCTGAACGACTACTACGACGTCGGTCTGAAAGAGGCGCGTCTCGCGCAGCTCGCCGGCCGGCCCGGCTTCCGCTTCGTTCGCCTCGACATCGCCGACACCGCCGGCGTCGCCGCCCTCTTCGGCAAGGAAGGCTTCGACGGCGTCATCAACCTCGCCGCCCAGGCCGGCGTGCGCTACTCGCTGATCAACCCGCATGCCTATGCCCAGACCAACCTGGTCGGCTTCGTGAACCTGCTCGAAGGCTGCCGCCACGGCAATGTGAAGCATTTCGTCTACGCCAGCAGCTCCAGCGTGTACGGCGGCAACACGAAAATGCCCTTCTCCGAGCACGACAGCGTCGACCTCCCCGTCAGCCTGTACGCCGCCACCAAGAAGTCGAACGAGCTGCTGGCGCACGCTTACAGCCACCTGTTCGGCCTGCCCACCACCGGCCTGCGCTTCTTCACGGTCTATGGCCCCTGGGGTCGGCCGGACATGGCGCTGTTCCTGTTCACGAAAGCCATCCTCGAGGGTCGGCCGATCGACGTCTTCAACCACGGCCGCATGCAGCGTGACTTCACCTACATCGACGACATCGCCGAGGGCGTGGTGCGCGTGCTCGACCGCCCGGCCGCGCCCGATGCGGCCTTCGTCAAGGACCATCCGGATCCGGCCTCCAGCTGGGCGCCCTACCGCGTCTACAACATCGGCAACCACCAGCCGGTGGAACTGATGGCCTACATCGAGGCCCTCGAGGAGGCGCTGGGCCGCAAGGCGGAGAAAAATTTCCTGCCCCTGCAGGACGGCGACGTGCCGGCCACCTACGCCGATACGGCGGAACTGCGCGCCGCCACCGGCTTCGCCCCCGCCACCCCGGTGAAGGAGGGCGTGCGCCGCTTCGTCGAGTGGTACCGCGGCTATTACGACCGGTAAGTCGGGCTTCAGCCCGACTCTTCGGCCTGAAGCCCGGCCGGCGACGCGGCAAATTGGCGCATAATTGCTGCAGTGTCATAGCCTGGAGCCGCCATGCAGGTTGCCGATTACACCCGGATGAACGAGCAGGACTACCTAACCCTCGAAGCGCGCAGCCCGGTGCGGCACGAATACGTCGATGGCAACGTCTATGCCATGACCGGCGCTTCGCTGCGACACAACGTAATAACGGGAAACATTTTCGCCCTGCTCCGCGCCCACCTGCGCGGCACGCCCTGCCGCGCCTTCGTCAGCGACGCCAAGCTGCGTGTGGCCAAGGCGCGCGCCTACTACTACCCCGACGTGATGGTCACCTGCGACCCGCGCCATCAGAACGTCGGCCCGGCCGATGCGGTGGTGGAAGCGCCCAAGGTGGTGATCGAAGTGCTCTCGGTGACCACCGAAGGCACCGACCGGCGCGAAAAACTCTTCGCCTACAAGAGCCTGCCTTCCCTGGAGGAATATGTGCTGGTCGGCCAGGACGAAGCCCGCATCGAGATTCACCGCCGGCGCGGCGACATCGGCTGGGAGATCGTCACCCTCGCGCCCGGCGATCCGGTCGAGTTGCGCAGCCTCGAATTCAGGTCCGACTTTCCCGCCATCTACGAAGAAGCCGGCCTCGACCTGTAACTTTTGCGCATTGAAAACCGGGATTCCCGCTTTTGCGGAGACCTGATCAGCTACAAACCTCAGCTTCGTTATTCCGGGCAACCCCCGCGAAAGCGGGGGGGGCGACCCGGAATCCGGAGTGGCCTCGAAAAGACCCTGGATTCCGGGTCCCGTCCTGGCGGGCGGCCCCGGAATGATGGTGCCGGCGGGAACTTCGATCGCCTGCTGAACATTGTCACTATTGAGAATTACATATGTCGGTGACAGGAACGCCGTCATTCCAGGCAAGCAAAGCGCGACCCGGAATCCAGGCGGCTTCTGGATTCCCGCTTGCGCGGGAATGACGAGTCAAGTGTCGGCGTATGTCACGCAATTGCGTAATTCTCAATAATCACGTGGCTGCATGTGATTGATGTTGTCGCATCATGCTGTTCAAGCAGCATTCATGTGGAGGCCTTATGCGAACCACCCTGGATATCGACAATGACGTTCTCGATGCTGCCAAGGGGCTGGCGCGCAGGGAAAACCTGTCGACCGGCCAGATTGTTTCACGCCTGCTGCGCAGCGCCCTGACCGGCCAGCTCCCCGGGGCGCCGCAGACCAAAACCGACGCTGCCGTGGCAGGTTTTCGCCCCTTCGGCCCGCGCGGCCAAGTTGTTTCGAACGGCCAAATCAATGCGCTGCGCGACCAAGAGGGCATTTAATCCGGCCTCGACCCATAGGCCCGCGCGCCGGCTTTTTATTGTCCTTTTTAAAAGGATAATTTCCATATAAGATGTCCTTCATGGAAAGCCAACCAAGGGACGTTGTCCGGCAGAAGATCGCCGACAGCCTGGCGGCGCCGCTGCCGGCGCTGACGCGCCGGGACATCCGTCTGCCGAAAATCCGCAACAAGGCGGTGACGCTCATCGGCATGCGGCGCAGCGGCAAGACGAGCTTTCTCTGGCAGGAGCTGGCCCGCCGCCATGCGGGCGGCGTCGCGCGGGAAGGCCTGCTCTACTTCAGCTTCGAGGACGAGCGGCTGGCCGGCATGTCGGCGCGCGAGCTCGGTCTCGTGGTGGAGGAGTATTACCGCCTCAATCCGGACTGGCGTGACGGTCGGCGCGCGACGT
>WBZR01001803.1_pt1 | contig 24858 bp, 25 predicted proteins | sample 5204231 | NCBI WGS metagenome assembly WBZR01 (sample SAMN12412403, study PRJNA552823) | activated sludge metagenome | isolation source: activated sludge from anammox sidestream of wastewater treatment plant... | place: USA: Virginia | collected 2017-08
CATTCAGAGCCTGCAGCCGTTGATCCGTTCGGGCGCGCTACAGCTTTGCAAAAGGCATCGCGTCCTCATCGAGCAGCTCCGGCTCTTCCCCAAGGCCTCACATGATGACGCCCCCGATGCCCTGCAATTGGCCGTGCACTTGGCGCGCGTCGTGGGTGGCGGACCGACCAAAGAGGAATGGGAAGAGTGCATCGAACTCAATCGTCGCCTTGTGGCCATGCAACCCAACTTGGATTCTTTCTTTGGGATTTCGGGATCGATCGCCGACTGCCCGGGGCTTTGGTAAGACGAGGGGATTCTTGCTAGCTCGAGTTGTTGACCAAGCAATGAACAATGTAGGTGGAGAATTGTCTGACGAGAGATGCAACGTGCGGATCACTAACCTAGGGTCGGATGAATCAACCACCTTAGAGACGAAAAGTGGGGCATCCCAAGTCTTCAGCAGCGGATGCGGTCCTCTCATGCAACCGACGGTGACACGGCGTCAATAAGAGCAACCTTTTGAGGAGTTTAGGTCATGCGCGTCAGCTTACGAACCTTTCTGGCCTTTCAACTCAACGGGGCCGCATGCTGTGGCCGCTACGATGATGTGTCAATCGACCTGATCAAGATGCATATCGAACATGGGACGATCCTGGCCTTTCTCAAGGAACGCATGGGGATGGATTTCGACGCCGGTATCCTGACCCCGCTCGACCGGATGGAGCTATCGGAAGAATGGATGGACATGCTGGGGATCGCAGAAACCCGCAAGTTCTGCGTCGAACGCAATGGCCTCTGCCTGCTGGTGGCCTACTTGCTCGAAGGCATCCAGCGCAGGCTCTGGGATGCCCGAAAGCTCGGCCTGTGGCGCGAGGATGAGCTTGAATGCACCGTGGATGGCGGTGAAGGAGATACAACGGCCGAGCACGAAGCATAACTTCGGCAGGAATTGATCAATCGTGGAGTGCGCCCACTCTGGGGTTTGCTCGGTCTATGCCGCAACGCAATGGGTAGTCAGTAACCGGCGTCCGCGGCACAATACCCCTATGCCGCCTGCGGGTGGGCCATCGGGCACGGCTGGCAATCGCTACGAGGCACGTTGGACCGTCGCCTGCATGGCGCCGGTCCTGAGCGGAGAGTTGGACTCGATCCGCCTCGAACCGCCGGGTCTTGAAGGCCAGGGCGTTGAGTTCTGCGATGGCCGCGGCGATTCGCGATGTTATCATCAGGCAGGAAGCCAAGACGCCGAAGATGTGCATGCAAAGATCGGGATCAATCGCCAATGCCCTTCGGGAGTGGGCCGCTGCCGGGTTTTCCAATACGTGAACCCTGAGACCGCTGCGGCGATCGCCACGGGTAGACTGAACGAAATGAACACCGAACTGCTACCCATCTCTCGGCCACGAAGTTGCCTATCGTCGAGCACATTTGCCGCCTAGAATTTCTGGGTGGGCTGATGAGCCTGCTGATCGAAATCGTCATCCGGAACTAGTCAAACGCCGATCGCGTATGATACCGGCCCGCGCTGGCCGAAACTTCGCCAATGCGCACCAGCAACAGCAATCGCGTCGGCCCAAGTCGAACTCTAAGAACACACCCTCAATCAAGTAGGATGACCATCAACATTTTGGACCCTCGCTCGTGGACCCGCGCGAATTCTCCGAAATATCAACATCATCTTCTTTTTCAGAACCGGTCAACTGCACGCCCAGTCGCGGTGACTCGGCTGTTGTTATTCGTCATTAAGGCTCCAATCGTAGTCGAGCCGTTTGATTAGAGGATTGAGAGCTCGGGCGATCGGACTCCGCAAATGGTAGCGGCGGCGCCTGCGCGATCGCCACTTTATTTGAAGTACCTCTCCCGCGAAACATCACCAGAGTCCTCGGCGACACGCCGAATAAGAAGCCGAAGATGCAGGCTTGATTCACTAGGGTCGTGCGCAAGATACCATCCCGCAGCCATCGACGGGCGGAGGTGCAAACCGCCAAGTTAGACAATCTTACGACGCCGCATCGGCGAACGCGGCGAACGAACTCGAAGTCTTCCATAAAGGGCAACGTCTTGAAACCCTTCAAAAGGTGGAACCGTTCAGTTCGCACACAAAACGCCTGATCGCCATAGGGCATCTTTAACACGCGGGAGCGGAAGTTTGCGAGCCATCCGATGCATCGAAGGCCAATCGAATGACGATCGAATCCAAGCCGAAAAGCAGCCAACGCGGTCCCCTGCATTGCCATGAGACGCGCAATCTCCCGGGTACCATTTGGAGGAAGACAAGTATCGGCGTGCAGGAACATGAGCGAATCTCCGATCGCAATGGCAGCACCGGCATTCATCTGGGAGGCCCGTCCGGGTCCTCCAGAGACCACGGTGGCACCGCGCGATTTTGCGATCTCAACGGTTTTGTCAGTGCTACCGCCGTCAACCACGATGACCTCGATCCCTGGGTTGCCGGGAATGCTGTCAAGGCAGCGACTGAGGTATTGCGCTTCATTGATGGCCGGGATGATGACCGAAAGGCGCGGTTTCTCGGCTTGGCGGAAGAGTTCCTCGACCACTTCGGGTTGTCCGGCCAGATCGGTGGGCAGGTCAATGTCTGAGAGGATTTCCAGCGTGTGTAAGGAGAGGCCCTCGCGCCGGATACGCTGAGTTGTCTGCGAAAGAACGTTCGCTGACCCCCAATCAATCCCATCAAATAGTGCTGCGCACGGTTGGCTCAAGCCGATCAGGTAGTATCCGCCATCTCGGGCCGGCCCAAGCACGATGTCGTGGTCATGTAGAGCGGTGAAGGCGGACTCAAGACGATCGGCATCCAGTGAAGGGCAGTCGCTGCCGATGACCACGATTGCACCAGCACCGCGCTTGTGAGAATCGACGCAAGCCTGGTGGATCCGCTCACCGAGATCGCCGTGGTGCTGGCGCAGGTATAGGCGATCTTCGCCGAACGAATCGCGCATTAGGGCATGATCGCCTCCTTCAAACCGAACCTCGACGGAGCAAGCTCGTCTTTCCGCAATCGCGTCAGCCATCGCCAGAGTCCTGAGGGTCAAGCCGCGTTGGAGCTTCGCCGCCCCCTCGGCGCCCAGGGCAGGAATCAGGCGCGTCTTCGTTCGCCCCTTCTCCGGATAACGGGTGATGATGATGAGATGCTCTGGTTCAGGCTGGAAACTGGCAACAGCCGGCAAGCTCACTCGTTCTTGTGCAATTGTCGATAGAATCTTGGTGCCCGCGCGCAACACGCCTGAGAGCGTGCCGGATATCTTCGATATCCCAATCCTGCGACGGTAGTCAACCGGAACTTCGATCACGCGTAGGCCGGCTCGCAGGGCACGGATTTGCATCTGAATCGTCCACCCGAAGTCGCGGTCGTCCATGCCTAAGGAATGCAGTGCATCCGTTCGGATTGCACGAAACGGCCCCAAGTCTGTATATCGGTGCTTCCAGAACACACGCATCAGGCCGCATGCCAGCGCGTTGCCGAATTGCTGCTGCACCGACAGCGAGCCACGTTCGCGCTTTCCAAGCGTTCTCGAGCCGATCACCATGTCGGCCTCGCCGCCGACTATCGGCTTTACGAGGCGCTCCATCTGGGCGGGATCGTCGCTGAAATCCGCATCGAGAAATACCAAGATGTCGGCGTTTGTCGCGGCGCGGATTCCGGCGAGACAAGCGGCTCCGTAGCCGCGCATCGGCTCATGAACGACCATCGCCCCATGCCGCTCCGCCACTACCGCAGTCTGATCAGAGGATCCATTGTCCACCACGACGACGCGGTCCACCCAGCCGGGCACGGCGCCCAGAACCGCGGGGAGCGATCGCTCTTCGTTCAGTGCGGGCATGACAATCGCGACGATCTGATCTTGATACATGATCACGTATTCCGTAACGCGGGTTGGCTTAGCTTGGAGCTACCGGCTTCCGACTGGCTGCGACGTCGGAGCGGCGTTATTGGGCGACGTCGCGTCTGGTTCGCGGCCAAGCTTTCTAGACTCACCGAGCCACTTTTTGATGTCTTTCAGCGCCGGGGCGAATCCCCATGGGCCGCTTCACCAGCGGCGCCCGTTCTGCCACGCCCGGCGCAGCTGGCTTCTCCGCCTCAGCCGCGGGCTGGGTGGTTGCCAGACGGCGTCGATCGCCCGACTCCTGCGACAGCGCCGGCGCGACTACCATCAGGAGGAACAATCCTCCCATCTGACAGGCGCGTCTCTTTCTTGCTTTCATGGCCGTTTCTCCTTCCCGAGTAATGTTTCTTGACTAGAACTTCACTTGAACATCGCGTCGAACTGCTGGCGGCAGGACAGTCAGATCGACTTTCGCGTAAAACGCTTCGATCGCAAACCACCCCAGTACAGGCAGATGCTCAATCCACCTTATCCAGGGATGGGCATGGGTGAAGTAGTAAAGGGGCAGCAAAACTGTATACATCAGCAGCGAGGACCGCGGGTGCAGGGCAAGCAACGGAAGTAACCATACATAGTACCACGGAAACTGGGCCGAACTGAGGAAATACACGGCAGCCGTGACCAACAACGATCGCCGAACGAGGTCAATTGCGCTGTGCCCGAGCCTCTTGGTTTGGATCACAATCACGCTCGCGATCAGACAAGCGACAATGAGCCGCGATACAAACGGACCCAAGTCGGGATTCACTGAGGCGATCGTGAGCGCGTGATGAGTCAGCCATCTGATCGCACTGAAGATGGCATCGTTGTTGATCCAGGATGTGGCGTAGGCGAGGAAGCCACTCGATCCAGCCATCGTTCCCTTTACGACCGGCCACCAAAGCAGGCCGGAGATTCCGACAAACGCGGCAAGAAACGATACTGATTCCTTGAGTCGTTGCGCAGATGAACGGAAGAACAGCGGCACCAGGACGAGCGGCCATATCTTGGCGCCCACTGCCAACGCCATCGCCAGGCCGGCCAGGCCTCCCCGTTGATGGACGATAAGGAATAATCCAAGCAAGACGAATGGCAGGACGATGACGTCCATGTGGGCGCTATGGCTCACCTCACGCAGCACAAGCGGATTCCACCAATACCATGCAACATCCTTAACGGGACGTTTTAGCCATCGCAGCAGCAGTATCAGCATCAATGCGGTCGAGACGTCACACAGGAGCAGAACGAATCGAAGGGCGCCCAGGCTCCACGGCCTTACAAAATAGGCGAGGGCGAACACGGCTTGTGCGGTTGCCGGGTAGATGGTGGAAAGGCTCGGATGATTGATGCGTTGAATGTTCCGTCCGGATTTTCGTGCGAGCTCCACCAGCTCCGTCGGCACGTCCTGTGCATTCGGTCCTCCTTCAACCTTGGCCAGGACGTCGCCTGGTGCGAACTCCCACGGGTTCGCACCCGAGGCCGTCGTCGCCCCATCCCAAAGGTATCGATAGCAATCCGAGACGAAAAACGGTGCAGCCGGAATGAGGATCAAACGAGCAGCGACTCCGACTCCCAGTATGACGATTGCGTCAGTCGATCGGACCGGTCGATCGCGGGCGGAATGAAGACCGATCAGAAAGATGATGCCGGCTAAGACCGATGCGGTCACAAAAAGCCAGCGGGTCGTCTCCGTATTAATAGTCCCGTTATTTCGGCTTGCGCCGATGACCGCCAGCGCCGCTGCATAACCAATGGCCGTCAGTCCGGCGGCGACAAGCCCGACAGTGCCGCGCCGTCTCCCGTCGCATGCGGAGCCATTTGCGACGGAAGCACGTGCTGGGAGCGGGGCTCGTTCAGTCGCCTTGATGGTCGTACGGGTCCGATGCGTCCGCCTCTTCACGATGTCTCCGGTTGTTCAAGGGTCCGCCGGGTTTCTTCACCAATACTTCTCGATGTGAATCTGTCCGGGCTGGCGTACAGAATGTTCACTGAAGCCGTCCTGGGAGAGAATGGCGGTCATCTCCTCGACCATGCCGGGGTTGCCACAGAGAAAAATGTGTGTGTTATCCGGCGTCGGATCAAACTTCCAAAATTCGCGCAACGGATTCTCGCGCCAGACCGATTGAATCCGACCGGCGCGGCCGGTCCAATGAACGGGCTCGTCCTGAGGACGGCTGATGAGCGGCAAGTAGGTAATGTTCGGACACATCGACTGCAGCATCATCAATTCGCTCCGATAGCCCAATTCCCAGCTATGGCGCGCACCGTGAACGACCGCGAAGCGACGGGGCCCTCCGCATTGTAACTCATCGCGCAGCATGCTGATGTACGGGGCCAGCCCCGTCCCTGTCGAAATCAGCACTACGTGCTTGTCCGGTGGCACTTCCCTAAGCGTGAACATTCCGCTGAACTTGGGGCCCAGCCACAGTGAATCGCCCATTTGCAAGGCGAACAGTCGCGGCGTCAGCGCACCTGATGGAACGAGGGCCACGTAGAACTCCAGGAATTCCTTCAGCCGCGAAGACGAGGAAATGGAATATGCCCGCTTGATCAGTCGTTCCCCCTCGGCCGTCTCATCCTCCTCCTCGCACATCGCGCAGCGGGCGCTGTTGCCGGGAAGCGCCAAGACCGCGAACTGGCCGGGCGTAAACGCAGGCATCTCCCAGCCATCGAACGAAACCCGGAGAACGATGAGCGCCGTCGATATCTCGATTCGCTGGATAACTTTGGCATTGAGTTCAGTCATTTTCACTGGAATACCTCAACCCCCTTTCGGGCAGATTACCTAAGCGCAGCCCGCGGTATTAATTGTGCAAAACACGGTCGGCGAAGGTCGCAAGACAAGCCGCCGATTTCCTCACAGGTCTTGCCGTCGTTCCCTCATCGCCCGCATGGCGCCCACCACGATGGCATAGACCGTCGTCCGGCCCACTACGGATGGTTGTAATGCTTCGCGAAGCCATCCTGCGATCCCTACTAAAAGATCAGGCATCCCCTCAACCTCCTTACCGACGAAGCTTCAATACCAGATTGAACAGCTTTCGAACAAAAGGCGTCAGGCGAGTGCGGTTATGGGCATCGCCCGCCTTGCGGATGATTTCAGCCTGCGTCGGGTACGGATGAATCGTTCGGGCGATTGTCCCCAGGCCCTTTCCGGCGACCACTGCAAGGGTGATCTCGCTGATCATCTCGCCCGCGTGCCGGGCCACGAGCGTCGCGCCCAGAATCTTGTCAGTCCCGGCCTTGAGATGAACCTTCAGGAAGCCGTCCGTCTCGCCGTCGAGGATGGCACGGTCCACGTCGCTCATTTCAAGGGTGATCGTGCGAAGGTCGATGCCTTGCTCTCTGGCGTCATGCTCGTAAATCCCGACGTGCGCGATTTCCGGATCGGTGTAGGTGCACCAGGGAATGGTCAGGGCACTGGCCTTGGCACGCCCGACGAATAGCGCGTTCTGAATCACGATCCGGGCCATGAAATCCGCGGCATGCGTAAATTTGTAACGCGAGCAAACGTCGCCGGCAGCGAAGATGCGCGGATTCGTCGTCCGTAAGCGATCGTTGACCTTGACGCCGGCTCGTTTTTCGAACTCGACGCCTGCCGACTCCAGGCCCAGCCCTTCCACGTTGGGCGCCCGGCCGACACCCAGCAGAATCGCATCGGCGCGGACTTCCTCGTCGTCCTGCAAGGCGATCACTTTTTCACCTTCGTGACGAACGGACTGGATTTTGGCGGAACAGCGGATATCGACGCCATCGCTGCGGAGCGCAACCTCGATTCGCGCTGCGGCGTCGGGATCCTCGCGTCCCAGGATGTGTGGTCCAGCCTCCAGGAGCGTGACCTTCGAACCGAATCGGGCGAATGTCTGCGCCATCTCGCAGCCGATGGGTCCGGCGCCGATGATCGCCAATCGCTGTGGAAGCTCGGTCAACGAAAAGATCGTTTCATTTGTAAGATAGCCCGCCTCGGCGAGGCCTGGAATCGGCAATGATGCAGCCCGCGCGCCGGTGGCAATGCACGCCCGGGCAAAACGGAGGGTCTGTCCCCCGGTTTCGACCGTCTGCCCACTCGTGAAACGCGCCTCGCCAATAAAGACATCGATGCCCAACTCTCGAAATCGCCGCGCTGAGTCATTCGGGCTGATCCCGGCGCGAAGTTGACGCATTCGCTCCATGACCGCTGGAAAATCCACAGATAACCCTTCAGGCACGCGAACTCCGAAGTTTCGGGCATCTCGCGCGTCGGCCAATGCGCGGGCGGAGCGAATCAAGGCTTTGGACGGGACGCAGCCGACGTTTAGACAGTCACCGCCCATCAGGTCGCGCTCAATCAGGGCGACCTTTGCGCCGAGGCCTGCAGCGCCGGCCGCCGTAACCAGACCCGCAGTTCCCGCGCCGAGGACGACCAGATTGTAGCGACCACTGGGAGTCGGATTGGCCCACGCAGTCGGATGGACATTCGCCACCAAACGGCGGTTGTGCTCATCTGCGGGAGAAGTCTGCGGCAGGCGATCGATAATAGCACTGCCTTTGGCTTGATCCGCAATGGGACCCCTGGGCAGTGCCTCGGCTGTCATGTCTTTTTGCGATGCAATCATTCAACCATCTCCTTGCTATCGATCCTGCCGATTCTCAACGCTGTTTAGTCGCCAGTCGTAGTCAAGCCACTCGATTCGAATCGGCTTACCATCCTTCAATACTGCTCGTAGGGAGTCTGAAAAAGACGCGGCGAATTTCAGCACATCGCCGGACACCTGCTCAAAGTCGCCGCCATACCACTTGTAGAGCTGAGTCAGGTATGCGGTCTTGATATCCAATTTGAATTGAAACCACGTCCTGTGGGAGTGAACGTAGCGCGCTTGTTCATCGAGCTGCCGGTCGATACGCTTGCCGACGTATGCTTCATTTCGCAGGGGGGGACAGCCTACCGCCGCGCACACCAAGGCAAAGTGAATCCGCGGCTCCTTGAACTTCGGACGAATCTGCTCCTGCTCGATCTGGTCCAGGCTCCAGACGTTGCCGCCCAAGTTCCATCGCTTGTCATTCCATCGATCTGCGTCGGGAATGTCCTTGATCGATGTGACCGGATACTTGTCGAGGATAAGTCTCAGGGTGAATGCGTTGTATGCGTTGATCAACAAGGCCAGCTTTTCGTCGCGGCTCAACTCATCGAAACGCGCCTTCGCGACCAGAGCAATGTATGCGTCGAGTTGCGAAGAGTCCCGACGCAGGCCGGCGTAGTCCACCCAGCCCCCTTCGGTGACGTGGCTCGAGAGCAGCTGATTGAAGATCGAATGGTCGAACGAGGCTCCCACGCCTCCCTCGCCGTATGCCTCTACCAGTTTGACGACCGGAGGGCCGAATATGCCTTGCAGGGCGTCTCGCCGCATCCATGCTGCACCCGTTAATACCGCAAGAACGAGGGCGAAGATGGGTACTGCCGTCTTCCGCTTGCCCGGCGGCGCTGCCTCGGCGTCGAGGTGAGAGGAATCGGAACCCGGCGGAGGTAATGCCACATCCAATGCACCTTGCTCGGCGAGGGCGCGTTGTGCCAATCGTGTGACATACACGGTCACGACAACCGTCGCCAGCAAACCGGCGATCAACAGGATCGTCTTGCCAGTTCCGACCGCGCTGCCGCCGCCGCTTACCGCTTGAAGACCCTGGGCGCCGGCATGGCCGAGATACACATACATGAACGTCCCAGGGAGCATGCAGATCCAACTCGCCAGAACGTATGGCCAGAAGCGAATCGACGATATTCCGTAGAGGTAATTTCCCAAGCTGAACGGGACAGCCGGCGACAACCGAAGCAGGGCCACGATCTTCCAACCCCCCGTGCCTATGGCTCGATCAATCGCCGAAAACCGCGCATTTCCCTTTGCGGCTCTTTGGACGCCCGCCCGAGCGAAGTGACGGGCAATGAGAAATGCCAATGCCGCGGTGGTCGTCGAGGAGATCGATACAATGACCGTTCCCCAGAGCAAGCCAAAGAGCGCTCCGGATGAAAGCGTGAGGGCCGATCCGGGCACAAAGAGAAGGCCGGCGAGAATGTATGCGCCGCCGAAGGCGAGCGGTCCGAGCCAGCCGAGTCGGTCAATGCCTGATTGCAATGCGCCGATTGCCCTTTCCACGGGGAGAATGCGTGCGAGGATGATCAGGCAGATGACGATGGTCGCCGCAGCGACCAGGTTCACCAGTCGCCATGACGATCGGCTTCCGGAGTTGACGGTTATCTGAGCCGTCGGTTCGTTACCGCCGGTGGCCGTGTTGATCGAGTGCGCATTCAAGATGAGTACTCCCTGCTTCTGGGCTGTCTTTTCCTACCGGCTTTTCGTTAGAGTTTTGACGGCTGCGATGACTTCGTCCGGATCCGCTCGCTTTTTGTAATCCCAATCCGCGAACGCATAGCGCACGACCCCGCCCTTGTCGATGACGAATGTTGCCGGAGCGGGGAGATCCCATGTGCCCGAGACATTGGACTCGGCCACATCGAGTCCGAATCCCTTGTACTTGGCCTTCGTCTCTTCATCAACAGTAAAGTGCACGCGGAAGGCCTTGGCGGCCTCGTGCCTCGGATCGCCGAGGACGGTGAAGTTCAAGTGCCCCTTCTCAATTGTCTTCGCGGCATGATCCGGCTTCTCCGGCGAGAGGGCCACGAATTTGCCTCCGGCTGCCTCCAACGCGCCAAGCTTGTCTCGCCAGCTCGAAAGGGCGCGGTTGCAAATTGGGCACCACCCCCCGCGATAAAACGTGAGTACGACAGGCCCGTCTTTGTAGAGCGATGCCAGGTGAACGGCTTTACCTTCCAAGGTCGTGAGGGCGACGTCCGGGGCCTTCTCGCCAACCGATAATCCCGGTGACCTCTTGAGTTCTCCTGATGCGTTGCTCGTGACCACATGGGTATCAGGGTAAAAGGCCGACCAGGAGTAATAGAAGGTCTGCGCCGTTCGCACATGTTGCGGTGCATCGATCACGGAAACACCCGCCGGTGTTCGAGCTATTCGAACATCTCCGGCGGGCGTCTTGAGTGTGTAGCCTTCGCCGACCGCCGCCACGGGAACGAACCATGCCTGTTGGTCACTGGCAACGCCGACTCCTAGCGTCTTGCGCGGCAGTTCACTTCCAATCTTCGCCACCGGAACCCGCAAATCGTCGCTGGTGAGATACTGCTCATACGGGGAGTGAGCGTAGTCCCGTTTGTGACCGGTGTTGCGACTCACAATGCGCGCCGCGGGATGCGATCGCTTGAACTGCGAAAACGAAATCACAACGACAGGTAGGGCTTCCAGGCTCGTCCCGGCCAGCGGGCCAGAGACGGCTTTCATGCCCAACTGACTCCAGAGGCCCTTGTGCGTTTTATCGTACATTAGGACGTTGGAGTTGTAGAGCGCACCGGAAACGCCGAACTCCAACACGGTCGGCTTGTCTTTTGCCTCGCCACTCGTCGAGCGAATCTCGCGCGAAAATACGGCTGCCGAGTCGCACAGCGGGCAATACGTGGCCGCGACGGGCCGATCCCCGACGGTCATGTTGACGACCTCGTGCCAGTCCAGAACGCGAAGCGGCACGCCGATCGTCTCGCTACCTACGGTTACGTCGATGACCCTGGCGTCATCGGGGAGCCAGGAAGCGCCGCCTGCGGATTCCAATTCTGGATCCGTCAACGCAGGAATGGCGTCACGCGGCAGGAGGGTGTGAATCTGTTCCTCCGGAATCTTCAGATGATCCATCGCATATTCCTTTTCGAGGTTCACCGACCCCGGGCGACGAATGCGTTGAAATTCCTTGGCTTGCTCGGTCTGTGCCTGCTGGGCCGACAGGAGGGAGGAAGTTGCGGCGATCCACGCCGACACGAAAAGAACGAATCTCGGTTGAATACATCTCATGGACATGGCTCCTTATGATGCTGTTGAAACGTCATGGGTTACTTCTGCCAGCGCCCCGCCGCACGAGGATCCGTGGCCAGCCGTGCAGCCAAAGCAATGCGCGCCCGTTACGATCGACCGATGTCTAAGCTTTTGAGGATCGAATTCGCTGACGTGCCGCGGCAAACCGCCTGCAGTCGGGAGTGCAAGGGCGTAGTTAAAATCGCAATCATGCAGCGTGCCGTCCCAGCTCACGTGAACCTGGTGCCGACACATGAGCGGGCCGATGGTTTCGGGATTGAATTGCTGTCGGAGAAGCTTTTCATAGTCCGCCAGCCTGCCTTCTCGTTCCAAATCGTGTCGGAAGCGGCCGATGGGCATGTTGGAAATGGCAATCAGGCGCGTAAACCGAATGCCGAATCGAGCCCGCAGCTCGCGTCGATAGTCGCTTTCCAAAGAGCTTTGCTGTGGCGGCAGCGCCGGCCCCAGTGGGTTGTAGACGAGGTCGAGCGGCAGCTGGTCCGCAATCCCGAATCCGACGCCGTTGAGCATACGAATGACTTCGACGCTGCGCTCGTAAACTCGTAGCCCGCGCTGCCGGTTGACGTTGTCCGGCAGGTAGCATGGCAGCGAGGCAATCAGGTGAACGCGCTGGCCCGCCAGAAACTCCGGAAGGTCGCGGTAGCCGTCTTCGAGCATGATCGTCAGATCGGTCCGCACGATCACCTCGAAGCCCGCGGATCGCGCCGCCGTAACGAATCGTCTGAAGTCGGGATTCATAGCCGGCTCGCCGCCCGTGATGTCAATGCACCTCGCCCCGCCGCGCTGGGCCGCCTCGATGACCTGCAACATCGTCTCCCAGCTCATCTTCTCGGTCCGTTGCGGCGAAGCCTCCACGTGGCAATGGCGACAGGCCATGTTGCAGGTCAGGCCGACGTTGACCTGCATCGTGTCGATCGACGATGCATGCAGCGGCTCGCCGGTTTCTTCGATTACCCGACGGTCAAACTCGCTCGCGCCGGCGATGGTCAGGGGAACGGTTGCTGGTGCCGTCATTTAGTTGCCTCCAATATGTGTCAGGAGCCAGAATATCCCCGCGCCAAGCGCTGCGCCCATCGGCAACGTCGTCAACCAGGCGACAACGATCTGGGTCACGGTCTTCCACTTCGCCCGGCGGGTTGCCATGCCGATGCCGAAGAGCGCGCCGCATGAGACATGCGTGGTCGAGACCGGCATGCCAAGCCGGGAGGCGCCAAGCACCAGCGCGGCCGTGATCAAGTTGCCGGTCAAGCCTTGGCCGGTGTTCAGGGCGGTGATCCGCCTGCTCATGGTCTCGGCCACTCTTCGCGAATTCAGCAAGCCGCCGACGCCCATTGCGACCGCGACCACTGTCAGTTTCAAATTCGCCCCAACTGCTCCTGCGGCCAGAAGCAAGGCGGCGATCTTGGGCGTGTCGTTCACTGCCCGGGCGAAGCAGACGGAAAGGCCGCTAAGCAAATGAACGCCGTCAACAATGGCCGGGGCGCTGATTCCCAAGATGCGCCCGTCGTAGCGCTCAATACATTCCTGCCGGGAGGCGATCGTGATGCTGGCGCCGCCTTCGACCGGTACTGCCAATAGGCTGGACCCGTGCTCAACGATTCGCACGGTTTGAGGCGCTGCGGTGCCCGCGCAGATGCACGTTTCATGTGTTACGCCCATGTACCGACGGGCACGGTGGAGTAGTGGATAAAGGAAAACGGCTCCGCCGATCGCCAAAAGCGGACTGACCAAGAGCGGCAGGAAGAACCCACCCCAGAGAGTGCTTAGACTCGATGGGCCATGGCCGACGAGTAAGGAGATACCCGCGAGAGCGCCAGTCAACGCGTGCGTGGTGGACGTCGGCATGCTGAGCAATGTCGCCAACAGGATCGTGACGGCGCCCGCGGATGCGACGGCGATCAGCAAATTGCTGCCCCGTGTGAGTTCCTCGGGCACAAGCCCTTTTCCGCTAAACACCTTGGCGAGCGATCCGGCCAGCAAAATGGACATGGCGCTTCCGGCAAGCGTTGCCGCCGTCGCCCAAGTCAGGGCCGTGCGATAGCTGAGCGTGCCGCTGCCGTAAAGCGTTGCGACGCCTTTGAAATTATCGTTTGCGCCATTGCTATACGCGAGCCAGAACACCGCAAGCGCCAAGACCACACTCGTCACGAATCACGTCTCCTAGTGAAAAATCCTTGCCCTTCTCTGGGCATCAAAAAAGAGAAAATCGATCCGACTGGTCTTCAACAACACCCTCGTTCGGCGATTATCGCTGCATCGAGTGTGGGCGACTTTCCACATGGGAACAGACCGAAGTGTTGCGTCCGATCGCTCTGCACACGAAAATGAATTGCGAGTCGGGTTTCGGAGAGCATGGCAGCCGTATTTCCGCAAACCAACATGGGTTTGCCGGTGATGAACTCGTGATGATCGTCCAGCACGTACGAGTGCGGGCAATGAGCGACCGTTCCAAGATAAGTCGCGACCTGCCCAAAATCCTCGCATCGGTCTTCCAGGGACTTTATTTTGAACGCGCGAATAGTGAGGGAATCAAACCGCGCCATTCCGACCTTGGATTTCACCATTTCATTATCGATGGAAACCGGCCGTCGAGCGACAATTCGGTAATCGAGAACGCCCAAGGAGTGGAGCAAACGGCGAAAATCTTCGACGTACATGGCACCCGCGAGGCATTCGCCCAGCAGGACCTGATCTTCACGCCAATCTATTGAGAGCCTTCGGTCCGCAAAGATATCCGAGAAAAGCAACTCGCCGCCCGGCTTGAGAACTCGAAGAATCTCGGAGAAAACGCATTCCTTGTCGGAAGATAGATTCAACACACAATTTGAAATCACCACGTCTACGGATTCATCCTCGATGCCGGCATCGCCAAGAGACTCCATGTATCCCTGAACAAACCGGGTATTCGGTCTGCCGAAACCAAAAGCAGCGGCTTGGGATTCCTCATTGGCTTGGGCCACGCTCAATTGTTCGGCAGTCATGTCAAGGCCGATCACGCGGCCGCGCGGCCCGGCGAGCTTGGCGCAGATGAATGCATCCCGCCCGGTGCCGCAGCCGAGATCAAGGATCGTGCAGCCCTCGATCCCCTGCGGGATCGGTGACCCGCAGCCGTAAAATCGTTCGACGATCTCAGGGGCAAGCTGCGTCATGATGGACCGGATGTGCCCCGGCATGCCGTTCGGCGAGCAACAGGCGTCCGTTTTCAAGTCGGAAGACCTCTTGAGGACGCGGCCGTAGTATTCGCGGACGGTTTCGTGCGTGGGCGATTGTGTGGTCATGAATTCCGCCTTCCATTATCGTGTGACATTTTCATAGAGATTCAGCAGATGCGTCATTGAGAATCGAGGGCTTCGAAGTTTCGTAGAATGGCATCCAGTGTGTTATAAATCGAAACGGTGACGTCGACTGTGTAACGCCTATCTATGTTGAGGTGAGTGCTTGCATGCCCATCGGTGAAGAGCGCGTTCACGAGGCGCTGCTGATGATGGGTTCTTGTTCTTAGGTTGAACACCGCCATCTTGGGCGGCGCGATTAACTGGGTGTCCAGGGCGAGGCACCGAATCGCTCCCCCCCTTCGATTCGTGCCAAGAGCATCAAGCTTCACGCGGGGACGCTTCGCCGGGCCGCTCAGGGTGGACACGGATGCGTGGCGGTAATAATAACTACCCTCGACTTGCGACACCCCGACGTCCGCAAGGGCGGCTTGGGTATCCTGATCTTGATCGGCCCCAGGACAGAACAGCACTTCCCGAATAACTCCGAGGTAACCGTGCAGGAGCAATCCGAGGCCGACCGGGGCGCCGCTTTCCAGTGACAACAGCGATGTGACGTTTCCCGTCTGCGGGTAGAAATTCGTGGCGGATGGCGGAGGTGCTTTGGGACCGTAGGGTATAAAGCCGTCGTGGTCTATTGCGTAGGCGGCGATCGCTACTCCGAGTTGGCGCAACTTAGAGAGGCACGCGGTCTCATGTGCGGTGCGTCGGCTATGGCTGAGCGCCGGGACGAGGACGGCGATCAGCGCGGCGACGACGGAAACAGATACCAAGACCTCAATCAGCGTGAGTCCATGTGACAATCCACCGAATGACCGTCCACTTGAATGATTGATTGAGATCATATTGAGTCCATTCTCTCGAGCCACGTCAAACTTCGCGGTATGTCCTTCAGACGGATTCTGGATGCTCACCGGGCGGCCTCACGAAGAGACAAGCAGGTCGATCAACGGTTGAATATCCAGCCCGTTCGTTTCCATGTCCGCGTTCACATTCGCTGCACCGACGTGACACGGTGTTTTGTCTATTCCCATCAGAACTTCGGCCAGGGCAACGACATCATGGTGATCCACGGCTCCATCGCAATTGACGTCCCCGGTCATCGCCGGATCGGACGCGCTTAGCCGGACGAAGTCTAGGTTCCAAAATCCCTCTCCGACCGAATCATTGGAGTCGTCGATGGAAGGGCGAATCAGGATGCCGATCGGCAGGCCAGCCCACGCGTCGCCCAACGAAACCACTGGCGCGTCAACGATGACGTCTGATAGGACCGTCGTTCCGACATCGGCCCCATGGACAAGGCTTGAAGCGATCACTTGTTCGACGCCATTCTCAAAGTAAAACAACGCAATCTCGAATGCCTCATCGGTGCCCACCGGGAATGTCGAGCTGGTCCCGACGGCCACTGTCAGTTGGTACGACCGGCCGACCTCAAAGACCCGAGTCAATTCCTGCCGCAGGTCGTTCCCGACCAATGAACTCATAAAGGCGAGCCGATCAAGGTGGGCGTTCGAAATCCGATCCGGTGAGCCGGGGTCGATGTTCAAGAAGACACCCGTGTTTTGATCGAATTCGTCTTGAAGACCGACCTCGGTTTCGTCCCAGTCATCAATGAACGGGAGGGCGCCGAACGGGTTCATCTCGTCGCGCGTAACCGCCGGCAACTCGAAGGAAAAGTTCGGAACAGGGATCGATTCGCCGCGAACAAAGCCCGGGCCGATGAACCCCAGCATCACGATCACGGCGATGCGCCTCATTGCGACTCTTCTCGTGCATCCTGTCATCATTTTTCTCGCACAACTACAATTACAACTTCGCGGCACGACCATCTCATGTTCGCGTCGATTTTCCCGTTCAACCTACCGCTCGCCGAGGCAAGAAGTGAGTCACCGCAAGATGGAGAGCACCGGGATCCTTCTTAGGGATTCCCGGTGCTTCCCGGAGGGGAAAAAGCCGGCTTCATTTCGATCACAGCAGCAGACGGCTGACCGCATCCAAAGATCGCATCAGCTCGATCGAGTCGCCACGAGGCCCACCCGAAAGGCACCGAATACTCGTCACCAGGCGAGAACGACGCGTGAAAAAACGGCTATCGCTGATCGAAGCAGCGGGGTTCAGTCGCGAACACACATGCCGGCGGCTATTCACCATGAATACGGACAAGTCAATTCGCTTTTTCGACTATTGGGAGTACGGTGGACAATCGCCCGGGCGTGCCGGAGGAGTAGCTTGGCTCGCCACGGGCGTGTCCACCGTAGAATTCGTCATTCAGTTCTTCGCGTATTTAGTTGGATTGGAAAGGAACATGCCCCTCGTCTTAGCGTCCGGAAACAGGTATCGCTTTCCGTGATAGTCGACTGCGAAATCCTCGCTACCCAGCACGTCCTTCTTCATCTCCACTTTGCAAACGACGCACTTGCCGTCCAGCGCCAGGTCGGCGTCGGCGTACTTGGCCGGATTCTTCTTGAACATGTCGAGTTGCTTCCGCTCGGGGAACAGATAGAGCCGGTCGTTGTACACCGTCTGAAACTCCGCCTTGCCCGGCACACTCTTTTTCATTTCCACTTTGCAGACAACACAATCGCCGCCGAGAGCCGGTGCGAAGGCTGCCGGGCTCTTCTCGAACATCGCCTTCTGTTCAGTGCCAGGAAAAAGGTAGCGGAGCCCGTCATGCACAACCGCGTACTTCGGATCGCCCTTGACGACCTTGTTCTTCTTCACGAGACAAACCGCACAGTCACCACCCAGTGCAAGATCGGCGTCGGCGTACTTGGCTGGCTTCTTCTTGAACATGGCAAGCTGCTTCTGTTCCGGGAATAGGTACAGTCGGCCCTTGTGAATCAACGAATACTCCGTCTTTCCTGCCACGCGATTGCCCACCTCTACCAGGCACACTGTGCAGTCACCACCCAAAGCGGGCACGAACTGGGCCGGGTCGGCATCGAACATCTTCTTCTGCTCAGCCGCCGGAAAGCGATACGTCTTACCGTCGTAGTCAGAGGTGTACGCCGCTTTCCCCTCCACAAATTTGTTCGTCTTGGCAAGGCACACCGAGCACTTGCCGTCCAGCGCCAGCGGCAGATCGGCTGCGCTGACACCCATCGGCGCCACGAACACGGCCAGCCCCACAATCACAAGTTTTCCAGTCAACTTCATACTTGGTCTCCAATTAGGTATTCTGCCCAATTCAGATTTCTTTGCGTCCCGGGGATACATTGGGCCTCTCTACCGCCGAGCAAACACAGTTCGTTCAAGGCTCCTCGTGGCGCTTCAGGAAGACCCGCACCTCGTCCGGTACGTGCTTCAACGCCCCGGAAGTCACCAGATCATTGAAGTCGGTGAAGGGCGCGCCGCACCGGTGTCTCTTTTTCGCGCTTTCATGCAAACAATCGGTGGCCGCTCGTATGCGGGCGAAGTCTTCGAACCCCCATTGCACATCGCGTCCGATCACTGTTCCATCATCGTTGACGATGACGACCTGCGGCGAGCGAAGTCTCGTCGACCATCGCTGTTGTGGTGTGTGGACCTCAGCGCGAGTGCGCGTCCCCACGGCCAAGCTGCTGGATTGTTCCGCCGAGACATCCACATGCTCTTGGTCGATCGCTGAAAGAACGACGAAACCCGGATCATGGTCCGTCAAACCGATCGCAAGAAACCCACCGCCGTAGTTCGTTGTGAATTCAATGGCGCTCGCGTTCGCCGTCGTTCCAATGCGTTCAACCGCGATAAACACCGTTATCCCTCCACCAGCAAACAGAAGCATGAGCCGCATCGGCTGACGAAACCACGATCGTCTCGAACAGTCACACGTGGAGATTGATTCCGCCAGTCCATCAACGGGCGCCGCTTCGATGACATCTACGCTCATCTTCATGCGCAAGCGTTCAATCCAATCAAAGAGTGGTTTGTGGCGCCGATTTTGGCACGCCAACGAAATGGACTCCATTTGCATACGACCACAGGCGGATTACTTCGCCACCGGGCATCCGTTTGCCGGCACCGTGAGTACATTCCGGGGCTGGCGGGAAAATTGCACAATTAACCCCGAGCAGCGAATTAGGGGCTGGCAGAGCCAAGCGAAAGAATTGTGGAGGTATTGAAGCGGCTAGGTTGCCGGATGCGCCCGCTCAGAGCCCCATCATCTTCAGCATCATTCGCAGGCGATGCCCGATGCTCACGGGCTTCGGATCGCTCGCGTTGTGGTGCAGCACGAGCAGTGTGAGGTCATCATCGCGGGTCGTGGCCGCGTCACCCGAGGCACGATCGACCGCGGCGATCAGGTCGTGCCCGAACGTCGCGGGCTGGCCGGCGCCGATCGACGATGCCACGGAAAGCAGGCCGTCTTCTCCTTGCGGCTCCCGATCGGGCGCGTGAGATTCGATGAGAGAATCGGTGTAAGCGACGATGAGATCGCCACGATTGAGCGTGACGGCGAACTGGCGATACTCCGTCGAACGAATGATGCCAAGCGGAAGTCCTTGAAACTCAAGCGTATCAGTGAGTGATGGACCGAGCAAACTCCATGTCCGCGTTGCTGCTTGATACCAAAGCGGCCGGGGATGGCCGGCAAGGCAACACACGAGCTGATCCGTAGGGGCGAAGTACGTCATGATCACGGCGGTGGCGAAGACGCCGCTCTCACTCAGCCGTCCAAACGCACGGTTCAGCCCCCGCACAAGCCGAGTCAGATCATGTCGGCCGATCGACTTGCGCATGAGCTTTCGGAGTTGGATCGCCAGTTCACTCACGCTGGTTCCGTGGCCGGATACGTCGGCCAACATGAACCGGCCAATGCGCCCCATGCCGCACATTGAAACGTAATGCACATCGCCACCGGACGCTTGGCCCTTGAATGGCTGACTATAGACCCACGCATCAATGCCGGGAAGAGAAATTCCGCTCTCGATGGCCGTGTTGCCGCCCCAGACCTCCATGCATTGCAACTGATGCGATGCTGGGGGCGACGGTTTCCGCGTTGCGGACTCAGACTTGTAAGGCATGATGCAGTCCTTCGATTTCTCGCGGAGCGCCTCCCTCTGACGATCCATCATGTCCGTGCCGCCAGGATTCCGGCGCTCCTGAGAAACGCGTTCGATGTTGAAGTGGTTCTGGAAGGTACGCGACCGAGAAACATCTTGACCACCCGCGAAGGGACTGCGAATGACACGTTCTCGACTCCCGGCCCTATCAACTTGGATCGAACGATTCCTACCAGGTGCCCGTGTTCGTCCAGCAGCGGACCGCCGGAGTTGCCGGGAGAAATCGCCGCATCGGTCTGGATCAATTCCGAGAGGGCAATTTCGCCGGCCCCGCGCAGTCCTGAAACGATGCCTTGCGTCACCGTCCAGCCCAGCCCAACCGGATGGCCGATTACGAAGATCCTGGTGCCTACGGGCAAATCTTCATCGAAATCGAGCTTGACAGTCTTCCATACCAAACCAGGCGTTTCAATCCTGACGACAGCAAGGTCATTTTCCACGTCCCGGAAGGCGATCTTTCCTAAGAAGTGATGCCCATCATGAGTATCGACGCGGACTTCTTCCAAGCCGGCAACAACATGGGCGCTGGTAAGGATATCGCCCGATGAACCGATTACCACCCCGGTTCCCTGGCCTTCGTCGGATTGAAGGCGAACTACTTCCGTCCGGTGCAGGCTGTAAAGCGCGCAAATCGGGCAAGAGGGAGATGAAGTCGACACGACGTGCACCGCTTGATCGGTGGAGTGCAAGCCGGCAGCGGACCGTCCTAAGCAACCCCCGCTTGACGCAACCGCGCCACCAAGAAAGAGCACAACAGCGAGATTTCTAAACATGCGGAGTTCTCTTTTCAACATTGTGGGCGAGCTACTTCTAGCTCGACAGGAGGTGGAGATGTCCGAGGTCGGTTACTCCAAGAGCAAGGCCCTACGGCGGGCTGTAACCCATTTTGTCATCGTACGAACCGGGCTTGTAACGCTCCTGTCGTCACCTCGTGAGGGCCTTGCCCATCACGAGACAACTGACACCTGTCGCCAATTATGTTGCCCATTGCTTCGCGCGCAGCACGCCGGTCGATCAGGCTTGTGCGGCGACAAGAGATGGCTCAAAAACTCGTGCCTGAACGCCTCATGAATCCCAGCTGCCTTGGGCACTCCGAGTTGCTTGACGAACACTATCCAGCGGGGCTGAGACACAAGATTACTGCATCATGGGCCTGAGGATCCTGCCAAGCTCTTCGACGTCTGTCAATCCGGCCGAGACGCTCTGAACTCGGCCCGCCGAGTCGATAATCACCAACGTTGGCAATGCCTCGACACCGAAGCGTTCGATGAGCTCCGGGGTAGCACGTAATTCGTGTGTCATCTTGTCGTGCTTTGAGACGTAGTGCTTCCATGCTTCCGAGTCTTGATCCACGGAAAGGGCCGCAATGACGAGTTGATCACGATACTTCCCCGATAGCTCGTGCAGTACCTCGCGTTGCTTTCGGCATGGTGGGCACCACGTCGCCCAGAAATCAAGAATCATCGGTTTGCCGACCAAGTTTGATAGCTTTATCTGATTGCCTTCCAGCGTTGCGACCGACAATTCCGACCACTTCTTCGTCCCAATGAGTTCATCGGTGCTTGAACCTTGGTGCGCGTCCGCTTGACGACCCGAGTTGCAACCGGTTTGCACGCAAAGAACTCCGACCAGAATCGGTGCTGGAAGAAGGGCGACAAAGAGCGAGATCTTCATTGGACGACGACGCATGGACTTAGACATAAGCAATGCCTCTGGTGCTTGTTGGTTTACTGAATCCGTATCCCCGAAAGGAGCTGTGATACCGGATGCCGCGAAACAGCCACGACAACATAATCACCCACTTCGCGCTCGGTGATAGTCACCTTGTCGGTCGTTGGGAGCGATGCGAGCTTCGATGAATCAGCACCGATGAACTCACGCATACGGCCGGGATGATCCCGCCTCGCCGCCCGCAGTAGCACTGGTTCGCCGCAACAGTTCAGCCGAAGTTCTACAAACTCGGCGCCATCCTCGTCCGCTTTCGTGTCGAGCCGCACCATCTGAACAACATGGTTCAGTGCGTATTCGCCGGCAAGACTGACAACCAGGTCCGCGAACGGCTCGAGGGGCATCGTCATGCCCGCGCTGTTCACTCGGGGAGACGACGTCGCAAATGGCTGGCCACCGTCGGTTTCGGCCAGAAACTCCTGGACCACCCAGTGCGGTTGAATCCTCTCCCGTCTGCTAAGGGTCCACCCGGTCCAGGTGACGATGAGGACTGCCGCAGCGGTGGCCAGCGGTACGTACAGCCGCCAACGACTGAATGACCGTTGTCGGATCGGGCGCACGATTTCGTCCCACAGTGCGTTCGGCACGTGAACTGACTGAAGCCGGGTGGCGACTAGCCGCTCGACCTCGCGCTCAGCCTCAAATCGACCACGGCACCCGTCGCAGCCTCGCAGGTGCTCGCTTATCGCGAAGGTTGTGCCGGCGTCGAGTTCGGAATCGAGATAAGGGCTCAGTCGGCTACGTGCCTGTTGGCAATTCATGGTCGCCCCCCCGATATGTACCGGCGTTCAATCGCAAAACTTGCCAGCCGCTCCCGTAACTTTATGCGAGCGCGATGGACGTGCGACATAACTGTGCCCAACGGGAGATCAAGCATGTCAGCGATATCCTTGTACGAAAACTCCTGCAACTGACCCAGGAGGAAGCACTGCCGCTCGTTCGGTCCCAGGTCATCCAGCGCTTGAACCAGTCGTTCGTCGAGAATGTCCTGCAAGCGGCTCGGTTCCTCAAGAATCAAAGCCCATTCGGATTCATGCTCCAGCACAGCCTCGACATCCAACGTTGTATCGACGTCGGAAATTGTTCGCTCGCGACCAGTTCGTTTATTGAATGTGAAGATCGTGTTTACCATGATCCGAAACACCCATGCCCGAAAATTCGTACCGGCCAGAAAACGCGGATACTCTCGCCACGCCGTCATCACGGTTTCTTGAAGCACATCGGCGACCTGGTCCGACCGATTCAGCGCACGATGCGCGTACCCGTAAAGCTGGTGCCGTAATGGCTCCAATTGCTGAAGGAACCCTTCGCTATCCCGGGTCAGTTTCAATCGACTTCCAATCCGAGTTCAGCCGCAGAAACTACGCCTGCGAATTCGTTCCCCCGGTGTACATTCCTGGAAGACCCCTCGAAATTGCACCATTTCAGATGCCAATCCCGGCGCCCTCCACGGATCCACGAGACGAGGTGATCTATGGAATCATCCCTAATCGTCCCAGAATCATGCAATTCCCGCCACCAAACGAGAATAAACACTGGGGAGAAGAGAGTTGTGCTCATGCTTGTTATTCCGCATCATCGAGCCCTTCCGGGTAAGAGGTATCAGTTGAACCGTCCGCGCAACCTGCCGGTGACAACCGGCCTAGTGATCGCGATGCTTTCCATTCTGCCCGGCAATCGTTTAATGGGGCAGAACTGCGCCGGGTCGTCGGTCGGCTTTCCGCCGCTGGTTGATCTGGCGCAAGAACCTCATCTTGGCATCTACTCAGTTGGACTATTCCAAGGAGGACGTAATCACCCGCCCACCCTCCACGGACTGGAAGGGGCAAGACGCGCCCTCGGCATCGGCCCGCTGGACGCCAACGGCGATCCCAGCCCGGCCGGGAGCGTCGTGCTCATGTCCGTCGGAATGTCGAATACGTCGATTGAGTTCATGCAGTTTGCGTCGCGCGCCGCCATTCACCCTGATGTCAATCATGCGACCCTAAAGATCGTCAACGCCGCCCAAGGCGGCCAGGACGCCTCCAGCTGGCAGTCCGCCGCCTCGCCCGTTTACGACACTGCTCAGTCCATCCTGGCACAACGCGGCCTAACCGAAGCACAAGTGCAAGTCGTCTGGCTCAAGCAGGCCGACGCCGTGCCGCAAGTATCACTGCCCAGTCCCTCCGCCGACGCCTTCGTTCTTATGACGCGCCTGGGAAACACTGTGAGGGCCTGTCAGACGAGGTACCCAAACCTCCGAAGCATCTTCTTTTCCAGCCGCATCTATGCCGGGTACGCGACGAATGCCCTCAACCCCGAGCCCTATGCCTACGAATCTGGTTTTTCCGTCAAGTGGTTGGTGGAGTCTCAGATAGATCAAATGTCAAATGCCCCCGGCGATCCCATCGCCGGAGACCTCAACTACAACACCGTGACCCCATGGCTGACTTGGGGACCCTACCTCTGGGCCGACGGCCTTTCACCCCGTTCCGACGGCATGGTTTGGCAATGCGGTGATTTTCAATCTGACGGGACACACCCCGGGCCTGTTGGTGCCGCAAAGGTCGCGGACGCGCTCGTGGAGTTCTTCCTTGCCTCACCCTTCTCGCGATCATGGTTCGGCATCCGACCGTTCGCCGACCTCAACGCAGATGGGGAACAAGATCTAAATGATGTGGCAGCCTTCGTGGAAACCTTGCTAGGAAACGAGCAGGATCCCGCACAGATTGCTCGGGCAGACTTTAACGGTGATGGTGCGGTGGACGGGTTGGACATCCAGCTACTGGTCTTGGCACTCGGAACCTGATGCTGGACTGGACCATGAGGACGCTCAAAATCGCACCATTCTTCATGCCATCGCCAATGCCAACCCACGGGCCGTGTCGAGTAGAGGATTCAATTGGGTCAAAACCGCAACCCACACGGAATTCACGGGTTACGCTTTTTGAAATGTTTCACTCAAAGTGAGACAAATTGCCTTTCGGAATTAAGGATGGTTTCCTCTGCCTGGTAGGGCAGTCGTTTTTGTCGCAGTTTCAAGTTCTCCTGCTTTCGCAGTTCCCTGGCC
>WBZR01001807.1_pt1 | contig 24817 bp, 21 predicted proteins | sample 5204231 | NCBI WGS metagenome assembly WBZR01 (sample SAMN12412403, study PRJNA552823) | activated sludge metagenome | isolation source: activated sludge from anammox sidestream of wastewater treatment plant... | place: USA: Virginia | collected 2017-08
CCTGTTGGGGTGGCCGTTGCTGGTATCCCCAAAAAAAGTTGTACATCGGTGCCTGCTGCACGGTCGCCTCGGTGGTCACGTGTACCACGGCATCCACGCTGTGCGCCGCCGCATCGGTGAAGTCCGGCGTCGCCACCATGGTCATGTTGGGAACGGGCTGGTTCACGTAATGCGTGGGCACCGGCGCCAAGGTGTCCGCCATGCCCACGGATTGCCTGGCATCCATGCGGTCGTGGACGCCCAAAGCCAACAGGCCGCCCAATGCGGCCATTCCGATATACCCCAATGCACGTTTCAAATTTCCGCCCCGGTTGCTCATTGTATCCCTATCTCTCGCTTTTGTTCAGCCATCGAACGCCATTTCGGCACCGGTGTTCATGCTGACGCTGTTAACGTGTGTTGATCGTCCGATCCGTGGTGCGATCACCGGTCGCGCTTGCCCAGCGAAGAGTGTGCCGCGCCGATATTTGCTGACGAAATGGCAAGGCTCTCCTTTTCCAAATGGCACGGTGCCGGAAATGACTTCATCCTGGTGGATGACCGTGACGGGCGGCTGGCCGGGAACTTGGAAAGCCTGGCGCGGAAGCTCTGCCACCGCCATGTTGGCATCGGTGGCGACGGCTTGATCTTGTTGCAGGCGGCGCGGATGCACGGTACCGATTTCCACATGGAGTTCCTGAACCCGGACGGGAGCCGAAGCTTTTGCGGCAACGGCAGCCGATGCGCGTTCGCCTTCCGGAGCACGCTGCTGGACCGACGGGAGGCGGCGCGGTTTACCGCCATCGACGGGGTACATGCCGCGCGGTGGGCCAACGGCGGGGTGGAGGTCTCCATGCGGGATGTGCAGGCCATCGTGCGGTTGGAAGCGCACGTGGACTTCATCCACACCGGTTCGCCCCATCTGGTGGTGTACGTGGACGACCCCGCTGCCGTGGACATCGTGCCGGAGGCGCACCGCTGGCGGTACGGCGAGCGCTTCGCCAAGGAAGGGGTGAACGTGAATTTTGTCCGTTGGCACGACGGCCGATTGGAGATGCGGACCTACGAGCGTGGCGTGGAGGCGGAAACATTGAGCTGCGGCACCGGCGTGACGGCGGCGGCGTTGAGTGCCATGGCGCGGGGTCTTTGCCCGGACGAATGCCCGGTGACCGCGCCCGGCGGGCGGCTCCGGGTGCGGGCCCGCAGGCAGGACGGCGGGTTCAGCGACATTTTCCTGCAAGGGCCGGTGGCCGAGGTGTTCCAAGGCACGGTGGAGACAGCCCCATGAAGCGAGCCTTGGCGGTGACGATCGTGCTGGTGCTGGGGGCCTCGGCGTTCCTGGGCTGGCGCACTTGGCGCAAGGTGCATGGACCGGCCACCGGTTTCGCGGAACGGCAGAAGGTGCTGCTGGTGCCCCGGGGCGCGGACTTTGATCAATTGATGGACAGCATCCGCGCGGATTCCATCGTGAAGGATGAGCATTTGTTCCGGTGGGTGGCCGAGCGGAAGCAATACGGCGAGCGTGTCCGGCCGGGGCGGTATGTGGTCCCGAAAGGGATGTCGATGAACAACCTGGTGAACAAGCTGCGCAGCGGAGAGCAGGACCCCGTGCGGATCACCTTCACCAACATCAGGAACCTGCCGCAATTGGCGGGGAAGCTGGCCACCTACATCGAGGCGGATTCCCTGGAGGTGCTCGATGCGATCCTCGATCCTGCCACGATACGGCGGCTGGGCTTCAAGCGGGAGACCATCATTTCACTCTTCCTGCCGAACACCTACGAGGTGTGGTGGACGGTGACCCCTGACGAGCTGATCGGCCGCTTCGCCAAGGAGTACAAACGCTTCTGGAATGCCGACCGGCAGGCGGCGGCCAAGGCGCTTGGCCTGTCGCAAGGGGAGGTGAGCACCTTGGCGAGCATCGTGCAGGCCGAAACGGGGGTGTTCAGCGACGCGCCCACCATTGCAAGCGTTTACCTCAACCGCCTGCGCATCGGCATGCCTTTGCAGGCGGACCCCACCTTGCTGTACGCCCTGGGCCTGGACAGTGCGCAGCGGGTACTGAATGCGCACAAGGACGCGGATTCGCCGTACAACACATACAAGTACGCAGGCTTGCCGCCCGGCCCGATCAATCTGCCCGAGCCACGCTTCATCGATGCCGTGCTGCACCCGGCGGAGACGAAGTACCTGTACTTCTGCGCCCGGGAGGACCTGAGCGGATACAGCAACTTCAGCACCTCGTATGCCCAACACCTGGTGCATGCACGGCGCTACCAGCAGGCGCTGAACAAAAGGAGGATCTTCCGTTGAGCGGGGCTCGGCAGTCCCCAGGGCCCAAGAGGATCCATGCCCGTTCCGGGTCAACGGACCTACTTTCGCACCTTGACCATTCGAGAAATCCATGAGCAAGATCAAGTTCGGCACCGACGGTTGGCGTGCCATCATCGCACAGGAATACACCGTGGAGAACGTGGCGCGGGTCACCGTTGGGCTGGCCTCCTGGTTGAAGCGGAAATACCCCCAAGGCACCAGCGTGGTGGTGGGGCACGATTGCCGTTTTGCCGGTGAGCTCTTTGCGGAAACCACCGCGAAGGTGCTGGTACACCACGGCATCAAGGTCCACCTGGCCAAGGGGTTCGTCAGCACGCCGATGGTGTCGCTGGGCACCTTGCGCACCACCTCCGGCATGGGGGTGATCATCACCGCCAGCCACAACCCGCCCAGCTACAACGGCTACAAGCTCAAGGGACCGCATGGCGGGCCGCTGATCCCCGAACAAGTGCAGGAGGTGGAGGACCTGATCCCCGAGCAGCACGGCGTGGACCTGGCCGCCATCGACCTGGCCAAGGCCAAGGCGGACGGCCTGCTGATGGACATTGACCTGGAGGGCATCTACGTGGAGCACGTGCGGAAGCACTTCGACCTCGAGGCCATCCGCAAGAGCGGCCTGAAGCTGGGCTACGATGCCATGTACGGCGCGGGCCAGCGCGTGATCCCACAGGTACTGCCCGAGACCACCCTGCTGCACTGCGACCACAACCCCGGTTTCCACGGCCAGGCGCCGGAGCCCATCCACCGCAACCTGATCCCCTTCTCCAAGTTGATCAAGGAGAAGAACCTGGACTGCGGCCTGGCCACCGACGGCGATGCCGACCGCATCGGGCTGTACAACGCAAAAGGGGAGTTCGTGGACTCGCACCACATCATCCTGCTGTTGATCCACTACCTGGTGAAGTACAAGAAATTCACAGGCAAGGTGGTGGTGGCCACCAGCACCACGCCCAAGGTGGAAAAGCTGTGCCAGTACTACGGTCTGGAGTACCAGGTGACCAAGATCGGCTTCAAGTGGATCGCGGGCATCATGATCACGGAGGACATCCTGGTGGGCGGCGAGGAGAGCGGCGGTATCGCCATCAAGGGCCACATCCCGGAGCGCGACGGCATCTGGATGGGCCTCACCATTTGGGAGTTCATGGCCAAGAGCGGCAAGAGCCTGGACGACCTGGTGCAGGAGGTGTATGCCATCGTGGGGCCGTTTGCCTATGAGCGGAATGATCTGCACATCACCGAGGCGCTGAAGCAGCAGGTGTTGAAGGCTTGTGCGGCGGACTCCTACAAGGGCTTCGGGCCGCATGAGGTGCGCAAGGTGGACACGCTGGATGGCTACAAGTACTTCTTCGACGACGAAGAATGGCTGATGATCCGCGCCAGCGGCACAGAGCCCGTGCTCCGCTTGTATGCAGGCGGTGCCACCATGGACCGCGCCCGGGAGATCCTGCAAGCGTGCCGGACCACCATCGGTGCCTGATCCCGTGTGGGCAAGCCGGAAGGCCATGGCGCGCGGATGCAAGCAGGCAAGGGCAGTGATCGGATTTCTGCTCGCCCTGTGCCCCGCTGCCGCCCAGGCCCAATCGCCGGATTCGTCCTACAAACGCGAGTTGGACCCCGGACGGGCGTGGCTGGTGGCGGGTGGCACGGCGGCCTGCATGGCGGGTTCGCTCATCGGCCTGGACCGTGCGTGGTACCAAGGCCATGAGCGCACCGGCTTCCACACCTTCGACGACGGCGACGAATGGTACCAGGTGGACAAGCTGGGCCATGCGCACAGCGCCTACCAGTTGGGCCGCGCCGGCCATACCGCGTTCGCTTGGGCCGGGTTCAACCAACGCACGTCGGTGTGGTTGGGCGGTTCGGTGGGCCTCATCTACCTCACTGGCATCGAATACCTCGACGGCTATTCCTCGGCCTATGGCTTCAGCTGGTGGGACATGGGCGCCAACACCGCGGGCACCGCGCTCTTCATCGGCCAGCAGTTGGGCTGGAAGGAACAGCGCCTGCTGCTGAAATGGTCGGCGCACCTCACGGACTTTGCGCCATTGCGCCCGGATGTGCTGGGAAGTACCGTGCCCGAGCGCTTGCTGAAGGACTACAACGGCAGCACGGTGTGGCTCAGCGCAAACCCGCATGCGTTCGGCTGGAAGGCACTGCCGCCCTGGCTCAACATCGCGGCGGGCATGGGCGCGGAGGGCATGGTCAACGCCCGGCACAACCCCGGCTCGTTCCGCCAGTTCTACCTCGCGCCGGACATCGCCTTCTCGCGGGTCCCGACGAAGAAGAAGTTCCTGCGCACCTTCTTCTTCCTGCTGGATGCCCTGAAGATGCCTGCGCCAACCCTGGAGTTCCGCGGGAACGGCGGCATGCGGGGCCATTGGCTCTATTTTTAACGCAGGGAGGCCCGCTTCCGCCCGCACCAATCGTTCAACGATGAATACCGCATATGCCAGCCTGCTTTTCACCGTGACCATCTTCCTTTCCACCACGTCGGCCATGGCCCAGTCCGGCATGGCGCTGAGCCTGAACGGCGTGGACGGGCGCATGGAGGTGGCCGATGACGATGCGCTTGACATCGATGCTGGGGAGAGTTTCTCCATCACCCTTTGGATGAAGACCGCACAGAGCGCGGACTACTACCGGGTGGTGAGCAAGCGGGAGGCGGGAAGCGGCGCCGGCTATGAGATGATCACGCAGTCCGGTGCCGGCGCGTTGGGCATCAACCTGCGCAGTACGGCGGGCACCAATGCCGGGCCGCCCTTCGGCACCACGTCCGTTACCGATGGGTCCTGGCACCATCTGGCCATGGTGGTGGACGCGGCCAATGGCAGCGCCAGCATCTATGTGGACGGCAACTTGGAACAGACCAACGCCTCAACGGCCATCGGCACGGAAAGCTTCGCCACCACCACGGCCCTGCTGCTGGGCGCGAATGTGGACGGCAATTTCCACCTGAACGGGTCCATGGATGATGTGCGCGTTTGGCAAACGGCGCTGAGCGCGGCCCAGGTGTCTGCGGACATGACGGCGACCGTGAATGGATCAACGCCGGACCTGGTGGCCGCGTGGGATTTTGAGAACGTGAACGGCACCACCGTGCCCGATGTTCTTGGTGCGCACCCCGGCACGCTACTGGGCGGGGCCTCCGTGGTGATGCCGGGCGGGGACATGGCCTTCACGGGAAGCAACGTCATCGCCACCAGTGTGCCGGTGGGCATCGGCGAGCAGGCGGAGCGCGTGATCGGCATCCGCATCAGCACCACCGGCCAGAACATGCCGCTGACGGTTTCGGACATTTCGTTCAACCTCAACGGCACCACCGACCTGGCGGACCTGGGATCCGTGGACGTGTTCTACACCGGCGGCAGCCCGCGCATGACCACCGACATGCCGTTCGGCACGGCGCCGGCAGCGGCCGGGACCATCCAGATCAGCGGCTTCCAGGAGTTGCAGGAAGGCGACAACTATTTCTGGATCACCTGCACCGTGTCCGCCGATGCCCAGGAAGGCCATGTGATCAAGGGCGAGCTGGTTTCCGTTACCGGCACAGGCCAGGACTACACGCCCGCCATTACTTCCACCGATGATGAACGCATGATCCTGCTGGAACACAAGGTGCTATTCTCCAGCGGCGACTATGGGGCAGCCAACTGGCGCATTCCCGCCATCATCCGCGCGGCGGACGGCTCCTTGGTGGCGGTGGCGGACAAGCGCTGGAACGGTCCCGGCGACCTGCCCGGCGACATCGACCTGGTGGCGCGCCGCAGCACCGATCAAGGGGATACCTGGTCGGAGCCCGTCACCGTCGCGGATTTCGGCTCGGCCGGCGCTGCCGATGCAGCGCTGGTGATGGACCGCAGCACGGGCGACCTGCTCTGCCTGTTCGGTTCACACGTGGGCCTGTTCCAGTCCACGCACGCCAACCCCATCCGCTTCCAGGTGGCGCGCAGCCAGGACAACGGCATCACATGGAGTGCGCCCACCGAGCACACGTCGGAGATCTATGCACCGACGTGGCAAGCTGCGTGGATCGCTTCGGGCAATGCCTGCCAGCTGCGCAGCGGCCGGATCGTGGGCGCGGTGGGTGTGCGGCAAACTTCCGGTAACGCCATCAGCAACTTCATGATCTACAGCGACGACGGCGGATACACTTGGAACTACAAGCCTGCCATGGCCTCCAGCGTGGGCGATGAGGCCAAGATCGCAGAGCTGGACAACGGCGACCTGATGATGAACATCCGCAATCAGACCCCTGACCGCAGGCGGATCGTCACCTCCACGGACGGCGGTGATTCCTGGAGCTCCCCGAGTTTCCAGCAGGAGCTGATCGACCCGTTCGTCAACGGCGAACTGATCCGCTACACCTCCGTGCTCGATGGTTACGACCAAAGCCGCCTGCTGTTCTCCATCGCCGCCGACCCGTCGGTGCGCCGCAACCTGACCATCTTCCTGAGTTATGATGAGGGCGCCACGTGGCCGGTATCCCGAACGATCTACACGGGCCTTTCCGCCTACTCCAGCCTGACGGTGCTCGACGACGGCGCCATCGGCTGCTTCTATGAGAACGGCGAATACGACACCTACCAACTCTACTTCGCGCGCTTCAGCCTGGATTGGCTCACCAACGGCGCGGACCATTGGGAGGCGCCGTCCTGGGTCCAGGAGGCCGATGGGAACGGAGCACTTTCACTGGAGGTGATGCCGAACCCTGCGAAGGGGGAGGCCACGGTGCAGTTTGAATTGCAGGAGGCCGATGAACTGACCGCAGTCCTGATCGATGCCAAGGGCCAGGTGGTCGACACCTTGTTCCAAGGGCCGTTCAGTGCGGGTGCGCACCGCCGATCGATCAAGCTAGGTGGATTGGCGCCAGGCGGTTACGTGGTGGAAGTGAAGGGCCGCCAGCTGGGCATGACGCGCCGGATGGTCGTTTTGAAATAGGACGTTCGTAGAACCGGACCGGCCGTCCGCTTGTTGTCGCCATGAATAACGGGATGCCACATGGAAGCAACGAAGGCAAGGCGATTCGGCATCGGCGACCACGTGCAATGGAACTCGGAGGCGGGCCTGGTCTCGGGGACGATCATCAAGGTCCATGAGACCGACTTCGACTATAAAGGGCACAGGCGGCACGCCACGCCGGATGATCCCCAGTACGAGATCAAGAGCGACAAGACCGACCATATCGCCGCGCACAAGGGCAGCGCATTGACCAAGGTCTGATCGGCGATACCCAGTGGGAGTGAGCTGCTGCCACCTGGCAGGAGGCGATCAGCTCCGGAGCTTCCAGCAGAGGTAAGGCAGGGCCATGAGGCAAACCAGGAACAAGGGCCAGATGCGCCCGGCGAGCACATTGTAGTCGGCGAACAGCACGCTCCATGGTTTGTGCATCAGCCGGCCCAGCGTGAATTCAAAAGCCACCGTAAGCAGCATCCACGCCAGGCCAGTGATCCATGCCTGCCGGGCATCCTGGAGGGCCAGCACACCCGATACGGAACATACGTAGGCGGCACACAGCGTGATGAGCGTAACGGTGGAAAGCTGATGGGCTTGCAAGGGATTGAAGTGCTTCACCAGCACCAACTCGCGCAGGGCGGCATTGGCGAAGGCAAGGGCGATCATCGGTAGCCAAAGGAGGAAATGCTTGAGCGCCATCGGATGGTGGGTTTGGTGGTGTCCCCGTCGCTAAAGGCCCGCCTGGGCGGGGGCTTGCAAGCAAGTTTGGAAAGGCCGGCCGGTCACAAGCTGATGTCCGTCAACCCGGAAGCTTTCCCTCCATCAGCATCAGCTTCACCTTCAGCACGGCGGCCACGGTAAGGCTGTCGCGCACCTCGCCGCGCAACACCATTTGATAGAGCTCATCGAAGGGCAGCTTGCGTTGCTCCAGCTCTTCGTCGTGGTCGGGTTCAGGTTCGTGGAATGAAAGGCCCTGTGCCACGAAGATCACCGCATGCTCGTCGCTTGCGCTGTTGCTCAGGTCCATCTGCAGCACCTCGGTCCAACGATCGGCCGTGATGCCCACCTCCTCGCGCAGCTCGCGCTTGGCGCTCTCCACCGCCGGGATGTCGCGCTTGCCACCGCCTTCCGGGATCTCCCAGCTGTATGTTTCCAGCGGGTAGCGGTACTGCCCCACGATCCACGTGTTCAGCTCCTCGTCCAGCGGGATGATGCCCACGGCGATGTGCTTGAAGTGGATCACGCCGTACACGCCCTGCTTGCCGCCGGGATCGATCACCTCGTGGTGGCTCACGGCGATCCACGGCGTTTCATAGGCCTTCCGTTCGCTCAAGGTGGTCCACGGCCCGCGCTTCTTCATGCGGCAAAGATGCGGATGGGGGAGTTGGCAGAAGGGGAAAGGGGCGGGTTGCCGGGTGGCAGAGGGCAGGAGCAGTCCGCCTTCGCTGAAGCTTCGGCGAGACCAGTTGGCAGTTAGCAGTGGGAAGTTCTCAGTTCTCAGTTCTCAGTTCTCAGTTCTCAGTTGTCAGTTGTCAGTTGTCAGTTGTCAGTTCTCAGTTGTCAGTTCTCAGTTTTCAGTTCATGGCTCGTGGCCCACGGCTCGTGACTCGCAGCCAAAGGCTTGTGGCTTGTAGCTCGTGGCTTGTAGCCTATTGTTCGCAGTCTGTAGTTGGCAGGAGCAGTTAGCAGGTGGCAGGGAATGAATGCGTCGAACGTTATCCAGTGCCTCCACACCGTACATCGGTGCAATCGGCGGGATCGGTAGAAGGTATTTGCAACCACCAATCGCCAATCACCAATCACCAGCCACCAATCACCAGCCACCAATCACCTCCGTGAAGGATCCAGCCGGAACTGGATGTCGAGCTTCATCGGGCTGCGCACGTATTGGCCGTTCTTGATGGCGGGTCGCCAGCAGATGGTGCGTGCGAGGCGCATGGCCTCGTCGTCGCAACCGCCGCCCAGGAAGTTCAGGGTGCGCAGGTTGCTCACGCTCCCGGTGGTTTCCACCACGAACTCGATCGTCACCTTGCCCTGGATGTCCAGCCGGAAGGCCTCGGGCGGATAGCGCAGGTTGGCGGACAGGTAGGCGGGCAGCCCTCGCAGCCCGTGGGGAATGCGCGGTTGGGCCAATGAATCCAACTGCCTGTCCTCGTACAGGGTGAAGCTGTCGTCCTTGGGCAACACACCTTCAGGCGCCGGGCAGTGCCGCCCCTTTGCCTGTTGTTTCCTATAGCGTTTCGCGTTGAAAGGGATGGCGATGGAATGGTCCTTTTCCAAGGCGGTGCCACCCACCGAGGCCGGCACCCAGCGGATCATCCGGGCCAGGCGGACGGCCTCGGCATCACAGGCCGGGTCCAAGGGGATCTGCACGCGTACATTTTGCGCCGTTCCGTCCGGCATCACCTTGAAGGCCACGGTCACCTCGCCGTTCAACCCGGCGTCCAGTGCTTCCTGCGGGAAATGCTGTTCCTGTTCGAGCAGCCAGTTCACGGCCTGTTTGCCACCATAGGGTTCGGGCGCCACAAAGCTTTGCGCGGCCAGGAGGACCGGTGCCAAGAGGGGAAAGGGAAGGGAAAAGATGCGCAACATGCTCCGTAAATTTGCGGAATGTCCGTTCAGGCAAAGATCGTTCCGGGCGACACGGTTTCCTTCCTCAATGACGTAGGGGGAGGGCTGGTGCTCGCCTTTGTGGGCAAGGACCGCGTGAAGGTGCGGACGCATGACGGTTTCGAGCTGGTGTATCCGGCCAAGGAACTGGTGGTGAACGAGGGAGATCCCAGCAGGGCGGTGAGCGACCACCAGGCACGCCTGCGCGCATCGAACGACCGCTTGGCGGAACGGGTGGAGCGGCGGAAAAGCCAAGGGGCCTCCATGCAGAACGGCGGCAAGGTGCACGCGATGGCGGAGGATCCGCAGGTGATGGAGATCGACCTGCACCTGGACAAACTGGTGGAGGACGAGGGGCGGTTGAGCGACGGCGAGAAATTGCGCTTCCAACTGGATTTTTTCGAGCGCCGGTTGAATACGGCCATCCGGGAGCGCAAAAAACACGTCATAGTGATCCACGGGGTCGGTGAGGGCATCCTGCGGGAAGAGGTGCGCAAGCTGTTGCAGTTCTACACGGGCCTGCGGTTCGACGATGCCGATCCCCGGCGCTACGGCCACGGGGCCACGGCGATCGAGATCTTGCAACACTGATCCACCGTTGGACCGGTGTTCCGTTCCTTGACATCCCGCGCATCGCTCCGTCGCTCTTCGTGCCCTTGGCGCGGAGGGAGGAAAGTCCGGGCAGCATAGGGCACCGTGCTTCCTAACGGGAAGGGGCGCCGCCGGGAACGGTGGCGTTACGGAAAGTGCCGCAGAAAGGGAAGTTGCCTGCAGGCCGAAAGGCCTTAGGCTGAAGCTTTGGCAAGGTCCGCCTTCGCCAAGGCTTCGGCGGGTAAAAGTGAAAAGGTGGGCCCGCCTCCGTGCGGGATAGGCGCTTCGGCGCCCAAAGTAAGAGCCCACCAGTGCCGTGCGTGAGCAGGGCAGCTTGGTAAACCCCACGGGCTGAAAGGCCAAATAGGCCGGGGTTCCCGCCTTCGGGCGGGATAAGGGCGGCCCGTCCGATCCCGGCGGGTAGGCTGATCGAGGCCCACCGTGAGGTGGGTCCCAGATAGATGACGGAGCCCCGCATGGCGACATGCGGGGACAGGATCCGGCTTATAGATGCGCGGGCCATCGTGAAAGGCTCCGGTGATGCACCGGGGCCTTTCTCCATTTGGGGCCAAGGGGCTGCGGGCCTATGTGCATGGGTGGATGGCCATGGACGGGACCCGGTTGCCCAATGTGCGGGGTGGGAAACGGGGCGTCGTGGAGCGGCACCGATCAACGCCAGGCCCCCTTTGCTTTTCATGCCCGATCGTGGTTGAGATCCGTCCAAAGGGCGATCGGGACCTGGAACTGGCGATGCGCGTGCGCGCAACCGCCTGGCCTGATAGGCCGGGGCATGGTCGAAACCGGAACGGCATCAACTCTTTTTCAGCCGCCACTTCCGGCTGGCCAGGCCCATCCACAACATCAGGATGAAGGTGATCGCCGCCGGGACCAGCAGGATCAGCAGGCCGTAGGAGGGTTTGCGCACACCGGTCACCGGGTCGTAGGTGAAGCAGGACAGCAGACGGTCCTCTCCGGGCAAGGGGTAAGAGGGGATGAATTCACCGGTGAGCGTCTTGATCAACGAGGCGATGTCCTTCCGTTCGCGGATGCCCGCCATTTTGCGGATGATGTAGCCATTGCCGTTCACGCCCACCAGCAGGGCCTCGTGGTCGAATTGCCCGCTCAGGCTGTCCCAAGTGGGGCGGAAGCCCACGGAGCTTGTCAGGGCCTCGATCTGTGGGGTGGTGGCAAACAGCCAGCGATCATCCCCTCCCAGTTGGAACAGCCGCGCGTAGCCGTCCATGTCGGCCTGGGTATCGCGCGGGTCGAAGCTCACCACGAGCACCTTGAACTTCTCCCGGGGGTCCAAGGCCCGCATGTCCTCGGCCAGGCGCAGCAGGAAGGGGCTGCAAATGCCGGTGCACCGGGTGAAGACCAGGGCGACCATCACCGGTTGCCGGGCATAGAGCCGCGAGAGTTGGGTGGTATCTGATGCGAGGTGCAGCGGCACATCGGCGATCGGCGTGTACAACCCCTCCTCCTCGGAAAGGTCGTACACGCCGCCGTCGGGATGGGCCGGGCCTGCGAGGGTGAGTGCTAGGAGGCCGGCGAGAAGGCTTTTGTACATCTGCGGATGATGGTGAGGAACACCATCAGCATGCCCACAAGGTACACAACGGCGAACCATGCGGCCGCAGTGGCGAGGGGCGCGCCGTTGGCGATCCCCTCCGGGTAGACGGCATAGCGGCGGGGCACGGAGCTGGCGCCGCCGAGGTAGAACATCAGCACGAAGCCGAAGCCGCCGATGAGCAGCAGCGTGAGCGTGGGCCAGTGCGACCGGAAGGTGTCCCGGGTGCCGGAGAAATCATGGGCCGCCCACCAGAAGAAGCCCAGGCACAGCAGCACGTTCCCCATGGCGTTGTATGTATGGAAGTGCGCGGGCACCCACAGCGTGTTGTGCAGGATGATGTTGTTGCTGATGGTGGAGTCGATCACCGCGCCCACGCCGCCGATCAGCCAGCCGATGATGCCGATGAAGAACAGCAGGTTGGTGAACGACCACTTGATCCTGTTCCGATAGACCAGTGTGGCCACGCTGAAGGCCGTGACGGCGGCCGCCGGCAGGCTGGCGAAGTAGGAAGCGAGCTGCCCCACGATCTGGAAGCCGCCGGGCTGCACGAAGTCCATGTACATGTGGTGGAAGAAGGCGGTGAGCACGAAGACCATGGTGCAGTTCCAGCCCAGGGCCACGTACCAGGTGGTGCCGAATTTCTTGCGGCCGCCCACCTCGGGCATCAGCTCGTATACGGCCGCCAGGCCCAGGTAAAGCGCCTCGTTGGCCAGGGTGTGGCCGAAGAAATAAGTGAGGTTCTTCATCAGCAGCGCGTCGTTCTTCACCCCGGTGGTGTACATCTCCATGAAGAAGAACACCAGCAGGACCACGGCGGCCAACAGGCACAGGATGATCCCGATCAGGGAGACCGAGGAGATCAGGATGAACGGCGGGGTCTTCTTTTCAGGCTCCTTTCCGGTGAGATGCTGCCAGGCGAAGATCTCCGTGATGGAATAATTCCTCAGGATCTGCGCCATCATCCCCACGGACCAAACCAGCCAGCCTACGCCAAAGACGACCAGGCTCCACAGGAAGAGGTTCGTGGCCCAGGCCTTCCATGCGGCATACGGGGCCAAGGGCAGGGGGTAGAGGAAGGTCCAGGCGGCGTGGAAATTGCCCGCGAAGGTGGACATCCAAAGCATCACCACCCCGATCACGGTGAACACCAAGGCGAAGATGCTCAGCCCGGCCGAGGTCTTCACGTACCGGGAAAGGAGGTAGTTGATGGCCACCAGGCCGGCGGCGGCCCAGATCCCGATCATGGTGACCCCATGGGTGGTCAGCGTGGCATAGAACGTATTGGGCTTCAAGTGCAACTGCGTGCCCTGGTTGAAGCGCATGATGATGCCCAAGGTGATCGAGGCAAGGAAAAGGACCAGGATCGTGATGATCCAGACCGAGGTGACTTTTTTAAGTGATCTGTTTTCCATGGATGGGATCAGTTAACAGTGAATGAGGAGCTCATGATGTGGTGGCTCATGCCGCAGTACTCCAGGCATAGGATGTGGTAGGTGCCCGGTTCGTCGAACACCCAGCGCAGCCGGTTCACATAGCCGGGCATGGCCTGCGTTTGCGTCACCAGTTCATACTTGTCGTTGTACACGCCGAACCCATGGTTGACATCCTTGCTCCGCACGCGGAACTCGATCACCTTGCCGGCGGGCAGTTCCATGTCGTCATAGGAAAGCTCCTCGGTACGGGACAGGTTGAAGCTGTACTGCTCGGCCCGTACATACACCACCTCGGCCGGGGTTTCGTCGGCGTGCATGTAGTACGGGGATTTCGGGAGGGTGACCGCCAGCAGGATCACCAGCAACGCGAACAACAGGGCGAAGAAGAAGAAGCGTTTCCGCTTGGGGTTCTCCAGCCCCGGGCTGTCCTCCGCCGCTTGGAGCGACGATCGGTAGACGGCGATGAAAATAACGGCGATCAGGACCGCCGCTATCAGGAAGATCCATAAAAGCGTCTTATGGTCGGTCATTCTTGATGATGGTTGGTTGTGCTTGGACTTGATGGGCCGGCGCCATCCCGCAAGTTGGGAAACGTCCGGGATGCCGGCGACGGTAAAAACGGATGCTTAGGTCCGCAATGATATGACAAGAATCAGAAACGGGACAAATGGGGGCCCTTACCTTTTGCACCGAGTTCCGCACAACATGCTCCGATCGTGGCGAATGCGGCCCTTGGCGGCGGCAGCCCTTCTCGCGGCCGTCCTCGGCTCGTGCAGCAAGGAGGAGGCCGGCCCGCCGCCCGCGCCGTCCCCTTCCCCGTCCCGCACATCCCTTGAATTGGCGCACCGGGTGGATGGTGAGCCCCTGGCGTACGACAGCATCCGGTACATCAATGAGGCGGGCACCGGTACAGCGTCACCCGCTTGGAGTACTACTTGTGCAACCTGGTCCTGAAAGGTGCTGGCGGAACGGCCGACCATTTGGTGGCGGGTCCGTGGTACATCAACGGTGCCTGGCCCAACACCTTCGACCTGGGCGTGGTGCCCGCGGGCGGATACGACGGTATCAGCGTGGACCTGGGCCTGCCGCCGGCGCTGAACCAGACCAACGCCCTGCCGCCCGCCATGGAGCATGTGAACATGGCGTGGCCCATCCCCATGGGCGGTGGCTACCACTTCATGAAGTTCGAGGGCCATTTCCTGCTCCAGGGCCAGCCTACGGGTTTCGCCATGCACCTGGGCAAGGATCAGAACCTGGTCCATTGTGAGCTTTCGCAACCGTTCACCGTGGGCATCGACCAAGGGAAATTGGCGCTGGTGTTCAACCTGAACGAAGTGTTCCGCGACCCGCACACCTATGACCTCTCCACGGGCAACCAGAGCATGGGCAGCGACTCGCTGATGGCGTTGCTTCGCGATAACTGCTCCAACGCCTTCACCTTCCAATTCCTTCCATGAGGTCCCGCGCCGCGCTCCTTGGTATTGCCGTGGCGGCCATGGCCGTTTGGGCCGGATGCCGCAAGGACCCGGCCGCGGAAATGCCGGACCCCTGCGCATTCCCTGCCACGCCATTCCAACTGGATTACCACGCTTTCTTTCCCGATCCCGTGATCCCGGCGGACAACCCGATGACGGTGGAGGGCATTGAGCTGGGGCGCCGCCTGTACTACGACCCTCTGCTTTCCTCCAGCGGTCCGCTGGCCGGCAAGTCCTGCTCCAGTTGCCACTTCCAGGAGCATGCGTTTACCGTGCCCGACCCCGGTGTGCCGGCCATCGGGAACACCAACGTGATGTCGCATTGCAACCTGGCCTGGGCCACCCATTTCCTCTGGGACGGATCGGCCGGCCCCACCCTGGAGGATGTGATGCGGTACGAGGTGGAGGAGTTTTTCCGGCTGGACGTGGGCGTGCTGCGCAACCATCCGGAATACCCGGAGCTGTTCCGCAAGGCCTTCGGCACCTGCGAGGTCACGTTGCCCCTGGTGGAGAAGGCCATGGCCCAATGGTTCCGGCGGTTGACCTCCGCCAACAGCAAGTTCGACCGCTTCCTGAAAAATGAGGAGGCGCTTTCCCCCGGGGAATGGCGGGGGTTCCAGCTATTCTTCACCGAGGCCGGCGACTGCTTCCACTGCCATTCCATGCCGCTGATGACGGACAACGGGTTCCACAACATCGGGCTGGACAGCGTATTTGCCGGCCAGGGCGTGGGCCGCTATGCGGTGACCGGCAACCCCATGGACCTGGGTGCCTTCAAGACACCTACTTTGCGGAACATCGCGCTCACGGCACCGTACATGCACGACGGACGCTTCCAGACCCTGGAGGAGGTGGTGGATTTCTACAGCGCCGGCGCGAAGCATTCCCCCAGCCTGGACCCCATCATGACCAAGCCCGGCACGGGCATCACCCTGGGCATGACCGCCCAACAGAAGGCCGATCTGGTGGCTTTCCTGCACACCCTCACCGATGAGGCGTTCGTGACCGACACGGCGCTGGCGAGCCCGTTTTAGGGAGGGGTGCCCCCGGTGCCGCACGCGCCATGCTCCTCCGCCTGTTTCCCGGCCCTCCGGCGTGGTGCGGCGTGCAGGACAACCGGGGCCGACGAACCCCTGCTGCAGGGCGCGATAACGCGGCCGCTGCACCCGGCACTTGACCGGCATCATACTTTAGCCAGCCCATGGATGAAAAAGAAACCGACCCATTGATCAACCTCGACCAGTTGATCCGCCTGTATTGCTACCCGGAATGGCAGGAGCTGTTGCGCGAGAAGAACACGCAAGTGACGGTAGGCAAGGGCCAGGCCATATTCACAACGGGGCAAAAGGCCGACCGCATGTACATGGTGCATCGCGGTTGCGTGAAGATCGTGGCCGACCTGGGGAAGGGGAAGGAGCGCATCACGCGCCTGGCAGGCAACGGCGAAGTGTTGGGCCACCGGGGGATCGGCGACGAGCCCATCTATTCGGCCAGTGCCATCGCCCTTACGCCCACGGTGGTGAACGTGATCCCCATGCGGCTTTTCCTCAGTACGCTAAAGGCCAACAGCCTGTTCTGTTACCACTTCCTGCTGTACTTCACCGGGGAGATGCGCCTGCTGGACCAACACCTGCGCGACATGATGAACATGGACGTGGCCCAGCGCGTGGTGAAGGTGCTGCTGGTGTGCCGCGACACGTTCGGCATGGACAAGGAGGATCCCCGCAAGCTGGCCCACACCTTGGCCCGCAAGGACATCGCCAACATGAGCGGCACCACCTACGAGTCCGTGGTGCGCACGCTGGCCGCATTGAACCAACAAGGCCTGATCGAGCTGGTGGGCAAGGAAGTGCGCCTGCGCAAGGCCAAGGCCCTGGAGAAGCTGGTGAAGGCGTGAGCCACTGCCAAGGCGCGACGAAATTTGCCAATTTGCCAATTTGGCGACTCGGCGACTTGGCAATTTCCCTACAGTGCCTCGAAATGCGCGGTAAAGTGCCGCAGGAACTTGGGTTCCTTGATGATCTTGTAGCCGCGCACCTGGTCGCGGGACCGCATGATCTCCCCGAAGGTCTCGGCGACGTACTCGATGTGGCTTTGGGTGTACACGCGGCGCGGGATGGCCAGCCGCACCAGCTCCATCCGTGCGGGGCGCAGGCTGCCATCCTCGGCGTAGGTGCCGAACATCACCGAGCCGATCTCCACGGTGCGGATGCCTCCCAGCCGGTATAGCTCGCACACCAACGCCTGCCCCGGGTACTGGTGCGACGGGATGTGCGGGTACAACGCCTTCGCGTCGATGTACACGGCATGTCCGCCGATGGGCCACATCAGCGGCACGCCCATTGCCTTCAGCTTCTCGCCCAGGAAGGTAGTGCTGCGGATGCGGTAGTTCAGGTAGTGCGGGTCGAAGACCTCCTGCAGGCCGGTGGCGATGGCCTCCATGTCGCGTCCGCTGAGGCCGCCATACGTGGTGAAGCCCTCCGTGATGATGAGCAGGTTGGTGCATGCCTCGGCCAGCTTGCCGTCCCGCAAGGCCAGGAAACCGCCCATGTTCACCATGCCGTCCTTCTTGGCGCTCATCACCGCGCCGTCCGCCAAGGCGAACATGCGGCGGGCGATCTCCCGGTAGCTGAGGTCCTGCATGGCGGCCTCCCGGTGCTTCACGAACCAGCTGTTCTCGGCGATGCGGCAGCAGTCCAGCAGGAACAGGACGCCCGTTTCGCGGCAGATGGCGGAGACCTCCTCGGCATTGGCCATGCTCACCGGCTGGCCGCCACCGCTGTTGTTGGTCACGGTGAGCACCACCGCGCCCACGTGCCCCTGGTGCTGCTGCAGCAGCTTCCGCAGGGCCTGGGTGTCCATGTTCCCCTTGAACGGATGGTCGGTGGCGGGGTCCTGCCCCTCGGCGACGGGGATATCGATGCCGGTTGCCCCGCTGAACTCGATGTTGGCCCGGGTGGTATCGAACAGGGTGTTGCTGATGAACACTTTGCCCTGGCCGCCGAGGTGCCCGTAGATGATGCGCTCCGCCGCCCGTCCCTGGTGGGTGGGCAGCACGTGCTTCATGCCCGTGAGCGCCTGGATGGTCTGTTCCATGCGTTCCCAGGAGCGCGACCCCGCGTAGGCCTCATCGCCTTCCATCACGCCGGCCCACTGGTGCGCGCTCATGGCACCGGTGCCGCTGTCGGTCATCAGGTCGATGATCACGTCGCTGGAGCGCAGCAGGAACGGGTTGTAGTGTGCTTCCTTCAGCTGCTGTACGCGCTCGGCCTCGGTGCTCAGCCCGATGGGCTCCACGCTCTTGATGCGGAAGGGTTCAATGATGGTGCGGTGCTTCATTTCGGCAACTTCTCGAACTTGGCTTGGAAGAAGCGAAGGTACTTCGGCTCATACACCATCTTCAGGCCGGTGATGTTGTCGCGGTGCTCGTATACGCGCGCCACGCTCTCGGCCACCACGTCCATGTGGGCCTGCGTATACACGCGCCGCGGGATGGTCAGGCGCACCAGTTCCAGCTTGGGGTAGTAGTGGTCGCCGGTCTCCTTGTTGCGCCCGGCGCTCACGATCCCGCGTTCCATGGCGCGCACGCCGCTGTCGACATACAGCTCGGCGGCCAAGGTCTGGGCGGGGAACGCGGTTTGCGGCAGGTGGGGCAGGAAGGCCTTGGCGTCCAGGAACACGCCATGGGTGCCCACCGGTTTCACGATGGGGACACCCATGTCCAACAGGCGCTGGCCCAGGTAGAACACCTGCCCCACGCGGGCCCGGATGTGGTCGTCCTGCACGCTTTCCTCGATGCCGATGGCCATGGCCTCCATGTCGCGCCCGGCCATGCCGCCGTATGTGTGCAGACCCTCATACACCACCACCATGTTGCGGGCCTCCTCGAAGATGTCCCAGTCGTTGATGGCCATGAAGCCGCCGATGTTCACCAGGGCGTCCTTCTTGGCGCTCATGGTGGCGCCATCGGTCAGCGCGCAGATCTCCTTCACGATCTCGGCCACGGCCTTGGTGCCGTATCCTGCCTCGTTCTGCTGGATCATGAAGGCGTTCTCGGCCACGCGGGTCATGTCGTGGATGATGCGGATGCCGTGCTTGCCGGTCAGCTCGCGCAAGGCCTTCAGGTTGGCCATGCTGATGGGCTGTCCGCCGGCCATGTTCACCGTGGTGGCGATGGACACGTAGGCGATCTTGTCGGCACCGTGCTGGTCGATCAGGCCCTGCAGCTTGTCCAGGTCCACGTTGCCCTTGAAGGGGAAGAGGCTTTCGGGGTCGTGGGCCTCGTCCACGATGATGTCCACGAAGCGCCCCCCGGCGAGTTCCTGGTGCAGGCGCGTGGTGGTGAAGTACATGTTGCCCGGCACGAACTGCCCCTTCTTGATCATGATCTGGGACAGGATGTTCTCCGCGCCGCGGCCTTGGTGGGTGGGCACGATGTACTTGTAGCCGTAGTACTTCCGGATGGCCGCCTCCAGGCGGTAGAAGTTGCGGCTGCCGGCATATGCCTCGTCGCCCAGCATCATGCCCGCCCACTGGCGGTCGCTCATGGCGCTGGTGCCGCTGTCCGTCAGCAGGTCGATGTACACCAGTTCGGACGGGAGGAGGAAGGTGTTGTGCCCCGCTTCCTCCAAGGCCTTCTCCCGCTGCCCGCGGGTGGTCATGGTCAGGGGTTCCACCATCTTGATCTTGTAGGGCTCGGCCCAGGAATCACGCTTCTGCGGCATGTGGATGTGCTTTTCCGTTTATGATTTATGTCATAGGTGCGCAAAAGTAGGGCGGAGGGAGGGAGGAAGAATGATGGAGGTCAGGAAGGCACGTCCCGGCACGTCCCTTGCTACTTTCGCCGACCATGCGCCCCCCCCTGCTGTTGTTGGCCCTGTTGTCGGCCTGTTCCGCCTTGTTCGCCCAGGAAGAAGTGACCGTGAAAGGGACCGTCCGCGGTGGCGATGGGGAACGCACCTTTTACGATCTGATGATCGTGAACCGGCGCACCCGTACCGGCACCTTTGCCGCCAGCGATGGCAGTTTCACCGTACGGGCCCAGCGGGGCGACACGCTGCTGATCGGTGCGGGCGGCTATGTCACCCGCACGTTGCCGTTGGGGGAGTTCCCGGACGACGAGTTGCAGAAACTGCGGATCACGCTTCGGCCATGGACCGTGGACCTGCAGCCGGTGGCCATCCTGCCCAAGCGCACGCTGAAGGAGATCCAGGCGGACATCGAGAAGTTGGGGTACAGCGAGAAGGACTACCGGGAAACGGGGATCAATGCGCTGGAGAGCCCGATCACGTTCCTGTACCAGGAATTCAGCAAGCGCGAGCGCAGCAAACGGGAGGTGGCCTACCTGGAGAACCAGGACCGGAAGCGTGAGCTGCTGCGGGAACTGCTGGAGCAGTACGTGGACTACGGCATCATCAACCTGAGCGACGAGAGCTTTGACGACTTCATCGACTTCTGCAACGTGCCGGACGAGGTGATCAAGGGCCTTTCGCAGTATGACTTCCTCATGTACGTGAAGAAGAAATACCAGTTGTACACCAGCCTGGGGCCGACCCGCCAGCACTGATGGGACGGTGGGCATGGGCCGTCCTGCCGGCGATGCTGGCCACGGTGCCGACGGTGGCCCAAACGGAACCGGATTCCGTGGAGAACGTGTACCAGCTGGGGCCCGTGGTGATCCACGGCCGGGCCAAAGGGCTGGACCTGGAAGGATTCATGCGGCAGGTGAAGGAGGACACCACCTTCCTGCATGCCTTCCTGAACATGCGGTTCTGGCCACACGCCGTGGAAGGCACGTTGACGGTCAGGAACAAGGGCGAGAAGGAAAGGGCTACGCTGTACCGCAAGGGCCGGTTGCTGCGGGAAGGCGCGGCGGCCATGCTGGCCGTGGACAGCGAGGTGATCACCGGCAGGCTCCTTGACCGAAAGGGCCGGATGCGCTACCTGACGGCCGAGCTGTACGACGACCTGTTCTGGCCCAAGGGCGGATGGCATGCGGACAACACGGTGGCCACCTACGCGCAAGGCGGGCGGGGAAGCGGCCGCATCGCCACATACAAGGAGGAGCTGAAACGCTTCATGTTCAACCCCGGCCAGGAGATCGCCAGCGTGCCCTTCATCGGCGACAAGCTCGCCCTGTTCGACCCCGCGATGGCCAGGTACTATGACTTCGGCATCGGGACCAGCTTCCGGAACGGGCACACGTGCTGGGAGTTCACCGCCACGGCCAAGGACAGCCTGGGCACGGCCCGGGTGAAGGAGAATGCCACCGTGATCAAGTCCATGCGCACCTGGTTCGACCAGGGGACCATGGTGGTGATCGCCCGCGAGTACCGCATTGCCCACGCCTCACTGGTGCTGGATTTCGACATCGCCATCCAGGTGGACAACCAGGTGGTGGAAGGGGAGCTGGTGCCCACGTACATCGGTTACGACGGCGATTGGGACATACCGATGCACAAGCGGGAACTCGTGCGCTTCCGGCTGCGGATGCACGGGTGGATGGCCGAATGACCCGATGGACGGGCAGCCCCGCGGCATCAACCCTTACCGGGGCGGGCGGGATGGCTGGCCGCTAACGGCGCACGAACTTTGCGGCCATGCCCGACACGTTGCACTTCACTTTCCGGACCATTCCGCCGGCCGCGCTGGACAGCCTGGTGGCCAAGCGCAAAGACGAGACCAAGCTGGGGGAGGTCCTGGCCGCCGATTGGCGCGATCCCGATTGCCGCTACGTGCTGCTTGGCATCCGTGAGGACATCGGCCCGCGTGCCAACAACGGCTATGCCGGTGCCCGCCATGCCTTCGATGCCTTCCTGCCCAACTTCCTCAACCTGCAGGCCAATCGATTCATCCGGCCGGGCAGCCTGCATGTGCTCGGCACCATCGACCCCATCCTGTCGGTGGAGCATCTGGACCAGGCGGTGCTGCGGAAACAGGTGGAGGAGCTGGATGAATTCGTGCTGCGGACGGTGTTACCCGTGCTGGAGGCGGGCAAGGTGCCCATCGTGATCGGTGGCGGGCACAACAACGCCTACCCGCTGATCAAGGCCGCTGCCGCGGTACAGGGTGCCCCGGTGGACGTGATCAACCTGGACCCGCACGCCGATTGCCGCCCGTTGGAGGGAAGGCATAGCGGCAATTCCTTCAGTTATGCGATCACCGAGGGACACCTTCGCCGCTATGCCGTGTTCGGCCTGCACCGGGCCCGCAACAGCGAGGCCATTCTGCGATTCATGGATGACCATGGTGTACACCACACCTTTTTCGCCGAGTACATGATGCAGCCCGGCCTGTTCCAGCACGACATTGATTCCTTCCTCGCCAAGGAGGCTACACCGCTATGCGTGGAACTGGACATGGACGTGATCCGCCACATGCCCAGCTCCGCCTTCAGCCCCAGCGGCATGGTGCTGGAGGATGCCCGCACCTACTTGCGGAAGGTCATGGCCAGCCCACGGCATGTGCATTACGTGCATCTCCCGGAGGCCGCACCCAACACCCCGTCACAAGGGCGCATCGTGGGCAAGGCGCTGGCCTTCCTGGTGCATGATGTGATCAGCGTGCGGGGGTCGGGAATGCCTACGCCGCAGCCTTGATCCGGATGGCTGGATCATAAATGCGAACGGGGACCTGTCGAGCTTTTGATGCGGTTCTCGAAACGCCTCGCGCCTCAAGCTGGAGCTTGTCACTGCACCCTGATCCAATAGCTGTACGCATAGTCCCTGAAGGGCACGCGGTATTTCTCCAACGGCCAGGAGCCCCAGCTGTCGATGCCGCCCAGGCCGGTCTGGCGCAGGTCCAGGTGGACGTAGGTCTCGTTGCGCGGAACCAGCTCGCCGCTGTGGTATTGTTTCTTCTCGGGGCCGGGGTCCAGGTCGTCCAGGCTGTAGGGCAGGGCGGAGAAGTTGAGCAGGCTGTCGGCGCGGAGGATGCTGAGCGTGGTGCCCTTGCCGTCGCTGAAACGCAGCCAGCGCATGCCGCCGTGGTTGCCGCTTTCCTGCGGACGCGCATAGGGGTAATACTGCTCATCCACGGTTTGCCGGTAAATACCGGTGAAGGCGTAGGCGTGCCGGTCCGCGTAGTCCTCCACAGGCCCGCGGCCGTACCATTCGAGCTGGCGGAGGTCCTTGCTCAGCACCAGGTCGTTGCCGGCGCGCATCAGCAGCGGGTGATCGCCCTTCACAGCGGTGAAGCGGTTCTCCACGAGCACACTGCCGTCGCCATGAATCGTGAAGACCTGCACGTGACGGGCATCACCATCCAAAAGCGCCTTGCTGAAACGGATGTGGCACGGCGCGCCGGGCGGACAGTCCACTTCGGTGGTCAAGCCTTCACCTTCAGCGTATGCATTGCGCCATGCGCGCTGGCTCTTGTTGAGGCCGGCCCCGATGTCATTGTCCGTGGGCGCGCGCCAGAACGCCGGCTCCGGGCCTTGGTGGATCAGCTCCTTGCCCTTCCACACGTAGCGGTCCAGCAGGCCCGTGCGCAGGTCGAAGCGTATGCTGAAGTGCTTGCCGCGTACGGTGCACTGTACGGAGTCACGTGTTACCTCCAGCGGACCCGCTCGCGGTGTGAAGGCCGCAGCAGGCGCTGATCGCAGCTCGAATTGCGCCGAGGCGAGTTCATGTCCGGCGGGCAGGAAGGGTTCCGCGCTTTTTAGCGTGAACGCCAGGTTCAATTGATAGTCCTTGCCGGTTTCCAGTTTGTGTCGATAAGGCACGGTGAGCTCCGTGCTTTGCTGCGGCAGCACGGCGGGCAGGTCCAGGATCCCGCTTTCCACGGCCTTGCCGTTCGCCTGCAATACCCAGCGTACGGCCAGGTTGTCCAGTGCACGGAAGAAGCGGCCGTTTTGGATGCGCACACGCCGATCGCCCAGCCACACTGCGTCGATCGGCTGGTACACCTGCTTCACCTCGCGGGCCATGGGCGTGGGCCGTCGGTAGGCGTCCACCACGCCCTTGATGCAGAAGTTGTTGTCGCTGAGGTTCTCGTCCACCGGGCCTTCCAGCGGGAAATCGCCGCCGTAGGCCATGATGCGTTGGCCGTTCTTCACGGTGTCGATGGCCTGATCGATCCACTCCCAGATGAAGCCGCCCTGCAGCTTGGGGTTCTCCTTGGTGATCCGCCAATAGTCGCTGAAGTTGCCGAGGCTGTTGCCCATGATGTGCGCGTACTCGCTCTGGATGAAGGGCAGGCGCGCATCGCTGCGGGCGTAGTCTTCCATGTCGCCCGGGCTGATGTACTGCGGACAGAAGATCTCGGAGTACGGCGTCTTCACCGGATCGTCATAGTCCAGGTCGCGTTCGTACTGCACGGGCAGCGCGGTGCGTTGCTTCAGCCAAGCGTAGCCCTCGCGGAAGATGTACCCGTCGCCCGCCTCATTGCCCAGCGACCAGGCGATCACCGAGGCGTGGTTCTTGTCGCGCTCGTACATGCGATGGATCCGCTGCAGGTGAGCCTCTTCCCAGCGCGGCTTGTTGGAGATGGTGACGCTGAGGTCGTAGCCCAGGCCGTGGCTCTCGATGTTGGCCTCGTCCACCACGTAGAGGCCGTATTCATCACAAAGCTCCATCCAGTACGGGTCAGGCGGGTAGTGCGAGTTGCGGACCGCGTTGATGTTGAGCTGCTTCATCATCTCCAGGTCCTTGCGCATGTCCGCATGCGTGAGGGTGTGGCCCGTGCGCGGGTGGTGCTCGTGGCGGTTCACGCCTAGGATCCATACGCGCTTCCCGTTCACCAGCAGGTCGCTGCCTTTGATCTCCACGCGCTTGAAGCCGATGCGCTGCGGCACCACCTCCAGTACCTGGCCATCGCGGTCCTTCAACGTGAGGAAGAGCGTGTACAGATGGGGCGTCTCCGCGCTCCAGGCT
>WBZR01001809.1_pt1 | contig 24804 bp, 21 predicted proteins | sample 5204231 | NCBI WGS metagenome assembly WBZR01 (sample SAMN12412403, study PRJNA552823) | activated sludge metagenome | isolation source: activated sludge from anammox sidestream of wastewater treatment plant... | place: USA: Virginia | collected 2017-08
ATAAACGGATAAGGATCAAAAGCAAGATCTTTTTTGACCACAACATTATACACTATCCATAAAAACAAAATGACCCCGAATGCAATAATGAATTTCCAACTACCTCCAAACCGTGCAACTTTGTCAGAAATGCGTTGACCACGTGTGAGTATATCGGCCTGTGGATTCATCAGGTTGTTGATGATGAGTTTTTCTTCATTGATGGTTTCGACAACTATCTCTTTTAGTTTTGCCAGGTGCTGTTGTTGATCTCTTAGCATTCTTTCAAGTTCGGAGTCTTTTTTCATATTAAAATGTTTTGTGCAAACAAAATTAAGTAAAGTGCCGGAATAAACCGATAACACTGTGCAGAATATTCAAATAAGAGAATTGTGGTTGTCGGTATCACACACATTTTTAAATAACAGCAATGAAAAACTTTTTTTCGGCAAATGAATGAAATTTTCCGAAATTCTTTCAATTGTTAATAAAAATCACTACATTGCAGAATCAAATAAAAGTATTATTATTATGTCACAATCTAGGAAAGCTCAGAATATACAGAGGAAAGATCAGAGAGATTCGAAGAAATTTTTTACCATACTCGGCATTATCGTAGTTGTATTGATGCTGGTAGTGTACTTGATATATTCTAACAGTTAATACTGAGTTTACATCATCAGAATTAATTCCAGTATTTCTTTTTACCATAATAACATGATATGGCAGGAGATTTTTTTGTCACAACAATTGGCTATTTCCCATCTGTTGAAGTGTTTGTATTAGGTGAAAATTATTCGAAATGGAAGGTAGAGGCACAAGAGCATTATCAGAAGACCGGGTTACGGAACAAATGCTGTATTGTTGGTTCGCAAGGTAGGTGCACCTTGAGTATTCCGCTTGAGCAAGGCAGAAACAATGGGTTGCCTATACGTGAAGTAAAAATATCCAATACTGTCAATTGGCAGAAACAGCATTGGCAAACCATCCGTACCAACTATGGCAAGTCGCCTTTCTTTATTCATTATGCTCCTTATTTTGAAGCTTTTTACCAAAAAGGACATCAATACTTGTTCGACCTATGTATAGAAAGTACTGCCTTGCTGATCAAACTACTCAAACTGGATGTAAGTCTGGAGCCAACAAAGGATTTTATCCGGCACTATGAAGGAGAAGGTATCTTGGATTTTAGGTTCCCAAAAACGGCGAATTCATTTGTAAAAATAATACATCAACCTTATCCGCAGGTATTCAGTGACCGGCATGGCTTTACAGAAAATCTCTCAGCCATTGATTTATTATTTTGTTTAGGAACTGATGCTAAAAAAATTTTGAAAAAAAGCAAAATTATGTATCTTTGACGTTATTGGGCTGTATAGGGAAAAGTGCAATAGGAATACGCCGCAAACAATAGATTTTAGCTAATATTTTATGAACCATAAAACGATCCGTCATGACTAGAATTTTTTGCGTCTTATTAAACTTCGTTGTCATTTTCAATCTTACAGGTCAGAACAAACCAAACCCTGTGATAAAAGTGAAATATCCTAAAACAAAAACCGTAAACCAGGTTGATGATTATTTTGGCACCAAAGTATCAGATCCATATAGGTGGCTTGAAGACGACAAAGCTCCCGAGGTAGCACAATGGGTAGATGAAGAAAACGCCGTTACAGCTTCGTATTTTTCAAACATTCCTTTCAGAAGCAAGATTGTATCCAGATATCAGGAATTATTCAATTATGTAAAACTATCGACACCTATCAAGATTGGGAAGTATTTTATTTTTTCGAAAAATGAAGGCCTTCAAAACCAGCCGGTAGTTTACATTCAGGAAGGAGAAAAAGGCGAACCTCAGGTATTACTTGACCCAAATACTATGTCAAAGGAGGGCACCGAATACATCACATTGATGGAGCATTCAAAAAACAAGCGTTATCTGGCATTTACAAAATTTGCAGCCGGCTCAGACTGGTCAGAGATACGCGTCATTGACCTGGAAACCAAACAACAACTGCCGGATGTCATCAAATGGGTAAAATTTAGCAATGCATCATGGCAGGGAGACGGATTCTACTATAGCCGCTTCCCTGAGCCAAAAGGTGGTGGAGAATTATCAGATGCCAACAAATATCATTCTATTTATTACCACAAACTAGGTACACTACAATCCGAAGATAAAAAAATATTCGGCAATGATGACGCCCCACTTATGACGCACTTTTGCTCAGTGACCGAAGATGAAAGATACCTGGCTGTATATGCTGCTACCGGTACAGATGGGTTCGAGACTTACTTCAAAGATCTTCGTGACCCGAATTCGAAATTCGAAAAACTATTCAGTGGATTTGACAACAAGAGCACCATTGTTGATAACAATGACGACTTTTTCTTAGTTCACACCAATATTGATGCTCCGAATTACAAATTGATACAGATAGATCCAAAATTTCCTGACAAGAAAGGTTGGGCGACCATTATTCCACAATCTAAGACAGATGTACTTGAGAGTGTGACCACCGGTGGCGGAAAATTGTTTGCCCAATATCTCAAAAATTCAACCAACAAAATCATTTTTTACGACCGTCAAGGATACTCTCCTACTGAAATAAAACTCCCTGAACTCGGTACAGTATCCGGAATGAGCGGGGGCAAGGACGACGAAGACATTTACTACACTTTCTCTTCATTCCTTTACCCGCCAACAATTTTTAAATTCAACATACCAAGTGGTAAAGCTGAGCCTTATTTCCAAACCGAATTCAAGTTCAACCCTAAAGATTACGTGTCAAAACAAGTATTTTACCAAGGAAAAGACGGCAAGAAAATATCCATGTTTTTAGTACATAAAAAAGGATTAAAGTCTGACGGCCAAAACCCTTGTTATCTATATGGTTATGGTGGATTTAACATTTCGATGGTACCACAGTACAGCCCTTCAAGATTATTGTTGATAGAAAATGGAGCAGTGTTTGCGATGCCTAACATAAGAGGTGGTGGAGAATATGGTGAAGACTGGCACAAGGCTGGTATGATGGATAAAAAGCAGACGGTCTTTAATGATTTCATAGCAGCAGCTGAATATCTCATTAACCGAAAATATACCAGTGCTGAAAAACTCGGTATAGCGGGTGGCTCTAATGGCGGTCTGCTTGTAGGTGCATGTATGACACAACGCCCCGATTTGTTTGCTGTAGCATTGCCGGCAGTAGGTGTGATGGATATGCTTCGTTTTCATAAATTCACCATCGGTTGGGCCTGGGTACCAGAATACGGATCAAGTGAAAAACCTGAGCAATTCGCTTATCTGTACAAATATTCGCCTTATCATAACCTCAAGAAAGGTACTTCCTACCCTGCTACCTTGGTGACTACAGGCGACCATGACGACCGTGTTGTACCGGCACACAGTTTCAAATTCGCTGCTCAGCTGCAGGCGTTCCAGAAAGGGAATAAGCCCGTACTTATAAGAATAGAAAAGAGTGCAGGGCACGGCGCCGGCAAACCAACGACCAAAATAATAGAAGAGCAGGCAGATATATTATCTTTTTTCCTTTATAACACAAATGCGGTAATTAAATATTGATGAATTTAAGATTATCATTTTCAATATTGGTGTGCTGTCTAATGGCAGCATGTTCGTCAGAAAAAAAAGTACAAAATAATGAGGGTCCGGTGACGGATCCTCATTCCTTTTCAATGCCACAGCATGTGAAGGCCAAGCATCTCAATCTCGATATCGCAGTCGATTTTGAATCTAAAACGATTTCCGGCATCGCTACATACGATCTTGAAAGCACAAGCGGCAATGAAGTCATTTTTGATACCAGAGACCTTACCATCTATGAAGTAACACTCGACGATAAATCGAAAACTGAATTTACACTTGGGCAGACGATTGCCGACAAAGAATACCTGGGTCAAAAACTCACCATCAAACTAAAACCTGACACCAGGAAAGTGAGCATAAAATACAGTACAAGCCCGGATGCTGCAGCACTTCAATGGCTCAGTCCCGAACAAACAAACGATAAAACCTGGCCGTTTTTATTCACTCAAGGACAAGCTCTACTCACACGCAGTTGGATACCCATACAGGACAGCCCGGGCATTCGCATTACGTATAATGCCACTGTGAGGGTTCCGAAACCATTGCTTGCAGTGATGAGTGCTACCAATCCGACAGAGAAGAACAACAGCGGAGTCTATACTTTCGTAATGGATAAACCAATACCTGCCTATCTGATGGCACTGGCTGTAGGTGATCTGGCATTTGCACCTTTAGGCAAGCGCACCGGAGTATATGCCGAGCAAAAATTCCTGCCAAAATGCGCCTACGAATTTGCAGATGTTGAGAAAATACTTGAAGCTGCTGAAGATCTATACGGACCTTATCAATGGGATAGATACGATATACTTGTGTTACCACCTTCATTCCCATTTGGAGGAATGGAAAATCCTAAACTGACCTTTGCCACACCTACTATTATAGCCGGCGACCGTTCACTTATTTCACTGATAGCACACGAACTTGCACATTCATGGTCGGGCAATCTTGTTACGAATGCCAATTGGAATAATTTCTGGCTCAATGAAGGATTTACAGTGTATTTTGAGAGGCGACTTACAGAAAAAGTCTATGGAAAAGATTTTGCAGGAATGGAAGCAAGACTCGGTTATCAGGATTGGGTCAATGAAGCAAATGCTTTTGGGCTAACATCGGATGATACCAAACTAACAGTTAACCTTACAGACCGTGACCCCGATGATGGCATGACGGACATACCTTATGAAAAAGGATATGCTTTTCTAAGGTATATTGAAGAAAATACCAATCGCGACAGCTTTGATGTTTTTCTGAAGAAATATTTTAAGCAATTTGCCTTCAAGACCATCACCACACCCGTATTTCTAGACTATTTGCAAAAAAATTATTTAAACAAATTTCCGGATTTTGATCCAAAAATAGACCTATGGCTCAACCAACCCGGCATTCCTGCACAAGCCACACCACCTGTTTCTGTAAAATTTGATGCGCTTGATAAAATGATAGCCAGCTACCGGGATGGGAAAATTTCAGAAAAAGACTTCAACCACAATTTTTCATCACACGAATGGGTTTATCTGATACGCAAACTACCCGACACCTTAACTGACAAGCAATTCGAAAATTTCAATAAATTATACAAATGGTCAAAGTCAGGCAATAACGAGATAAAGGCTGCATGGATAGAAAAAGCAACAATTACCGGACACGGCAAAGCTATACTTGATGATACCTCGGCATTCCTTGAATCGGTAGGCAGACGAAAATACCTTGAACCAATCTATACCGCATTGAAAACCAAAGGACTCGGGGTTGAAGCAAAAGAAATTTATGCAAAAGCAAGACCACTCTACCATTATGTAGCAGTTCGTACTATTGATGAATTGCTGAATTTTCATCCAAAATAAAATGAATCCGCCTTTAGCAGAACGGCTTAGACCACATACACTCGAGCAATACGCAGGCCAGGAACACCTACTGGGGCCGGGAAAAGTATTGCGCAATGCTATCGAGAACAATCAGCTACCGTCCTTCATCCTTTGGGGGCCACCCGGTGTGGGAAAAACCTCACTGGCTTTTCTTATTTCAAAAATTTGTGAAAGGCCTTTTTTTACACTGAGCGCCATTCAGGCTGGTGTAAAAGACATTCGTGAAGTATTTGAAAAAGCAAAAAAAGAAAGATTTTTCAACAGACCAAATCCGATCCTGTTTATTGATGAAATCCATCGCTTCAGCAAGTCACAGCAAGATGCCTTATTGGGCGAAGTAGAGAAAGGAACCGTGACACTCATTGGCGCCACTACAGAGAATCCATCTTTTGAGGTTATACCTGCCCTATTGTCGAGGTGTCATGTATATGTACTCAAACATCTGGAGCACGAACAGCTCATTTCGCTCATAGAAAATGCAGTCAAAACCGATTACGAACTCAAGCAAAAGCATTTTTCATTTAAGTCTTACGATGCTATCATTCGACTAAGTGGTGGTGATGCCCGTAAGCTATACAACATTATAGAGCTGCTGGCAAATACAATTCTTCCGGGCGAATCTATAGAAGTAACCGACGAGCTCGTGATGGAAAAAGTACAGCAGCATCTGTCCGTGTATGACAAAGGAGGCGAAATGCATTATGATGTAATATCAGCCTTCATAAAATCCATCCGCGGCAGTGACCCCAATGCAGCAGTATATTGGCTGGCACGCATGGTAGAAGGTGGAGAAGATCCCGACTTTATCTGCCGAAGGTTGATTATCCTGGCGAGTGAAGATATCGGTCTTGCCAATCCGAATGCCTTGCTTATGGCCAAAACAGCACATGATGCCATCAAAATGGTTGGATGGCCGGAAGGGAGGATCATTTTATCACAAGCTGCAATCTATCTGGCTACTTCACCTAAGAGCAACTCTGCTTATGAAGCTATAGAAAATGCGCTTTACACCGTAAGGAGCCAGCCCAATGCACCAGTGCCTTTATCATTGCGTAATGCGCCTTCTGCATTGATGAAGAAGCTTGATTATGGAAAAGATTACAAATATGCACATGGCTATGAAGGTAATTTTGTACAAGCTGATTTCTTGCCAGAACAGTTGAAGGGCAAAATATTGTATCGTCCGGGAAAAAATTCATCTGAAAATAAAATACTTGAGCAACTTATTGCTCATTGGGACGGTATTTATAAATATAATCAATAAAATACTTTATATTTGTAAAAAAACAGGTATGACAGACCACACTGAAAACTTAAAAATGATTGAACAGAGCGCAAGAGATTGTGCCGAAACCTACATTCGTCCTCACGTAATGGAATGGGACGAGTCGCAGCATTTTCCGGTAGATGCAATGAAAATACTGGGGCAGCATGGCTTCTTGGGCGTGTTAGTACCTGAAGAATATGGTGGATCCGGACTGGGTTATCAGGAATACATTACGGTCATCGGTGAAATAGCAAAAGTATGTGGTTCGGTCGGCTTGTCGGTAGCAGCCCACAATTCGCTGTGTACCGGGCATATCATGGCATTTGGCAATGAAGAACAAAAGAAAAAATACCTGCCACTATTGGCTACAGGTGAATGGATTGGTGGATGGGGCCTCACAGAGCCAAATACAGGAAGCGATGCCGGCAGAATGCAATGTGTAGCAAAAAAGGATGGTGACTACTACGTTATAAACGGCACGAAGAGTTGGATAACTCACGGTATATCAAGTAATGTTTGCGTACTCATAGCCCGTACAGGAGAGTTGCTCGACAGTCATGGTATGAGTGCATTCATCATAGAACGAGGTACTCCCGGATTTAGCTATGGCAAGAAAGAAAATAAGCTTGGCATGCGTGCATCCGAAACAGCAGAATTAATCTTTGACAACTGCCGTGTGCACAAGTCACAATTGTTGGGTAATGAAGGAGATGGTTTTGTTCAGGCAATGAAAATATTGGACGGAGGTAGAATAAGCATAGCTGCACTTGCACTGGGTATAGCAAAGGGAGCATACGAAGCATCGGTAAAATATGCACAGGAACGTCAACAGTTTGGAAAGCCGATAGCCAGTTTTCAAGGCATAAGCTTCAAACTTGCCGACATGGCAACCAAGATAGAAGCAGCCGAATTATTGACACGAAAGGCTGGCGATATGAAGAACCAAGGATTGAAAATGACCAAAGAAGGCGCAATGGCAAAATATTATGCATCCGAAATATCGGTAGAAGTGTCAACAGATGCTGTGCAGATATTTGGCGGATATGGATATACTAAGGATTTTCCGGTCGAAAAATTTTACCGCGACTCAAAACTATGTACCATTGGTGAAGGCACGTCAGAGATTCAAAAGATAGTAATAGCGAGGGAAGTATTGAAAGAATAATACTACATGAAGCATACAAAAATGCGGTTAACTTTGCTCAAGTTAACCGCATTTTTATTTATAAAAAAACCTGATTACTTAAATGTGATTCGAGTCTGTACCCCAAGTATATTGGTAGTGACACTTAGTTGGGCGGCTGATATATTCACAATCTGATAAGTGGTTGTTACTTTGTTTTGATCAATGAGTACAACCTGCTTCTCGTCCGGACTTAAAGACCAGTTACCTTGATTGTTGGTTTGTGGTGCTGCAGGTGAACATTTTGTGGCTCCTTCATCAACCGTAAATGTGCCATCAGCTTTAAGGTTCATGCAATTATCGAAATCACAAGGCTTATATATCAGGTTTGTGACATCTGACCATGTCTGATCCGGATTTTGAGTTTCAGCTTTGGAAAGATACCAGCATGATTTGCTTATAAGGTAGTCTTTTGTGGTCTTGGTATCATCTTTATCACACGAGGCAATAAAAATGAGCATTAAAGCAACAGGTAATAAAAATTTGCGGATTGTTTTCATAGGTGATATTTTAGGTAATGAATGTAATGATACAAATAACGTCTGTAAATAACAATTATTTTGTGGAAAAATGAAATATTTTACAGTTAGCGGTATTTCGGGGCAATCTGAAGTCATCGTCTCTTGATAGAAAAGATACACAAGTAAGTTCTTGACAATTTACAAAAAAATGGCCTGTTTGTACAACAAATCAGGTGAGTTGTGTGTTAAGACTGGCAAACTATACACAAAAATTTTAACCAAACGAATAAATGTCACTATTATGAAATTAAAGAATGTTGTGTTGATGGCTACCGCAGCCGCATTGAGTGTCGCAGCTTGTACAAAGGAAAGCACTGTTTGCGATACCGAAAAAGTAACTTACAATAACCAGATCAAAACAATTTTTGCAGGTTGTACAGATGCAGGCTGCCACAATAGCAGCTCTGTCAATGGTAGTTTGGCCAATTACCAGGATGCTGTTAATTTTCCAAAAAAATCGAAATTAATTGGTGCTCTGAAGTGGGAAGAAGGCTTTGTGCAAATGCCATCAGGCAAAGGAAAACTAAGTGATTGTGATATTTCGAAAGTAGAAAAATGGATTGATTCGGGCTATCCTGAAAACTAAATATAACGTAAGCTCTACCATTTGACTTGAATGGTGGCCACAATATCATGTTATCAAGGTGCGTGCACAGCGGCAAATACATTCATTACCGCAGTACACGCACTTCTTTATTAAGTTCCTTTAATATCCTAATGGTAGGCGTAATCCTTATGCGAAATACTTGAGCACCAAAAACCTACTGCACCTATCTTGCTTCATCTTCGCTCAAAAATCATCTTTTGAAAATGATCTTCTGTATATAGGCACTATGCGTTAGATCGGTCAAGTATAGTAAGTCATTTTAGATTCAAAGAAATATTTTTCATTTATCTAAGTCATGCAAAAGAATATTTTATATAAATAGAAATTATTTTTGCTAAATAATACAGAATATTAGAAAACAAAATGTATGACGAAAATAATTAATAAATAAAGTGCAGTTGCTATGTACAACATTGCCAATTCAGATTAGAAAATCATAAGCTTGATTGTTAAACAAACTTTTATATTTAATTAACACAATATACACTATATTTTATTTGAAATATAAATAAAGTAAACAAATATTTTAATATTTTAACAAATATTCAATACTATATTTGCATTGCATTTTAGAAAACTGAAATATTCTTTTTAACCAACAAAACACTACACTATTATGAAACTTAAGATGATGATACTTATTGTATCAAGCGTTTTGGTGTTGGCTATGTCTTGCACCAAAGAGACCGCAGTCTGTAACACAGAAAAAGTCACCTACAACAACCAAATCAAAACCATAATGGCAGGCTGTACTTACCCCGGCTGTCACAATAGTGGGTCTGTTAATGGTGGTCTGACCAGCTATCAAGAGTGCATAAATTTTCCTAAGAAAGATAAGTTGCTCAGCGCTGTTAACTGGGATGGCAAAGCGGTAATCATGCCTCCGAGTAAAAACAAAATCAGCGACTGCGATATTTCGAAAATGGCAAAATGGATTGATTCAGGCTATCCTGAAAACTAAAATTTCAGCTTGGCTGATAAAATGTTCTTCTAAAAACCTCTAAAATGCAGATTGCATCCCGATCTAACCAACAGTATCGGGATGCATTTTTTATCTCAAAAATCCTCTGATAATGCTGTTTACTTCCTCCGATTTTTCATACATTACAAAATGACCTGCTTTAGGTATCAATTTCAAGCTGCAGTTGGGCATTCTGGAAGCTCCCTTTTCAGCATATTTTCTGGTGGGCCCACCGTTGAGAAATCGATTGGGTATCAGGTTGTCATTTTCACCAAAAATACACAACGCAGGTTGTTTGATGTCGGGCAAAAAATCAAATACAGCTTGGTCAACCATCCCTTTGACACTTTGGGTAATAGCATAGCAGTATGCCGGAAAATCGGTAGCGCCGCGCATTTCGATTCTATCTTTCACCATAAATTCGGCATCAGCCGGCATTTGATAAAAATTGTAGGCCAGATTGAGCCGTATATTTTCCACAGTAGTCAACCGTACGCCGTCCACGGTCATTACATCTCTAAACCATTGTTTTTCACCTTTGTTAAACACTTCGAATCCGGCCGGTGCAATAAGTATCAGCTTTTTGACAAGTGTAGGATATTTGATTGCGGTGACCATACTGATCTGCCCACCCATTGAATGCCCGGCAAGTATTACTTTGCCCAGGTTTTTCTTCTGACAAAATTCATGAATGACATCTGCATAAAACTCCATTGTACCACTATAGTTTTCTTTGGAAGATTTTCCATAACCTGGCAGATCGATGGCAATACATTTATAAAAATCCTTGAGTGACTCTACGTTTTTGTTCCATGCTGGAATGTAACTACCCAGACCATGTATAAACAGTATAGTCTCATTGCCCGAGCCTTCTTCTATATATGAAAGTTCAATATCGTTATTGAGTGAAATGAATTTTGAGTCATAATTATATACCAAATCTTTCATACTCTTCATCACTGATGTGTAATGTTGAGCATTACCATGTATCTGTACCAAACAAATAATTGCAATGATGATATATTTTGCTGATTTTTTCATGCTTTAAAAAATTAACCATTTCAAACTAATAAAACCTGTCCATGGATTAACCGGACGAATGGGTACGCCACCATTGACTACAGGGCTATCGTAGAAATCGCCCAGGCTCAGGTATGCTGCATGTGCTTCAATAGTAAGAAATGCACCGAAGTCGTATCCTACCTTACCATTGACTTCAAGCCCCATAAAATTGCCTCCTCCTGCAGGTGCTACCGGAGCAAAGGCAGCAGCTGTACCGAGTTTTGTATGCAGTTTATTCGGTATAAAATCGTGGGCCACATTGAGTGTACCTCCTGCTACACCAAGACCCATATTGGAAATATCTGCCACCGCTGCCACATACCGGTTTACTACATTGCCATGAGGAAACAACAAGTAAGCACCGTGTCCTATAAATATACCTGCCGGGCTACCCCAGGTATTACCGGTGATAACACCCGAATATTTTTTATCTGATAGGTCATTATCATCTCCTGTTGTAAATAGCAGATCTGCAGTAACGGCATCACCTGCAGTCTGTCCGTATCGATATCCGGCACGCAGATTGGCACCTACACCGAGAATATCAGCTGTTTTTCTAAAGGATTGATCCGGATTCCGTTGTGATATACTACCTGCATTCAAATTGATAAAGCCTGACAACAACCATCTGTCGAGCATAAAATCTTCATTTCGGCTAAAATGGCTGCCTACCCAGAAAATATCTGCACGATAAGGGTCGGCATTCAGTGCGAAGCGGTATGTACCATTATAGCTGGTAAGGTTACTGGCAAAGCCTTGTCCGAGAATACTCACGCCACCCTTACCGGATGACCGGTCGCGCACCCAATAGATACTACCGCCAAGATTCCATTTGCGGTTAATGTTCAACTGGCTGTTGAGTTCGAACAGTGTAACATCGTCGTTTAGTTCGACGTTATTTTCATACAATTTGTAGAATCCGCCCTTCAGCTTAGAATAATCAGTCTCTCTTCTTACCGAAATGCCTACACCATCCGTACCCCAATAAGCCAAACGATAACCAGTACTGGTAAATTTGTCAAATACTGTGCGGTATAGGTCATGCGGTGTATCATACATCCTTTGGAGGCCTACGTTTACGGTCCAGTATTTGGCCGGAATAAGTTCAACTTCTACATTTTGAGTCTGAAGATTGACCTGATCGGCAGAGATGGCAGAACCGAAATTGCCACCCGTGCCATAAGCCACATCGCCCCAAGTCCAGTCGATTTCAAAGGAAGTGCGGAGTGTAACTTTATTGTCAAATATTTTCGGAGAATAGATAAAGAACGGCAACAATCTTTGTTCGGCATACAACGAACGAAGGCTGTCGCTGGTAACGGTTGTGTTGTTACCAAATAATCTTCCTACTATCTGGCCTTTCAGGAAATCATTGGCCGGAAAATAATTTTGTGCTACATTTTGCTGATAGAAATAAACAAAGGCTTGAAAATCTTTGTTAGCCTTCATAGGTACAATGCGATCAAAGCCCTTGAACCCATCCCCATTTTGGGCATTCGTATAAAGAGTTGTTGATAATAGTATTAAAGAGAGTAATATTCTTCTCATAATAGTTAAACTTAAAATAAGTCTGCCCACCTGAATAATAATAAAGATGAGCAGACCTATACGATAAAGATTTAATTCAGACGAACATAGTTTTGGATGTTAACTGCACCGAGTGGGTTGCCATTGAATGTACTTGACCCAAAGCCTGCTGCAGGTGTAGGCTCTCCAGCTCCGATGGATGGTTCTGTCTGTACAACTTCATACTTCATCGTTTTGCCGTCGGCAGCTACTTCAAGCATACCTTTGGCCGTAATGGTAGTAGGCGTTGTTTGATTGAGTGTGATGGTATAGATATTACCTACACCCGATTTGGTTTGTACAAAAGTACCTGTAAGCGAGGTAGCAACACCACCTTTCCACTGAGCGACAGTGTAGGTATTATTCGTATTAAATTCTGCGATGATTGAGTCTGCAAAAGTAGCAAGAATCGGAGCTACCGGGAAAGATTTCCATTTGCCGTGAGCACCTTCCTTGCAAGCACCACATGGGCCACCGCAGTCAATACCAGTTTCGCCCTGGTTTTGTACACCATCTGTACAAGACGCGTTTTCTTCCTTTTTACAAGATGCCAGTATCATCAAGCTTACGAAGCTAAGTAACGCAAAAAATTTGAATGTTTTCATAGAAAAGTTTTTAAGAGTTAATTAATAAATTTTATGAATAAATGCTTTTTAATTTCTTCCTGTCAAATTTTCCGGCATCGGTTTTTGGTATTTCCTCCAGAAAAACAACTGATTTCGGGACTTTGAATTTTGCAAGCCTTTGTGCGCAATAATCTATCAGTTCTTGTTCTGTGACAGTGTTGCCTTCTGTGAGTGACACACATGCTTTGCCGGTTTCGCCCCATTTTTCATGCTTTACTGCAATGATTACACACTCATTGACAGCCGGATGTTGAATAAGTACACGTTCCACTTCAGCCGGATAGACATTTTCACCACCACTGATGTACATATTTTTCACACGGTCCACTACATAGATATAATTCTCTTCATCCACCCTTATGATATCTCCGGTTTTGAACCATTTGCCGTCAGGCGAAAAAGCAGCAGTTGTCCCATCGGGATTATTAAGGTATCCGGGTGTTACCATTGGGCCACGCAACCAGAGTTCTCCGCTTTCTCCCCTCTGTACCTCAGCACCATGTTCATCTACCACCTTTATCTGAACATAGAAGTTTGGCCTGCCAATGGAACCCTTTTTGCGGATAGAATCGGACTGGTGGAGGCTGGTGAGGTTGGGTCCTACTTCTGTCATGCCATATCCTTGCCTGACCGCCACACCGTGCGAAGACCATTTTTCAATCAAGGGAATGGACATTGGTTCACCGCCCACAATTATATAATACAATGACGGAAAACGTGCCTCATCAAATTCAGGCAGATTGGCCATCATCTGCAACATTGTAGGCACACCCATGAAAATGGTAATATCTTCTTCCTGCAGGAATTTCAATACTGCTGCCGGATCAAACTTTCGGAACAAAACCGTATAGCCGCCATGGTGCAAAAAAGGTGTCAGGAGAACATTCCACCCACCTGTATGAAACGGTGGCATCACATTTATCGATCTGCTTTCTGTATTGACTATCAGCGAAATAGCCGTATTTATGCTATTCCAAAAAAGCATTTTGTGCGTATATAGTACTCCTTTTGGCAAGCCGGTAGTACCCGCAGTATAGAGAATAAATATCGGGTGATTTTCGTCAACTTCCGTCACAGGAAATGGATCATTATAGTGTTTAACGTTGACGAGTTCTTCTATCGTGAAAAAGATACCGGAAGAAACATCCTTCAGCAGATGTCTGTATTTTTCTTCGAATATGACGAGTTCAGGTTGTGATTCTTCCAGAATATGTAATATTTCGGTGGCTGCCAGCCGGTAATTGAGCGGTACAAGGGTGAATCCGGTTTTTTGTGCTGTACAGAAAAGTATGATATACTCTATATTGTAGTCACTGAGCACTGCTATGCGTGAACCTGACTTCAGTCCATATTTTTTGGTAAGCCAATGAGAATAAATATTTGCCTGTTCATTCAGTTGGCTGTATGAAATGGTTTTGCCGGTTTCGTATTCTTTGATGGCGGTTTTTTCGGGGCTGTACAAAGCCCATTTCGATACCCAGTCTTGTTGCCACATATTATCCATAATCATTCATTACAATTTAAACAAACATACTCCGAATGCCAAGCCACCTCCTGAGCCTACAAAGAGCACCGTATCGCCCGGTCGCAGCTTTCCACTTTTCTTCCATTGGTCGAATGCCATAGGTAGGCACGCCGAACCGGTATATCCGAAATGGTGCATGATGGTAGCTGCTTTCTCTCGTGGTTGTCCGAGTCTGTCCATCGTTTCAAAAATCGAATTTATGTTGATTTGTGTAAAAAAATAATGATCTATGTCAGTCACCGCTATATTTGCTTTATGACAAATATCATGTACCAATTTAGTCCATACATCAGGATTTACTTCGCCCGGTATTTTTTTGACAAATTGTAGCTTATGTTTTTTAGCATCAATCAGGTCATGTGTCACCGGATACTTTGAGCCTCCACCATAGATGCCCATGGCTTCGCAATACTGGCCGTCTGCCTGTAATTTTCCTGCCAGGAATCCTTTGCCCGGTTTATCTTCAGCTGCGAGAACGATGGCAGCAGCACCATCAGCAAAAAGCGTTACGGTCTTCTTGTCGGTAAGGTCAAGGTGTTTGCTCATTGTATATGCACCCACTACCATTACGTGTTTATAATCTTCATCAGTACGGATGTATCTGGCACCGATGTCGAGTGCTGTAACGAACCCTGCACAGGCAGCATTAACATCAAATGTAGCTGCGTTTATCATTTTCATTCTATGCTGTATGACAGATGCCGTAGCCGGCGAAATATACTCAGGTGTATCTGTACCTATTATGAGCAAATCAACCATTCCGGCTGTTATGCCGGCATCATCCATTGCCGCCTGGCATGCCTTTTCGATGAGATCTGCAACACTTTCTTCGTCTTGGCACCATCTTCGTTCAGATATCTGAACGACTTCACGAAGCCACGAATCAACATCTGTACCCAGGATGGAATTAAAAAATGAATTCGGCACAATTTGTTCCGGCGCATACGAACCCGATCCGATGATGATGGCATTCCTCATTATATATCAGTTTTGGGTTGTAACGATAAGTCATTCTTTTTAATAAAATACAACCCGAAGCCAACAATACATGCAGCTATAATGGCGATGGTACCTGCAACGGCAGGATTCCTGACCTCGCCGGTGGTATAAGGAGTAAGCTGACCATAATAAACCGAAAAATGAACGATTATTGCTGTGATGGAAGCTGCCATAGGTGCTATACGAGGCACATTCTTGAGAAAAATTCCCTGTAATACAGGGACGAAAGCCGCTGCGAAAAAAGCATAGACACCATTTTGAGCCAATATACCGACACTGAGTTTCGGATTGGCTAATTGTTGATTGCTCCAAAAAATGGCTATCACAGCCAAAACTATTATGACAATTCGGTTTACGTTTTTGAGTTTTCTTTGCAATGTTTCATCATCCGATTTATCACCATACAACATCGGTCTGATGAGGTCTGATGTAATGGTAGTAGATACTGACTGAATCAGACCTTCAAGCGTTGACAATCCTGCTGAGATAAGGCCGACAATTATAATCAGGCCCGTAAAGTTTGAAAAATTTTTTACTACATACATTGACATAATACCGTCCATCTTTATAGCTTGCCCGTCGGCGGTAAGATCCGGAAATTCAATTCTGGCATAAAAGCCTACAAAAAGAACAAAAAAGAAGATGGTTTCCACAACAATAGTGTAGAGCAGGAATTTATTGAGCGAAGCGCCCTTCTCAAGCATGAGCGATCTGGTAATGATGTGTGGCTGACATACGATGGCTATACCTATAACAAAATTGCAGAATATCACCTCAAACCAGTCTCTGAACAACGGACTTGTTTGATTAAAATTCTTTGTCAAGTTGGGGTCGATGCTTGCGATTTTTTCCCAAAACCCCGAAATGCCTCCTTCAAAAAAATGTGCACCGGACCCTAGCAATATGATAGCTACCACCAACATGATTACAGCTTGTATGGCATTTGTATAAATCATCGCATTTGCGCCACCGAACATCATGTAGCCGAATACGAAGATTACCATACCAACAAGAGCAGTAAATTCATCAATCTTAAGCGCCTGAGCCAATACTTTTGTAAGCCCGACACAAATAAGCACAATAAACGTAATCAACAGCAATGAGAAGAAGGCCATAAGCTGACCATAAGCTTTGCTTCCAAAACGTAGGCCAATCCATTGCGACAAAGTAGCTGCCTTTACTGACTGACCGTAATGCGTAAAGCTTTTAGAGAGGTAGATGAGCGAACCATACAGACCAACCGGCAATATCAGCGACATACTCAAAAAAGCGCTCCAGCCAAAGAATGCCACGAACCCTGGATTGATGATGAATGTAGCAGCACTAGTGATGCCTGCGGCAAGTGAAAGCCCCAATACCAAGGGTGAAAAACCTCTGCTGCCGAGCGCATAATCCTGAATGGACTTGGTCTTCATCGCACCCCGAATGACGAAAAACAATATAACGAATGCGTAAGCTAATACTAATATAAACGCATAGTTTTCAAATCCGGCATTTGACATGATCAGACTGATTGGTTAGTAGTTAATAGTAATTTTTGGTGAATATAATTCTTAAATCTCCGGCAAAGTAATCAACAATGCAATTTTACAGGTTGACTATAAAAATTATTTTTACGTACAATACTATTTATCACTATATTAATACAAAAATATATAGGGTTGACCGAAAATGTAAAATCGGTCTAATATGACTAAAGAGCAATGTACAATATCACCCTATCTGACAATGGACAATTTTCCTGTTTTGACCGTACCGTCTTGTTTATTAGTCGCATTTATGAAATACAGTCCCGGATTAAGCTTACTAATATCCATACTTTCAGAGGCAGCAATGTCTGATTTCTCAAAAACAGTTCTACCGTGTACATCCAGAATGACAATATCTGCCGGAAAATTGATGCCCGACAAAGCCACCCATTGGTTTGCAGGATTTGGTGAAATATGAAATGCTGTGTTTGTCGTCTGGTCGGTAATCTTTGTAGTAATATCCTTTGTGACGTGATAGGCAAGCAACCTGATGTAAGCAGCCTGTACGTAAATAGACGGCTCGGTAATCTCCCAACTGTTATCAGGCCAGTCGTTGTTAAAATCGAGGTATGATTTCATTGCCGGTTGGTTGGCTGGAGGCGATATGCTTGTAATGCTGTAATAAATGTTAGGTCCGCCTACCATAAATCCGGGTGCCGGACCATTGGGTGAATTCAGCGCATGGTCATAGATGCTACCATCCTTGAACCATGAGTGATAAATCTGGTTTGCACACCTGAATGCTCCATACGGGTACATATTGCTCAACCAAACCATACCAAGCGGATTGACACCGTGAAAATAATGTAGTTGTTCATTTCCTTTCTTCACAAAACCTGAAGTGTCTGATACCATTTTGTAACGAGAAATATTAAAACTCAGAATACCATAACATGCGTTTGGTTTATTGCCTCCCCAAGTGAAAGTCCAGTCGGGCACGAATGCGCGGTAAAGATCGAGGTCATTCCATCCAAAGAAATCATTCCAGTTATTTGCTATTGCTTCTTTCAGATCAGACTGTATGTCTAGTTGTACATTCTTATCCGTATTCTGGAGTTTCCAGGCATAACGTATCAGTGCATCCTGGATAGTAGGATAATCGCCCGACCAGTATGAATTGGACATTGGGCGAGATTTGAGGTAATTTGCCTTAAAATAATCATGATAAGTTTCATCACCTGTGAGTTCGTAGAGATAAACACAAGCGGTAATGAATATTTCTAATTGATTTTGTACGCTTTCATCACAATCACCCGAATTGATGGACCCATCGTCGCAATTGGTTTCCCAGTTGTTGTTTAAGTAGAACGGCAGGCAGTAATTAAAGCAGGTCTCGGCCGTCTGCTGCAATTGAACGGCATAGCCTTCCAGTCCTTTGAATTTTTTAAAAACTACGGCTGCATGACTCAAAACACTTGCAATCGTTATGGATGCCGAGGAGCAAGTAGGTCCGTAGTAACGTGGATCTGTATTGGCAGAAGGCGGCGATAATGCATTCTGATCATAAGCTATACTGCCCATTTTGTTATAGGCACTACCATCAGCATTGGTCATGCGCATCAGCCAGTCGAGTTCCCATTTTACTTCATCGATGATGTCCGGAAAACCATTCTTGCTTTCAGGAATATTCCAATCATCACCAAATGCCTGAGGGTTTTCTTCATAGGCAAACAACAAATCATGTAAAGGAGCGAAGGTGAACGACACATATTTATTATAGTCACCAGCATCGAACCAGCCACCACGAAGGTCTTTTTCGAGTGCGGCATTTGTTTTATCATAGACATATCTGCAATTTGCATCCTGTAGCGGGTGGAGAAAATTCATACCATCCTGCCATTTCTCTCCTGCAAATGGTAGTGCTTTTTCATCATTACAACGGTTGTAGAAATACATTCTGCCGGCAGCCTTCAATACATCGATATATGGATTTTCGGCAATTCTAAAAATTCCTGATGACTCGTTGTTTAAAGGATCATAGATATAATAATGCCCAGTATCTTGTACACCACTAAAGTCGAACCACCAACCCATATCACCTGATTGATTGTGTACTGCGCCCCCATTCCAAAGATTTACATCGCCCACAAGTACTGTTTCATTTGTAACAGCACGTCTTACTTCCATCATTGCGGGTGGCTGGTAAGACAGATTGCTGTTAAATCCAATAATCGGGTTGCTGAGTACTGCTACTTTCTCGGCCAATGGTTTATAGCCAAACTGGTCAACCTGAATAAATGGTGATGGTTGGGCAAAAAAGGGTAGCGTAAAAGCCAATACGATGAATATTGTCAGGCTGTATTTCATGATTTGGGGTTATATTATTATAAAATATACATTTCAACTTATGAAATCCAATTTCCCGATACCCGGATGACTGGTACCGCAAATTTCAACAAAAAAGAAAGAAAAAGCCTATATTACACCAAGTTCTTTGCCCACTTTAGTGAATGCTGCTATTGCTTTGTCTAAATCTGCGATCTCATGACCTGCAGACACCTGCACCCTAATACGAGCCTTGCCCTGAGGCACTACCGGATAAAAGAACCCTATGACGTAAATACCTTCCTTGAGCAATCTTGCTGCAAAATCCTGAGCGAGTTTGGCATCGTAAAGCATGACCGGAGTGATAGGATGAAAACCCGGAACAATATCAAATCCGGCTTCAGTCATTCCTTTTCTGAAATGTTGAGTGTTGGTCTCCAGTTTATCACGCAGATGTGTGGAAGCAGACAATAATTCAAGAACCTTAAGCGATCCGCCTACGATGGATGGAGCGAGTGTATTGGAGAAAAGATATGGTCTCGAACGCTGTCGAAGCATGTCCACGATTTCTTTACGCGCTGCAGTAAACCCACCTGAAGCACCTCCAAGAGCTTTACCGTATGTACCGGTAATGATATCTACCCTACCCATGGCATTGCACAACTCATGTGTACCACGGCCGGTTTTACCCATGAATCCGGTGGAGTGGCATTCGTCAACCATCACCATCGCATTGTACTTGTCGGCAAGATTACAGATTTTGTCTATCTGAGCGACGATACCGTCCATAGAGAAAACACCATCTGTAGCTATCAGTATTCTTCTACTTCCTTGAGCTTCCTTCAATTTGGCTTCAAGGTCGTTCATATCATTATTTTTATAGCGAAATCGCTTAGCCTTGCAAAGACGGATACCGTCGATGATAGATGCGTGGTTAAGTTCGTCCGATACGATAGCATCTTCTTCATTGAGTATGGGTTCGAATAGACCACCATTGGCGTCAAATGCAGCTGCATACAGAATACAGTCTTCCATGCCAAGAAATTCGGCCGTTTTTTTCTCCAGCTCTTTGTGGATGTCCTGAGTACCACAGATGAATCGTACAGAAGACATTCCATAACCGTGCGTATCTATTGCATACTTAGCTGCACCGGTCACTTCGGGGTGCGATGAAAGTCCCAAGTAATTATTGGCACAAAAGTTAAGTACATCGCCACCTTCTACGGTAGATATATGTGCAGCCTGAGGTGTAGTGATGATTCTCTCTCTTTTATACAAGCCTTGCTCTTCTATGGCAGCAAGCTCAGCTGCAAGTTGGTCTCTTACTTCATTAAACATATAGCTTTGATGGTTTCTTTAGTGGTGAACAATTTCTTTTGAGTACATTTCTGAAAGATGAGCAAGCATATCGGCTGTCATGGCATCGAGGTCAAAATTCGGCCTCCAGCCCCAGTCTTTCCTAGCTTCAGAATCATCGATGCTTGCAGGCCATGATTCAGCAATGGCTTGTCTAAAATCTGGATTGTAGCTTATGCTAAAGTCCGGCACTTGTTTTTTAATTGATTCGGCAATATCCTGTGGAGAAAAGCTCATAGATGCGAGGTTGTAGCTTGTCCGTATTTTTATATTTTCTGCCGGGGCTTCCATCAATTCGATAGTGGCTCGGATGGCATCATCCATATATATCATTGGCAATGCAGTATCAGCTTTTAGGAAGCATTCGAACGGTTCCGATTTTACAGCTTTGTGATAAATATTTACGGCATAATCTGTTGTACCACCACCGGGAAGCGACTGATAACCAATAATACCGGGATAACGTACCGATCGAATGTCCATTTTTTCTTTTAGCCAGAAATAATTGCACCAATCTTCGGCGCAAGATTTTGAGATACCATAGACCGTCTCCGGAATCATGATAGTAGCCTGAGGCGTATTGTATTTGGGAGTAGAAGGCCCAAATGCGGCTATACTGCTCGGGAAAAATATTTTTGATATCTTGAACTGTCGGGCTACATCTATCACATTGAAAAAACTTGTCATATTGAATTGCCAGGCAAACATAGGCATTGTTTCGCCCTTGGCAGAAAGTATAGCAGCCAGATGATATATTTGAGTAATACCATATTTGGCAACAATATCACCAAGTGCCTGAGTATTGAGAACGTCCAGTATTTCGAAATGTCCGTGGTGATCTGTTGGTTGTCTGATATCAGTAGCTATTACATTAATATCACCGTATATATCTGACAATGTGTGTGTTAAAACACTACCTATCTGACCGCTTGCCCCTATTATTAGAATTTTTTCTTGTTTCATGAATGCTGTTAATTGGTTAAGCTAAATTTGGTGGCACTAAGTTAGCAAAACAATCAGAGATTTTCGAAATCCAGCGGCAAGTAATCTGAAAAATTGTAAGTTTTTTTGTCGAAATCTATTTTGGCACAATAAGTAGAGATGCCATTTGTGACCAACAGAAACGGAGCATTCAGGGCCACATTATACCATGACACCTGATCAAAGACTGCCTGTGTAATTTTTATAGAAGGCGCCTTACATTCCACAAGCAAAAAAGGTTTCATTTGGCGGTCGTATATCAGCAGATCGAAGCGTTTTTTTCTAAAATTAATCTTGAGTTCTTTTTCTACACTGATCAGATTTTTTAAGTGAGAATATTTTTCGAACAAAAATAAAATAAGCAACTGCCTGACTGTTTCCTCAGGCGTCAGTATGGTCAGTATTTTTCGTACCGGGTCACGCACAAGTATTTTGTCCGGGCTTTTTACCGTAACCAACTGTGGTGAATATTTCAGCAATCCGAGTTCGATGTTTATCAATGAAAAGCTTTTGGTCAAAAGTAAGGAAAAAATACCGGACTTAAATCCGCCAAACAAATTGGAGCATAAAAAAGGCTGCTCAGACTTAGAAAATTACCGAGAAGTAAAAGTTTGATAGTGCTCTGTAAACACTGACCCAGTCAACACCAAAAGAAAAAAACGTCTAATTTCTGACAAAATTCGACAACCGGCAGAAATATATGATTTTAATTTATCGGCTATTTTAAAAATAATTAAAATTATGGTTTCTTTCTATTTTCTGCAAAGCCTCAAAAATAAGTTTTATTACATTTTCCACATCCGACTTATTGGCCATCTCTACTGTGGTGTGCATATATCTTAATGGAAGAGAAATAAGTGCACTCGGCACGCCTGCATTCGAATAAGCAAAAGCATCCGTATCTGTACCTGTACTTCTGGAGGCCGCTTCTCGTTGGAACGGAATTTCGTTCTCAGTAGCTGCACCAATGATGAGTTCGAGCAATTTGTTGTGTACAGCCGGGCCGTATGTCACGGTAGGCCCGTTGCCAGATTTAATATCACCAAGCTTTGACTTAGTCATCAGAGGAGTATTGGTATCGTGTGTTACGTCTGTAATGATAGCCACGTCGGGTTTTATCCGGTGTGCTATCATTTCAGCACCGCGAAGGCCTATTTCCTCCTGAACCGAATTGACGATATAAAGCGAATAAGGGAGCTTGATATTTTTATCTTTAAGCATACGGGCTACTTCTGCAATACAGAAACCACCAATACGGTTGTCAAGTGCACGCCCTACATAATACTTATTGTTGAGCATCATGAATTCGTCTTCAAAAGTAATAACTGTGCCTACATGTATGTCTTTTTCGAGCACTTCTTCTTTATTCTTCGCTCCGATGTCAATGAAAATATTCTCAATGGTAGGTGTTAGGGATGGTTCTTTACCATTTCTGACATGTATAGCAGGCCACCCGAATACACCTTTCACAAAACCGTTTTTTGTATGAATATTTACTCTTTTTGAAGGGGCAATAAGGTGATCTGAACCACCATTTTTTATTACATTGATAAAGCCATCATCTGTTATGTAATTTACAAACCAAGATATTTCATCCGCATGTGCTTCTATCACCACTTTGTAATCCTGACCCGGATTAATAACACCATAAACGGTACCATAATTATCCGAATGCCATTCATCTATAAAGGGTTTGATATATTCTATCCATAGTTTTTGTCCCGGATATTCGAATCCTGTAGGTGAAGCGTTGTTCAGATATTTTTCAAGAAATGTTTCGGCTACTGGTGAAATTATTGACATAGGTTTTTGAATCGTTGTTAAGCTATACGGCACTGGTTGTTGACAGAAAAGAACGGATTATTTATTACAAAAGTTACCATATAGTCATTAAATATTAAAAAATAATTTAATTTGTAGTGATATTGAAATTTTTCTCATACCAGCCTTCAGGATTATCTTTCCATTCTGATAGAACAGCTCGCTGTTGTTCTGTTATGTAGGTATTCTCTACTGCTCTTGTCAGTATATGCGAGTAGTCTGTAACGGTATGGAGGGGCACATTACTTTTAGCAAATCTTGTTACTGATTTTTCAAACTGGTAAGTAAACAATGCCAGGCAAGCCACCACTACCAAGCCCTCTGTCCGTAATGCCTCGATGGCCTCTAAGCTGCTACCACCCGTAGAGATCAGGTCTTCAATGACCACCACACGTTGGCCGGAGTTGTATGCACCTTCTATCTGATTTTGTCTCCCGTGTTCTTTAGGTTTTGAACGTACATATATAAAAGGAAGATTGAGACGATCTGCAAGTAATGCGCCATGTGGGATACCGGCAGTAGCAACACCAGCTATTACATCAATGTTATTGAAAAGTCTGCTCAATTCTTCAAGGCCGTCGATGGCTGTTTTTCTGATGGCAGGATATGATAAAACCAACCTGTTATCACAGTATATAGGTGACTTGATACCTGATGCCCATGTAAAAGGATTTTGTGGGTTCAGTTGAATTGCTTTTATTTGCAATAAATAATCTGAAAAGGCTGCTGCCTGTGTTGAAACCATAGTATGTTTTAGAAAAATCTGCCAAATGTACAAAATATACATCAATCAAACTCCTTTAATTCTAACTAATGCACCCTTACGGGAAATTTTAGAAAAAAAAGATGCTTCCGTGCTGGTAGGCCAATATGACGGCAAAGTTAAGACACTTTTCCGATATATTGACCAATGTGAGAAAATTGACAGGTTCAAAGAAGTCTGGATTCTATACAATGATGTAGAAAAATTATTTGAGGACTTCAACAGTCTGTACCAAAGGATGGATGCCGCAGGTGGCTTGATACTCAACGCACAAAATGAAATTCTACTTATGTACAGACGTGGTATGTGGGATCTCCC
>WBZR01001296.1_pt1 | contig 24800 bp, 23 predicted proteins | sample 5204231 | NCBI WGS metagenome assembly WBZR01 (sample SAMN12412403, study PRJNA552823) | activated sludge metagenome | isolation source: activated sludge from anammox sidestream of wastewater treatment plant... | place: USA: Virginia | collected 2017-08
ACATCAACGCGCGGCAGGAATTCGCCGCGAGCGCCTTTCAATTGCTCCCGCCGCGAATCCCCGGACAATGCGGCGCGCGAATAATCCGGGCGATGATCGAGCGCCGTCCGCATCAACTCCTCCTGCCCGGCTACATCGAATGTTCTGGCGACGAGCCGCCCGCTGACATTTTGAGGCGCGTCCACCGGCAATCCGAGCGCGACGTTCAACGCCGCCCGCGCAATGACGATCTCGCCCGCGGCCTGAATCTGCTGTTGCCGGAATTCGGCAAGTTGCGCTTCCGCCGAGAGCAAATCCGAACTGACCGTCGCGCCGGCCTCGACGCGGTCGCCGCTGCGCTTGACGTCGGCCTCCGCCAGTTTGACCGATTCGTCAGCCACCTCTTTCTTCATCTGCGCCAACAGAACTCCGTAATACGCCTTGAGCGTGTCGAATCGAATCCGCTGCGCCATCTGATCGGTTTGCGCGTCAGCCTGTTTCTGATTGAGTTTGGCGACGGCGACGCGCATCGCCGTCTGCCGCCCGTCGAAGAGCGGCGCTTTGATCGTCACGCCAAAGCGAAAATTGTTGAGCGGGCCGGGATTGTTGAGTGACGACAGGTTGAAATTCTGCGGCGTGAAACGCCCCTGTTCGAGCAGCGAGCCGAAAACGAAAACCGGATTATTGCCATTGATCCAGGTCTCGCTGAGTTGGATCAACGGAAAGCGTCCGGCTTTCGCCTCCTGCGCCTGCGCGTCCGCGATCTCGCGGCCTGAAGCCGTCGCGCGCATCAGCGGATTGGTTCGCAACGCGATCTCAACGGCCAAAGGCAGCGTCAAAGCTTCAGGCGCGCTCGCCTGCTGCGACGCCTGCGCTGAACCGCCGACCGCCTCCTGCCCATAAACGACCAGGCCCCGGCCAGCAGCCGCAACAGCGATGACGACGAATGCGATAACGATTCCGCGCCAGCGCCGCGAGAGTTTCTTTGAGATCCCGTTCATAAGTTCGTATTTCTCTTTTTGCGCCGATCATTTGGGCAAGTTTCATATTCCAGATAACGATTGGCCTCACGAGCCGGCGCCAGAAAGGAAAATGTGGGAAAGGAAAATAGAAGTGGAATCAGGAATTTATTTTCCTTTCCCACATTTTCCTTTCTGGCGAAAACTGTTATCCACTTTTCGCTTCCTATGAAGCTTGCCGATCATTCGACCACATCTACGTTGAAACCAGCCTCGCCTCGCTCGGCCGTGGCCAAGCGGTTCTGCCCTATACCCGTCGCCGCCGACTCAGCAAAAAGCCGGCGCGACTTCTTCGACGCGTTTCCTAACCGCCGGGCTGAGGTTCTCCAACGTCGCGAGAACCCGTTCGTGGGTCATAGCCGAGCCGAGATACGTCCAGCGGTTGGCCTGAAGCTGCGCCCGGCTGAACTGATCCTTCTCGTCTGCGTTCAACTCGCGTCTGGTCGCCCGCGTGAAAGCGTCGAGATCGAACCCGACCTGCTGCTTGAGTCCCGCGTCAAGAAAGCCGCCAATCTCCAGGTACTCTTCGACCGCCGCTTCGATCTCGCGGTCGCTGCGCCCTCGAGCGAGCGCCTCGACCATCAGAGTGTCGAGCTTGGCGTGCTGCGCCTCTTCCATCCAGTGATGTTTGAGCAGGCTCTTGAATTGCGGGTCGAGCGACTGGTCGTCTTTGACGCTGTCCAGGTAATGGCGCTGCGTCATCCACTCGATGTGCAGAATCGTCAGCGCCACGGCCAGCGGATCGTGCGCCAGCACGGCCTGAGCGATGGCTTCAGGCGGGCCGATTACAGCGCATTCGTGGCCGAAGCCGCGCTCAAACTCTTCACGGAAGCGTTTGAAGAGGTGGATGTGTTTGGCCTCTTCGCCCGCGAATTGCAGCAGCGCGCGCACGCGATAATCGTCGCCATGAAGCTGCGGGCGGGCGTGATCCAACACGAACGGCAGGATGAACTCTTCCACCAGACCGAAGATGCCCAGGTAAGCGGCGCCTCTTATCTGATTGAGCGCGCGCTTTTCGTTTGCGCGCAGAAAGCCCAACGGCTCCACGCGCGCCAGCGATTCCGGCATAAACGGTTTCGAGAAATCGAGCCGCTTGTCGTCGCCGATGATGTCTTCGATGCGCCAGTTGACCTTCTGGGCGTTGGCCAACGTCGCTCGATAAGAGTAGCGGCCCTGGCCGTTTTCGGTCATTTCCTCGCGCCGTTCATTGGTCTTTTGCCAGGCGACAGATTGCGCCTGCTCCGGATTGCAATTGTTCTTATTTGTTTCACAGGTTCTGATCATTTTTCCTTCTCCTTTAATCAACAAAATTTTTCCAACGAGGGCATCGCCTCGTGATGGCGAAAGTATCCGGAAATCGAGCGAACGAATCTATGATTGAGACTCCGGGAGTATTGATTGAAACGCCAAAATCGGTTGGAATCACGATCAGGAGCGAAGGGAGCGAGAACGTATGGATGTGCTTTCTGATGTTTTGCGTGTGGTTCGCCTGACAAGCGCGGTGTTTTTCACGGCCAGGCTTTCCTCGCCCTGGTCTATTGAATCTCCGCCTTCGGATCAGCTCGCGCGGTCATTGAAGCTGCGCGCCGAGAGCATCGCGCTGTTCCACGTGCTGGTCGAGGGGCAATGCTGGATATCCGTGGAAGGTCAAGCTCCGCTCAGGATGGAGGCGCGCGATGTCATCATCTTCCCGCATGGCGATGCGCACGTTATGAGCAGTCACACGGGCGCAAGGCCGCGGCCGATCAGCGACCTGCTCCCGTCCCAACCTTCGGAGGAGATACCGCAGTTGGATTACGGCGGAGGCGGAGAAGCCACGCGTTTTGTCTGCGGGTATCTTCACTGCGACCAACGATTCAATCCGTTGATTGGAGCGCTGCCGACCATGCTGTGTGTGTGTGGCCAGGACAGCGCCCGGCAAAGCGAGCCGTCTGAAGTAGAGATGGCCAGGCGCCCCGGCGTCATCCTTGCCGATGCGGACGACTGGCTCGCCGGTACTTTGCGGCACACCATCGAGGAGGCTGACGGAGCGCGCCCCGGCAGTTTCGCGATGTTGGCTCGATTGACCGAATTATTGTATGTGGAGGTGCTTCGGCGTTACATGCAGCAACTTCCTTCCGGGCACACTGGCTGGCTGGCTGGCGTGAAGGACCCGGAGGTCGGTCGGGCGCTGAGGTTGCTGCACGCCCGGCCTGAGCGTCAATGGACCGTGGAAGACCTGGCGCGCGAGGTCGGCGCCTCGCGTTCAGGATTGGCTCAACGGTTTACCGAGTTGACCGGAGAGGCGCCGATGCGGTACCTGACCGGCTGGCGCATCCAATTGGCGAAACATCTCATACTTCAAGCGGGCCTCTCGATTGCCGAGGTGGCCGATCGCGTTGGTTACGAATCGGAGGCGGCCTTCAACCGGGCATTCAAACGCCACGTCGGCGCGCCGCCTGTAGCGTGGCGAAAAAAAAGCTCCTGAGCGACAACGCGAAAAGGATGTTTGAAACTCTGCCGCATTGCCAAAGATGCGAGCGAAAAGCCCGCCGGGCGCTTCGCCCGCTTGTAGCGGTTGAGCCGGTTCAACTAAGATGCCTGCTTAAACCAGCTATGGCAAAAATCCTTTCTCTCGATCAATTGCTAGCGGAACGCGAGCGGCTGCGGCAGGCGGGCAGCCGTGTTGTCTTCACCAACGGCTGTTTCGACCTGATTCATCCCGGTCACGTAAATTATCTTCAGGAGGCGCGACGGCTCGGAGATGCGCTGATTGTTGCGCTTAACAGCGACCGTTCGGTGCGCGAACTGAAAGGCGAATGGCGCCCGATCCTCAATCAGGATGAGCGAGCCGTGGTGATGGCCGCGCTCGGTTGCGTTGATTATGTGACCATTTTTGACGAACCAACGCCGCGCGAAATCATTACCGCATTGCTGCCTGACGTGCTGGTCAAAGGCGGCGATTGGAGTGTTGACGAGATTGTCGGGCGCGAAGAGGTCGAGGCCGCAGGCGGGCGGGTATCGAGTTTGCCTTTTATCGAGGGCTGTTCGACTTCAGATGTGATCGAACGGATTGTGAGTCGGTATGGCGGATAAATCGCCTGCCGCGTAGTGGAGTTTGCAGTGTCTGCTCTCTTTCAACGAATCGAAGAGGATGAAAATTTTCAGCGGCTGGTGGCCGAAGCGCGCGCAGGCAAACGCTTGTTGCGTGTCGCCGGATTGGTCAATGGCGCAAAGGCCATGACGCTGGTCGCGCTGCAGCGCGCCATTGGCCGTCGTCTGGCGGTAGTCAGCCTGAAAGATCGCGATCTGGAAGACCTCGAACGCGACCTGCGATTTTTTTACCGCCAACTCAACACCCGCGCCGAATGCGAGAACGAAATTTTCATTCTGCCCGCTTCGGAGTCCGATCCGTACAGCGGCTCTTCGCCGCACGCTGAGATTCTGGAACGGCGCGCTCTGGCTTTGTGGCGGCTGGCCGCAGGCGCAGGCGACATCGTGATGCTGACCAGCAGGTCGCTGATGCGCCGCTTCGTCGCGGTGGACGAGATCAAACAGGCGACCGTCAGGCTGCGCGCTGGCGAAGAACTACCGCTCGATTACCTGATCGAACATTTATCCTCGGTCGGTTACGTGCGCTCCGATCCGGTCGGGAACATCGGCGAATTCTCTTCTCGCGGCGGCATTCTGGATTTCTATTCGCCGAGCGGCAGTCTTGGCGACGACGGAGCGGCGCGCCCGGTCCGCGTCGAATTTTTCGGTGACGAAATTGATTCGATCCGCGAGTTCGACCCTGAGACGCAGCGCTCGACCGGCGAAGTCAAAGAGACGTTGATTACGCCGATGCGCGACGAACGCGCGGGCGCGAGCGATTTTCGGCAATGGGCAAAGCTTGCGCGCGAACATTGGAGCGACGAGCGGTACGAACGCGCGCTTCGTGATCGAACGGCTTTCGCCGACGAGGGCGAAGAGTTTCGGGGATGGGAATACCTGATGCCGCTGGCGCGTCCGTTGACTGCTTCGGTCTTCGATTACCTGCGCGACTCTGTGCTCGTGGTTGATGAACCAGCCGAAGTCGAAAAACAGGTTCGATCAACGCTGGAAGAATTGCAGCGCGGTTACGAGCGGGCGGAAGCGGTGGATGAGCTGGCGCTTGCCCCCGGCAAGCTGTTCCTGACGCCGGATGAGATGCGCGAACAGATAGGCCGCCTCGCACGCATAGAATTGCGATTGCTGGGCAGCGCCGCGCTGGCTTTTGAAGAGGAGTTGAGCACAGAAGATGTCAACGCAAGCGCGAAAATCGAAGTAGCGGATGAATCCAGACTGGCCGCGTTCATCAACCGCGAACCATCCGCGCCGCTCTTCCTTTTTCCGTCTGAGCCGAAGACGACGGAAATTGAAATTCCTTCGCGCGCCGTGCGCCGCTGGCACGGACGTTTCGGCGATCTCACCGCTGAACTCAAACGTCAGGCGGCTTCCGGTTATCAAACGTTTTTCGTTTTGCCCAGCAGCGGCGTCGCCGACCGCGTCGGCAAAGCGCTCAACGAATACGACGCGTTGGGCGCGGCGAACATAATTGTCGGCGATCTGTCTTTCGGTTTCGCGCTGCCGCAATCGGCTCTCAACATTTACACCGAAGGCGATCTTTTCGACGAAGCCGCGCATGTCGAAAGGCCGGCGAAAACCAAGAAGTCAATCGCCTCGTCGTTCCTTTCCGATTTCCGCGACCTGAAAGTCGGCGATTACGTCGTCCACATTGATCACGGCATTGGCCAGTTTCAGGGGCTGGCGCTGTTGGACACCTCCGGCCCGGAAACTTCGGCTGAGGTTTACGCGCGGATGATCGGCGAGCAGGCGAAGAACGACGGCAAGGGCCGGCGCGAATTCATGCTGCTGACATACGCCGATGGCGCGAAACTTTACGTGCCGGTCGAACGGCTCGATCTGGTTCAAAAATATTCCAGCGGTGAGGCGCACACGCCGACGCTCGACCGGCTGGGCGGCATCGCGTGGCAGAAGACGAAGGCCCGCGCCAAACGCGCGATGCGCGACATGGCCGAAGAGCTTTTGAAGCTTTACGCCGAACGCAAATTGGTCAAAGGTTACTCTTTCAGCGGCGACACTCCCTGGCAGCAGGAATTTGAATCGGCCTTCCCGTACGATCTGACGCCCGATCAGACGACGGCCATCACCGACGTGAAAAACGATATGGAACAGTTGACGCCGATGGATCGCCTGCTTTGTGGAGACGTCGGCTACGGCAAGACCGAAGTAGCGATGCGCGCCGCGTTCAAGGCGGTTATGGATGGCAAACAAGTGGCCGTGCTTGCCCCGACGACGGTGCTTTCCTACCAGCATTACCAGACTTTTCGTTCGCGTTTCGCAGCGTTCCCCGCTCGCGTCGAACTGCTCTCGCGGTTCCGTTCTCCGAAAGAACAGAAAGAGGTCGTGGGGGCGGTTGAATCGGGCGCGGTGGATATTTTGATCGGCACGCATCGCATACTGTCGCGCGATCTGGCGTTCAAAGACCTCGGCCTGGTGGTGGTTGATGAAGAGCAGCGGTTTGGAGTCGCGCACAAAGAGCGGTTGAAACATATGAAAAAGCGCGTTGACGTTCTGACGATGAGCGCTACTCCGATCCCGCGCACGCTGAACATGTCGCTGATGGGAGTGCGCGACATGTCGGTCATCGAAACGCCGCCGCGCGACCGGTTGGCGATTCAAACCAACGTCGTGCCGTTTTCCGACAACATCATCCGCAGCGCGATCGAACAGGAACTGCAACGCCAGGGTCAGGTCTTCTTTGTTCACAATCGAGTTGAATCAATTGACACGGTGGCCGAGCTGATCCATCGCATCGTGCCGCAGGCGCGGATCATCGTCGCTCACGGACAGATGGGCGAAAAGGAGATGGAGCAGGCCGTGCTCGATTTCGTTGATTACAAATACGACGTGCTGGTCGCCACCACGATCATCGAAAACGGCATTGATATTCCGCGCGCCAACACGATCATCATCAACCGCGCGGACGCATACGGTTTGTCGCAGCTTTATCAATTGCGTGGCCGCGTCGGTCGTTCCAACCGCCGCGCCTACGCCTACCTGCTTATTCCGTCGGAACAGGAACTGTCGCCGATCGCGCGGAAGCGGTTGGCGGCAATCCGCGAGTTTTCCGATCTCGGCGCGGGCTTCCGCATCGCCGCGCTCGATCTGGAACTGCGCGGCGCGGGCAATTTGCTCGGCGGTCAGCAATCAGGCCACATTGACGCCATCGGCTTCGATCTTTACACGCAGATGCTCGAACGCACCGTCCACGAACTGCGCGGCGAAGAGATCGAGGAAGAGACGGGCACGCAATTGAATCTGGGCGTGGACACGCGCATCCCCGACGATTACATCAGCGACATGAGCCAGCGGCTGCGCACTTACAAACGCATCGCCTCGGCGCGTTCAGATGAAGAGTTGAACCGCATCAGCGAAGAAGTCGCCGACCGTTACGGACGATTGCCGATGCCGGTCGAGAACCTGTTCAGCTACGCTCGCGCGCGGCGCGAGGCCGAGCGTCTGGGAATAATTTCGATTGACCGCGTGGGCGAAAGCCTTGCGATCAAACTCGGCGAAAAAGCGCGCGTCGAACCTGACCACCTGCTCAAGTTCCTGGCCGAAAACAAATCGGCGAACTTCAGCCCGACCGGAGTCTTGAAAGTGAAGCTGGATGTCGCTGGCGATGATTTGCTGGCCGACAGGGTATTCACCGCGCTGGGCGAGGTTCTGAGCCGGTTGCAGAAGCAATGATGGAATTTACCGCGTGGGCAAGGTCTTACCAAATTGCCTCGTTCCTTTTCGCGCGCTTCCCTCATTGCTTGCGGCGTAACTGGCCGCATCGTACAATCCCGCATCGCCGAAGACGATCAGACCCGATTCATCACCTTGCGGGCAAATGCAATTATGCGAATTAAATTCTTAGCGCTTGCTGTCGCGCTACTTTGCGGCGCGTTCGCCGGATGCCGTTCGACTAAATCGTCCTATCTGGGAGCGTCGGAAGACAAATCGCCGGTGATCGCCGAAATCAATGGCGAGGCGGCGCACAAGGCCGCTTTCGAGCGATTCGTTAAATCGCGCCTGTCGGATTTCACTGATCAGAGCGAGCAGAATCAGGCCGAAAGCGACCAGCAACGCAGCCAACTGCTGGATGAATTCATCAGGCGGCAGTTGATCGTGCAGGAAGCAAATAAAAACAACATCGAGCCTACGGACGAGGAGATTCGCCGCGCGCTCGAAGAGCAGCACAAACAGACCAACGCGCAGGGATCGGATCAAAACCTGGTGACTCTTGAAAGCGGCGAGCGGCGGATCGAGATATTCAACGACCTGCTCATGCTCAAATATCAAACTGAAGTCCTGAAGCTTAAAGATGCGAAGGTGAGTCCGCAGGAGATTGAGAATTACTACAATCAGAACGCGGAACGATATCAGGGAAAGTCGGGATTTCTGGTGCGCGAAATTCGTGTGACGGATGAGGCTCAGGCGCAGAAGCTGTACCGGCAGGCTCTGGCCAAACCCGCCGATTTCGCCGTGCTGGCGAAAGAAAATTCCGAATCGCCGACGGCTATGAACGGCGGGTTGATGGATTACGAGGCCCAACGCCTTCCGCAAGTGCTCGAACAGGCGATCACGCCTCTCAAAGTCGGTTCGATCAGCAAAGTGGTGAAATCGAATTACGGATTCCATATCTTCAAGCTGGAACAGCGCGCTGAGCCTGTGCCGCTCGAAAAGGCGCGAAAAGAAATTGAAGACAAGCTGTTGAGCGAGAAGAATCAGGCTTTGATAGACGACCTCAACAAACGTCTGGTTTCCAATGCGAAGATCAGCATTCACCGTGACCGCCTGGGGTTTAATTATGTGGGGAGTTTGTGATCCAGGCGCGTCGCGCAAGTGTTTCATTGTCGCGCGTTCATTGAAGGCGCGTCTTTAATAAGCCGAAATGCAATACTGCCGCAGCGGGAAAGGTTCTTCGCTGCATGTTCTTCAAAGGAGTTTTCTATGAAACTGACAAAAGTTGTCCTATTGCTGGGATTCGCGCTGCTGGGCGCCAACCTCGCCTATGCTCAGGAAAGCGATGTGAAGCCGATTGATGAAGTCATTGCGCGCGTCAACGCGGGCGTGATCATGCGCTCGGCATTCGAAGCCGCGCAGCGCGACGTTCTGGAAGAACTGAAGAGACAGGGGCTGAAGCCCGAAGAGCTTGAAAAGAAGTTCAACGAATGGAAACCGCGCATTCTGGACGAATTGATCAATACCCAGTTGCTCGCGCAGCGCGCGAAAGACCTTTCGATCAACGTTGACGCGCAGGTCAACCAGCAGTTGCTGCGGATGATGAAAGAGAACAACTGCGAAGGCGAGGAATGCCTGAAGCAGAAAATGCGCGAGGCCGGTTATGACATTGACGAAGTCAAGCGCGTTCTCGGCGAGAATTTCTCCAAAGAGGCGGTACTCAGTCAGGAGGTTTACGGCAAGGTCTATCGGAACCTGACCGAGAAAGAGAAGCGGGAGTTTTATGACAAGAATAAGCAGGGGTATAGCGAACCGGCTGAGATCACGCTCAGCAACATTTTCATAGCCCTCGGCAAAGACCCGAACCAGGCTCTGTTGCGCGCGAAAGAAATTGTCATTCAGGCGCGCAGCGGGGCGGCTGACTTCAAGGCTCTGGCGCAGAAGTACACCGAGAGCGAGGCAGGCAAGAAGAATCCGTCGCTGGGCACGTTCAAAATTCCCGAACTCAATCCTGAAGTAAAGGCTGTAGTCGAGAACGCCCAGGCGGGGACGATTACTGATCCGGTCAAACTCGACACCGGCTATTCGATCTTCCGTGTTGATCAGCGCAAGGAGGCGAACCTGCTGGCCTTCGAGGATGAGCGTGTTCAGAACCACATTGCCCGCTCGCTGGTCGAGCAACGTTCGGGCGAGCAGATCGAACAGTACCTGACCAAATTGCGCAACGACGCGTTCATCGAAATTGACGCTCGCTACCAGTTCGAGAATTCAAAAGTGAAATCCGCGCAAATCAAACGCGTTCCCTACTCCGAAGACAACGGCAAGAAGAAGAAAGACAAGAAGGAAAAAGAGAAGAAGGCCGAGGAAGCGACGAAGGCTACAGCCAATAACAAACCGTAAGTTTCAAGCAAAGAAGGGAGAGTACGGAAGAGACGGAAATAACGGAACAGACGGAAAAAACTTGTTAAGTTTTTCGTTTGTTCCGTTATTTCCGTCTCTTCCGTACTCTCCCTTTTTATTTCGATATAGGTTTTTCAGTTGTTTCAGGCGCGCTGCGTGGGATATAAATCCCGGCATGGAAAAGATATTCATCCGTGATTTCACCCCAAATCAGACTATCAGTACGACATTCCTCGTCAAATCAAAGGAACTGCGAAACAAGAAGACCGGCGGGCAATTCGCGCTGATCACGCTCTCCGACAAGACGGGCGACATCGTCAGTCAGTGGTGGGACAACTTTGAAGACTCGATTGACACGTTCGACCGCGATGACATCGTTTTCGCGCGAGGGTTGGTCACGGTCTATCGCAATCACCTTCAGCTTTCGATTCATCGGATGCGTCCATGCCAGGAGCACGAATACAGCCTGACCGATTACTTCCCCACCACGAAATACAACGTTGACGAGATGTTCGCCGAATTGATGGCCATCATCGGCGAATTCAGAAATGAATACCTGCGCCGCCTTCTCCAAAATATCTTCGCGGATGAAAATACGGCTCAGAAGTTCAAGAAGGCTCCGGCGGCCAAGACCATGCATCATCCTTACCTCGGCGGATTGCTCGAACATTCGCTGTCGCTCGTTAAACTTTGCCGCAAGGTCGGCGCGCATTACGAAGGCATTGACGTTGACCTCTTGCAGACCGGCGCTGTGTTGCACGATTTCGGAAAGATTGACGAACTGGCGTACGAGCGCGGATTCGGCTACACGAACGATGGCCAGATGATCGGCCATCTGGTGATGGAAACAATGATGGTGGCCGATCACATCAAGGAGATTCCCGATTTTCCAGACGACCTGCGCCGCCATCTGCTGCACATGCTGCTGACGCATCACGGCAAACTCGAATACGGCTCGCCGAAATTGCCTTCGACCCCCGAAGCCTTGATGCTGGCCTATCTGGACGATCTCGATTCGAAGGTCGAAGCCATGCAGCGGCTGATCGCCGAGCCTCAGATCAACGGCGATTGGACTCGCATTTCGCCTATGTTCGAGCGCCCGATCTACCGCCGCCGGACAATCGAAACCCCGGCGTTGGCTGATGCCGTCGCGAATGACAATCAGGCAATAGCCGTCGCAGCCGCATCGTCGCAGCCGGAAAAGGGATCCACCGGGCAGCGCAAACAAGCGGCGCGTCCTGACAGCTTCAACACACCGTTCGATCAACTGTCTGACTTTTTCAAGAACACAGAACAAAACTGACAGAACTTATAGATCGTGATCAGGCGCCATTCGTCACTCACGTTCAATTCATCCTCCCAACCTGTGACTCTGCATCTGAATTTTCGCTACGACGCGGCGGCTCACTGGATTTTTGAGAGCCTCGCCTATTTCATCGGCTTCCGCATCTATCTTCAGCTACGCAACCGCTCAGGCGATGTTGTGACAACTGAACAGCGGTGGTTGGTGGTCGCCGCGGCGATTGCTGGCGCGGCTCTGGGCAGCAAAGTTCTCAACTGGTTTGTTGATCCATCGCTTTTTTTACGCAACTGGAACAATCCTTATTTTCTGATGAGCGGAAAGACGGTGGTTGGCGGCTTGATCGGCGGATTGTTCGCCGTTGAATGGGCGAAGCGGCGCATCGGCGTCAAACAGCGGACAGGCGATTTGTTCGCAATCCCGCTGTGCGCCGGGATAGCGGTTGGCCGTATCGGATGCTTTCTGGCTGGATTAGAGGACGATACTTACGGCGTTACGACAAACCTGCCGTGGGGCGTTGATTTCGGCGACGGCGTCGCGCGGCATCCGGCTCAAATCTACGAAGTCGTCTGGCTCGGGTTGATTGCGCTTTGGCTGCGCCATCTTTCGCGCAAACCGCATCGTCAAGGCGACCTGTTCAAGACTTTCATGGTCGCTTACTTCGCGTTTCGGCTGTCTGTAGAGTTCCTCAAGCCTGGAAATGCAATTGCCGGTTTAACCGCGATCCAGTGGGCTTGCGCGGCGATGTTGATCTATTATGCGCGCGACTTGCCTTATCTCATCTGTGCCAGAAAGGTTGAAAAGAATGACTGACCGCATACGCCCCTATCTTTACTACGACATTGCGATCTCGATCTGCTCGACCTGCTACCGCAAGGTCGAAGGCAAGATCGTTTTCGAGAACAATAATGTCTACCTGCTCAAACGTTGCCCGGAGCACGGCGCTGAGCGAGTTCTGGTCGCTGATGATGTTGATTATTATCGCCGTTTGCGCGAGGTCTTCATCAAACCGCCGGAGATGCCCTACCGTTACAACACTCCGGTCAAATGGGGCTGTCCTTACGATTGCGGTTTGTGCACGGATCACGAGCAGCATTCGTGTCTGACGCTCATCGAAATCTGCGACTACTGCAATCTGAAATGTCCGGTCTGTTATGCTGAAAGCGGGCCTCAGCGCCAGCAATTCCGCAGCCTGGCCGAGATTGAAAAGATGCTCGACGCTGTCGTGCAAAACGAGCGCGAGCCTGATGTCGTACAGATTTCGGGCGGCGAGCCTACTCTCCATCCAGATTTTTTCAAAGTTCTCGAAATGGCAAAATCGCGCCCGATCCGCCATCTGATGGTGAACACCAATGGCATCCGCATCGCCAAAGAGGAAGAGTTCGCCAAACGACTGGCCGAATTTATGCCCGATTTTGAAATCTACCTGCAGTTCGATTCGTTTAAAGCCGAAGCATTGAAGGAACTGCGCGGGGCTGATCTTCGCAACGTGCGTGAGCAGGCCCTGGAGCGTCTCAACCGTCTGGGAATTTCGACGACGCTGGTTGTGACTTTGAAGAAAGGTCTCAACGATGACGAGGTCGGCGCGATTATTGATTTCGCGCTGCGACAGCCCTGCGTGCGCGGCGTGACGTTTCAACCGATTCAGGCCGCAGGCCGCCTAGAAGGCTACGACCCAGCGCGCGACCGGTTGACGTTGACCGAAGTGCGGCGGCGGATACTGGAACAGACCACGGTATTTAAACCCGAAGACATCATTCCCGTGCCGTGCCATCCCGACAGCCTGGCTATGGCTTACGCTCTGAAACTCGGCGGCCAAGCGCTTCCGCTGACCGGCTTGATTGATCCGCAGGTATTGATCAACGGGCGTCGCAATACGATTGTCTTTGAACAGGACGACGAAGTGCGCGAACACATCTTTAAACTGTTCGCCACCAATCATTCGCCGCAATCGAGCGCGGCCAGCCTGCGCGATCTGCTCTGTTGCCTGCCGATGGCCGTTGTCCCTGAAGGACTGTCTTATCAGAATCTCTTCCGCGTGATTATCATGCAGTTCATTGACGCTTACGATTTCGACGTGCGTTCGGTGAAAAAGAGTTGCGTGCATATTGTTCACCCCGACGGGCGGTTGATTCCGTTCGACACGTACAATCTGTTTTATCGAGATGAACTGGAACAGACGCGACTCGCGCCGCTGCGCTGGATCGCGAAAGAAATGTAAGAGATGGAAGAACAACGCTCACAGCAAGGAGAAATCTGGCGGGGCATCGGAGTGGCGGCGCTGTTGCATTTGATTCAGATCCCGCTTGCCGTATTCACGATGTTCGTCTCGCTGATCTTTGTGGGGATCAGCCAATTGGTCTACATCATTCCCGCGATCATCTTCTATTGGCGCGATGGGAGGCGCAGTGTCGTAACAGGTTTGGTTATCGCGGCGGCGATCACATTTCTACTCAACGCTACCTGCACCGTGCTCGTCTTCAGTAGTCTGAGCTTTCATTGAAGTGGACTACTTGATTGCCGGCCCTCCTTCGTGCAAGCTATAGCCTCTCTCGCAGCGATCAAAATATCTCAAACGTGAATAACCAGGAGGCCGCAAGTTTCATCATGATTTCAGGAATTCTTCTGGCCGCAGGCGAATCGAGCCGGATGCGAGGCGCGTTCAAGCCCCTGCTGAAATGGGGCAAGCGCACGGTCATCGGTGAATGCGTTCATCAGATGCGCAATTCGCAACTGGCCGAAATCTTCGTCGTGCTCGGCCATCGTGAAATGGAAATCCGCCAGAGTCTGGCTGGATCGGGCGTGCAATACGCAATCAACGATGATTATCAGCGGGGAATGCTTTCTTCGATCAAAACTGGTCTGTCTATGCTCAGTCCGAACGAGGACGCCGCGCTAATCGCGCTGGTTGATCAGCCGATGATCACGAAAGAGATCATCAACAAGCTGATTGAGGCGTTTTATGCAGGTGACAAAGGCATTGCGCTGCCAGCGTATCAGGGCAAACACGGGCACCCGATCATCGTCGCCGCAAAATATTTCGACGACATCATGCAGCTTAATGAAAATTCGACCGAAGGTATGCGCGGATTCATCGCCGAGCATCGCAATGATACGCTGGAAGTCCCGGTTGATTCTCCAGCGGTCATCGAAGATATAGACATCCCCGAAGATTACGAGCGGCTGAGCAAGCAGGTCGAACCGATTTACGAATATCACAAATGGCATCCTTGAGTGGGAATGGGGAGTGGGGAGTGGGGAGGGAGGACGTCTTTTCTCTCACTCCCCACTCCCCATTCCCCACTCCCCGCTCCCGAATTCTATGGCTTATTCAGACCTGCGCGAATTCATCAAGATTTTAGAGAAGCACAAGGAACTCAAACGCATCTCGGTTCCCGTTTCAAGCGACCAGGAGATCACCGAGATCACCGACCGCGTCTCGAAATCGAAAGAGAATAACAAAGCTCTGCTGTTTGAAAACGTGGACGGCGGCAGGATTCCCGTTTTGATTAATGCGCTGGGCAGTCGGAGGCGGATGGAACTGGCGCTGGAAGTTGACAGCGTTGACGACGTAGCCGCGCGTTTGACTGAATGGCTCGATTTCAAATCGCCCGAAGGCTTGCTGCAAAAGGTGAAGATGTTGCCGAAGCTGGCCGAATTGGGAAAGTATTTCCCGCGCGAAGTGAAATCGGGCGTCTGCCAGGAAGTGATCAAACGCGAAGGTGAGTTTTCGCTGTTCGACTTTCCGATCCTGAAATGCTGGGAGGCCGACGGCGGTCGCTTCATCACGTTCCCGATGGTCTTCACGCGCAACCCGCGCACGGGCAAACGCAACTGCGGGATGTACCGGATGCAGGTTTACGACGAAAAGACTACGGGGATGCACTGGCAGATCCACAAACACGGCGCGGCGCATCACCGCGATCAGGAAAAGCGAGGGGCCGACCGGATGGAAGTCGCAGTGGCAATCGGAGCCGAGCCGATCACAAATTTCGCTGCGACCTTGCCGTTGCCCGATGATCTTGACGAAATGATCTTCGCCAGCTTTCTTCGGGAAAAACCGATTGAGATGGTCAAGTGCGTTTCGGTTGATTTGGAAGTTCCGGCGACGGCGGAGATAGTTCTGGAAGGCTATGTTGATCCCGCTGAACGCCGCATCGAAGGGCCGTTCGGCGATCACACCGGTTTTTACACGCTCGAAGAGCCTTATCCTGTTTTCCACGTCACGACCGTCACTCACCGCAAAAATCCGATTTACCAAACGACAATCGTTGGCCGCCCGCCGATGGAAGATTGCTGGATGGGCTGGACAATCATTCGCGTCACGCTGCCGGTTCTCAAACGCCAGTTGCCGGAGATTGTAGACATGAACCTGCCTTTCGAGGGCGTCTTCCACAACCTGATGCTGGTTTCGATACGCAAACAATATCCTGGCCACGCGCGCAAAATCATGAATGCGATCTGGGGACTGGGGCAGGCGATGTTCACCAAATGCATCGTCGTCGTTGACGAAGACGTGAACGTGCAGGATCCGTCGGAAGTCGTCTGGAAAGTCCTGAACAACATTGATCCCGAACGCGACATTCAGTTCATGCTTGGGCCGGTAGATGTGCTCGATCACTCCGCGCGACAAACCGGCTTCGGATCGAAGATGGGCATTGATGGTACGCGCAAATGGAAGAACGAAGGGTTCGACCGCCGCTGGCCAAAAGAAAACAACACCGGCGCAGAAGTGAAACTGATCGTGGATGAGAAGTGGAAGAAACTGGGATTGTGAGGAAACCGCTGATGAAGTTTCTCAGCTTTCTGGAAACTGCCAGATTTACCAAGCGTGTCGTTGAGCTTCTGGATGATGAATACATCCTGGGTTGGTTTCGCCACTACGGCCTTCAGGGCGCACGCATCTGAAAACCGCCATAAGTGGGGTGTCCCTGTCCCCCTGATGCTTTGGGAAATCCTGTCTATTTTCTCAGGCGGAATTGCGCTTTGTTAAGACTGGCCTGTTCAATATGGGTTTTTACGCGAGATACATTTTCCCACGCATTCTCGATTGGAGTTTGGGCGCTCCTGAATTCGGCAAATACCGCCGCCGCGCATTGGAACCGGCGTGCGGCGAGACACTGGAGATAGGCTTCGGCACGGGACTGAATCTGCCTTACTACCCTGAAGCGGTGACGAAACTGACGGTGATTGATTCGGAAGACATGCTGCGCGAGCGGGTCCAACAACGCATCGCCGATTGTCCGATTCCCGTGACGAAGATGAGGCTCGACGCGCAGGGGCGGCTGCCTTTTAACGATCACACGTTCGACACGGCAGTGAGCACGTTGACGCTTTGTTCAATCGGCGACACCTCTGCGGCGTTGGCTGAAATTCGGCGCGTGCTGAAGCCGGAGGGCCGGTTCGTGTTTTTCGAGCATGGACGCAGTGATGATCCAAGGGTGGCGCGGCGGCAGGATCGGTTCAATCCGATTCAGAAGATCATCGGCGTTGGGTGCAATATGAACCGGAGGATTGACGAGTTGATCGAAGGCGCTGGGTTCAAGATCACGAACCTTGATCGTTTTCTGTTGCCGAAGACGCCGCGATTGCTGGCCGAAATGTATCGCGGCGTAGCCTCGCCCCAAACTTGAACCGGGAGGTAGAAGATTATGCACAAACTGATTCTGGCGATTGCCGCGGCTTTGCTCGTCGTCGGGATCGTTCTTTTCGCCGTCAACCGCACTTCACACGCTCCCGAAAAAAGCGTGACTGAAACTCCGAGCCGGACAATCGTGGAGCATAGCGGGATTGACGAATCGAAGGTTATTGATCTGACCTACAACTTCGACGACAGTACCATCTACTGGCCGACGGCGAAACCGTTTCAATGGGAGAAGGAATCGTGGGGAAAATCGGCGGGCGGCTACTGGTACACGGCTGCCCGATACGCCGCGAGCGAGCACGGCGGCACGCATCTGGACGCCCCGGTCCATTTCGGCGAAGGCAGATTGGCGGCGGACGAGATTCCACTCGCGCGCCTGGTTGGGCCAGTCGTTGTGATTGATGTTTCGGAGGCTTGCGTCAAAGACGCCGATTATCGTCTGACGGCGGACGACATCGTATTGTGGGAGAAGGCGAACGGGCAGATCCCCGACAATTCAATCCTGCTCGTTCGGTCAGGCTGGGGGAAGTTCTGGCCGGACAAGAAAAAGTATCTGGGCACGGACACGCCGGGCGACACGACCAATCTGCACTTCCCTGGCATTTCGCGCGAGGCGGCTGAGTTTCTGGCAAAACAGCGGAGAATTGATGGCGTAGGTATTGACACGGCGAGCATTGATCACGGCCCCTCGAAAGATTTCATCGCGCATCGGGTTCTGAACGGTGCGAACATCTACGGTTTGGAGAACGTGGCGAATCTGGATCGCCTGCCCGCGAAAGGCGCGACGCTGATCGCGTTGCCGATGAAAATCAAAGGTGGGACGGGTGGGCCTGTGCGGATCATTGCGATTTTGCCTTGAGCGAAAAGACAGCAGGAGGAAATCGAAATGGATGTCAAAGACGTTTTCGCGGCGGCGGAGTTTTCAAACGTCAGGATGCAGAAGATCAATTTGTTTGAGACGAAGAATTTCTTCTGCGACGTTTATTGCCTGGAACCGGGACAGGAACAGAAAGTCCACGCGCACCAGGACGAAGACAAAATCTATTACGTGCTGGCCGGCCACGGATCGTTTGTCGTTGGAGACGAGACGCGGGAATTGGGCGAGCATCAGATCGTGATGGCTCCAGCGGGATCGCAGCACGGCGTGAAGAACACAAGCGCGCGAAGATTGACGTTGTTGGTGTTTATGACACCCAATCCGAATTTCAAATGAGTTTCAGCGGGCGAGCTTGGCCGCCGAATCTCGATCAAGAAACAAGTGCGCGTTTTCGTGAGTTCTGAGGATTGAGGCGGGACAGGCTGGCGTGATTTCGCCTTCGATCATCCGGAGCACAGCATCCTGCTTTGTCGCGTCCGGGACGATCAGGAACAATTTCGGGCAGGCCATGATCGCCGGGATCGTCAGTGAAATTGCGTGGCGCGGCGCTTCATCAATCTCGACGACTCGCGCGATTGCCGGGTCGTTGAAATCGCAAACGCGCGGATTGATGGACGCGAGACGACCGGTTTCTCCTACGTCGAGCGTGACGAAATCCGGCGGGCGGGATTTGAGCAACGCGACGTAATTCGCGCAAACAGCTTCCGGGTTCGCGGCTTCTCCGCGCAACCCGTGGAACTCGGCCATCGGGACTCGCTTCACCAGCCGGTCAACCAGAAAACGCCTGTGCGATTGCGGCGCGTCTTCGTTCGCTCCCAGAAGTTCGTCGAGGTGAAATCCGATAACCCGCGTCCATTCGATCTCTTCCGCTTTTACTAACTCATCGAGAAATTCATTGTGCGACGGCTCTGAGGCGAAAGCGCCGACAGCGCGGCCTTGTTCGGCTATCAACCGGCGCATCTCCGCGGCGACTGACGCCGCCGCCGCTTTGCTCATCTGCTGGCGCGAGTCAAAGATGTACGCATTCAGCTTATATGCGCGGAAGCTGTCAACCAGGCCTTCTGAAATGATGAGATTCGGTGGGCGCATTGGAGTGATCAGGAAGATGATTGCGGCAAGCGGTTAATGCGAGAAGTGAGATCAGAATCCGAACCATGACCTGCGGCGTGAGCCGGCGAAATCGCCGCTCTCTTCGTCTTCGACGTGATCGCTGACGCTGAAGACGCGGCGCGACGGTAATTCGACGGCGGAAAGCACACCGGTCAGGTAGGCGCCTGTGTCAACGCCGATCAAACTGTCGCGCAACCAGACTTTCTCCTTCTCGCCGAAAACCATGCCGGTGATTGTGTGGCCGAAGACAACCGTCTTGCCTTTGTACTCCGCGAAAAATCGGCGGTTGCGCGCCCAATAAAGCTCCGGGCTTTCGGGAGTTTCGCCAGGATGCAGGAAGGTTCCGTTGTCGCCCTGCGGCAACGACGCGTGAACGTAAATGGCGTGATCGTCCTCGTACCAGGTGGGCAGGGAAGCCAGGAAATCCCAGTGCTCTTCGGGCACGTCAAACCCGCCGTCTTCGTCCATGTAACTTTGAAGGGTTTCGATTCCGCCGTTGTAATACCACAACTCAGCCTGTTCGCTTTCGGGGTGCGAAAGCGCTGCCAACATCATCGCTTCGTGATTTCCCCTGAGGATAATCACATTGTTGGGCGCCTCACGCTTCAATTCGATTGCGCGCGCGACGGCGCCGCGCGAATCTTCTCCGCGATCCACCAGATCACCGATCAAAATCAGTCGGTCTTCGCCTGCGTGGTACTCCATTTTTTCCAAAAGGAGATTGAACAGGTTGAGTTTGCCGTGAATGTCGCCGACAACTAAGGTTCTCATAATTGATATTGACTGTAACGCCAATGCTTGCGCGAGGCTTGATCATTATTGCTCAAAAGGCTTTCAAAAGAAAAATCGAAAAGCTATGATGCCGCAATGTCATCGGTTCTGACCGTCGCCAATCTGCTTACAGTTTTTCGGCTCATACTAATACCAGTTTTTGTCACCGTTCTTTACTACCAGCGATTTACGTGGGCGCTCGGAATCTTTTTCGTGGCCGCCGCTACGGACGGGCTTGACGGACTTGCCGCCCGAAGCTTCAACCAGAAGACCCAGCTTGGCGCGATTCTCGATCCGATGGCCGACAAGCTGCTGCTCGTGACGGCTTTCGTCATCCTCTCGCTGCCGCGATTTACTTTGACCGACCCAATCCCGTTCTGGCTGACGGCGGCGGCCATCAGCCGCGACGTGATCATTGTGCTGGCAGCGGCGGTCATAAATATGACTACGGGTTTCAGCAAGTTTCGCCCTTCGATACCGGGCAAATTGAATACGTTCGTTCAGATTGTGATGATCGTCTTTTTCCTTGCGGCCAACGCTTTCAATCTGCTGGCCGGTTATCTTCCTGTAGCCTATTACGCCACGCTCGGAATCGCAGTGTTTTCGGGGCTGCACTATATCGCTCACATCAACAAACTGATGAGCCAGAATCAGCCCGAAGAATAGAAAGATGATCGCGAGTGAAAGAATCAAACTCCCAACAAAATCGGCCCCCCGCTCACACGGAACGAAGCCCGCTCGAATGGATGCGCTGGATTCCATTTGTCCTGCTCGCTTTGATCTTTCTCGTAGCCGTCTTCATCGGCGCTCGAATCATTTTGGTTCCGATGCTCAGTTCGCTGGCGTTGGCTTATCTGCTGGCTCCGGTCGTGACCTGGTTTGAACGGCGCGGATGGTCTCGTTCATCATCGGTTTTACTGGCCATTACCAGCGCCACAGTTACGCTGATCCTTATCCTGATCTTTATCCTGCCGAGTTTTTGGGGGCAGTTGGTAAAAACCTACGATCAGGCGCGCGCCCTTGTGGGGGATCAACCGCGCGTGGAAGCCCTGCTGCGAAAAGTCGAGCAGGTCAGCCCGCCGGTCTACGAGTTTCTGAAATCACAGGTCGAACGATACCAGGACCCGGCGCAGCGCGAGCGCATTTTCAGCCTGACCGGCGGATGGTTGCAGCGCGGGTTGTTCAGGATTGTTGACGTCACTACCTCGCTGCTGGACCTGCTTCTTATCCCATTCTTCGTCTATTACCTGCTGGCCGATTACAGGGCGATGCGCGCCCGTCTGGATCGGCTCATTCCACCACGCTATCTCACAGTAGCTTCCACACTGATCAGCCGAATCAATTTTGTGATTTCGTCATACGTCCGCAGTCAACTGGCCATCGCATTGGTCATGGGGGTTCTGTACGCGATCGGATTTGCGGTGGTGCGTGTGCCGCTTGCTCTGACAATCGGGCTGTTGTCCGGATTGCTCAACTTTGTTCCGTACCTCGGCACTCTGACGGGGTTGGCGCTTTCGCTGTCGTTCGTAGCTTTGGATGGGGCAGGGTTAGGTCGCATCATAGGCGTCATTGTCGTCTTCGTTCTCGTTCAGAGCGTCGAAGGGTATTACCTGACACCCAAACTGCTCGGAGGCAGTCTCGATCTTCATCCGATGTGGGTGTTGGTCGGGTTGATGATCGGAGGCAATCTTTTCGGCATCCTCGGAATCATCCTGGCCGTGCCGGTTATTGCTATCGCCAAAGTGGTACTGAATTTTCTTGAAGAACTCTATCAGCAATCCGATTTTTACAGGGATTCAGACCCGGCGCAATCATCCGGCCTCATACTTGAACAATCTCCAATTGGCCATCCACGCCGCGCAGTAGTCACCACTGGCGAACTACGATCCAGAATTAAAGATGGGAAAGCCACTCCTGAAGACAAATAACGCAAATTTCAACGCCGATAAGCAGAAAACTTGACACTTCCACACTCAACTCCTATACTGCCAGCGTTCTTAATGTAACGCTATTATCCGAGTTTACATTTTTGCAGACATTGGGTTTAACGTCTCTTTGTTAAGGGGGGAAGAATGAGCAAAGTTATAGGAATTGACCTGGGCACGACCAACTCCGTTGTTGCGATTATGGAGGGCAGTGAGCCGGTCGTGATCACCAATTCTGAGGGTGGTCGCACCACGCCCTCGGTTGTGGGGTTCACCAAAGATGGTAATCGTCTGGTCGGCCAGGTGGCGAAACGTCAGGCTGTCACGAATCCTGAAAATACAGTCTATTCGATCAAACGTTTTATGGGGCGCCGGTTTAACGAAGTCGGCGATGAGATGAAGCAGGTCCCGTACAGGGTCACTCAGGCGTCGAACGGCGACGTGCGCATAACGGCTGGTGACAAGGAATATTCTCCGCCTGAGATTTCGGCGATGATCCTGCAGAAGCTGAAACAGGCGGCTGAAGATTATCTGGGACAAAAGGTCACCCAGGCTGTCATCACTGTTCCGGCCTACTTCAACGACGCGCAGCGCCAGGCCACGAAAGACGCCGGGAAGATTGCCGGTCTGGATGTGTTGCGCATCGTCAACGAGCCTACGGCTGCGGCTTTGGCCTACGGCCTGGACAAGAAGAAGGACGAAACCATAGCGGTCTTCGACTTCGGCGGCGGCACGTTCGACATTTCGATTCTGGAAGTTGGTGAGGGTGTGGTTGAGGTGAAATCAACCAACGGCGACACGCATCTGGGCGGCGACGACATTGACGAAGAATTGATCCAGTGGATCATTGATGAGTTCAGGAAAGATCAGGGGATTGACTTGTCGAAAGACAAGATGGCGTTGCAACGCCTGAAAGAAGCCGCCGAGAAGGCCAAGATCGAACTCTCTTCTACGATGGAAACGGAGATCAATCTACCGTTCATCACCGCCGATCAGTCGGGGCCGAAACATCTGGTGATGAAACTGACCAGAGCCAAATTCGAATCGCTGGTCAATGATATTTTGCAGCGCACGCTTGAGCCTTGCCGTCAGGCGTTGAAAGACGCCGGACTTTCGGCCAGCCAGATTGACGAAGTTGTGCTGGTCGGCGGCTCGACACGCATCCCGAAAATCCAGGAGATGGTCAAGAGCTTTTTCGGGAAAGACCCGCACAAAGGCGTCAACCCGGATGAGGTCGTGGCGATTGGAGCAGGTGTTCAGGCGGGCGTCCTTTCGGGCGAGGTGAAAGACCTGTTGCTGCTCGACGTGACACCGCTTTCTCTGGGCATTGAAACGCTCGGCGGCGTTTTCACCAGACTGATCGAGCGCAACACGACGATCCCTACACGCAAGTCTGAGATATTTTCGACCGCGACGGACAATCAGACTTCAGTGGAAGTTCACGTCCTGCAGGGCGAGCGCCAGATGGCTGGCGATAACCGCACGCTGGGCAAATTCCATCTGATCGGCATTCCGCCGGCGCCGCGCGGTATGCCACAGATCGAAGTCACGTTCGACATTGACGCGAACGGCATCGTCAATGTTCAGGCGCGCGATCTGGGCACCGGACGCGAGCAAAAGATTACGATCACCGCATCGTCCGGACTGGCGAAAGATGAGATTGACCGGATGATGCGCGACGCCGACTTGCATTCCGAAGAAGACAAGCGCAAGCGCGAAGTGATCGAGACCAAAAACCGGCTGGATTCGCTCATCTACCAGACCGAGAAGACAATCACGGATAACCGGGAGAAAATTCCGGTCGGTTTGATTTCGGAAGTCGAATCCGCAATCGCCGAAGCGAAGAAAGTCGTTGACGCGAACGACGGCGATCAGTTCCAGGCGCAACTCGAAAACCTCACGCGCGTTTCGCATCGCATCGCCGAAGCGCTCTATCAGCAGCAGACAAGCGGCGGGGCGCAGGCGTCAGATGCGGCGGGCGCTGGAGCGCAAGGGCCGGGCGGCCCGTCCGGCTCAGCAGGAAAAACCGGCGACGATGTGATTGACGCCGAGTACATTGATGTTGACGAAAACAAGTAGGAGGCAGGGAATGGGGAACAGGGAGTAGGGGGTGGGCATCCCGTGAGATTCGGGGCGCCCATTCTCTATTCCCTATTCCATGCTCTCTGGATTTTATGAAGCAACATCGCCTTTTGAGCGACCTGGCAGCGCTTGAACAGCAATTGACTCAAATGGTCAAAGGGGTGAGCGGGTTCAGCGTCGAACAGGCGCACGCCACGTGGTCGCCTTCGGTAGACATTTATGAGACTCCGACGAGTTTTGTCCTGACCGCCGAAGTGCCTGGAGTGTCGCTGGCCGAGCTTGACGTTAAGGTGGTAGACGACACTCTGATCTTGCGCGGCGAAAGACGGTGGGAGCGTGACGTTCATGGCGAGAACTTTCATCGGCTGGAGAGCGCCTACGGCAAATTCGAGCGGACATTCAAGCTCTCCCAGCGGATTGACGCTGAACATATCACTGCGGAACTGCAACGAGGTCTGCTGAAGGTTGTCCTGCCTAAACGCGCTGAAAAAGGCGCGAGGCAGATCGAAATCACAACGGAATGAAACCGATCGGGAGTAGGAAGTTGGGAGTAAGGAATCGGGAGTAGAAATTCACGGATTTCCGATCTCCCACTCCCCACTCCATATTCCCCACTCCCGGGTTATTTTATGGCCCAACGCGAAGATTACTACAAAACGCTTGGGGTTAAGCGCGCCGCGACTCAAGAGGAGATTCGCAAGGCGTATCGCCGGCTTGCGCGCAAATATCACCCTGACCTCAATCCGGGCGACAAGGTGGCAGAGGAGAAATTCAAACAACTCTCCGAGGCCTACGACATTCTGTCAGACTCGAAGAAGCGCGAGGTCTACGACAAATTCGGGACTTACAGCGATAACATTCGTGAGGCGGCGCGCGGGCCTGCCGGCGCGGGATTCGATTTCGACTGGAGCGTTTTTACAGGAGCCGGAGCCGCAGGCGC
>WBZR01001810.1_pt1 | contig 24791 bp, 18 predicted proteins | sample 5204231 | NCBI WGS metagenome assembly WBZR01 (sample SAMN12412403, study PRJNA552823) | activated sludge metagenome | isolation source: activated sludge from anammox sidestream of wastewater treatment plant... | place: USA: Virginia | collected 2017-08
CGAGGTTTCCGGTCGGCTCGTCCGCCAGGATGATCGAAGGACTGTTGACCAGCGCGCGTGCGATAGCCACCCGTTGCCGCTGGCCGCCGGAGAGTTCGTTCGGCTTGTGCGACATTCGATGGCCGAGGTCAACCGATTCGAGCGCCTTCTTCGCCATATCAATCCGCTTCGACGCCGGTGTGCCGTTGTAAATCAGTGGCAATTCGACGTTGTGCAGCGCCGACGCGCGGGGCAGCAGGTTGAAAGTCTGGAAGACGAAGCCGATCTCCTTGTTGCGGATATAGGCAAGTTCGTCATCGTCCATCTGCGAGACCAGTTTGCCGTTAAGCCAGTATTCGCCCTTCGACGGCGTGTCGAGGCAGCCGATCAAATTCATCAACGTGGATTTGCCTGAGCCTGACGGGCCGATGATCGCCACGTACTCGTTGCGCTTGATTTCAAACGAAACCCCGCGCAGCGCGTGAATCTCCTCGTCACCCATGACATAGGTTTTCCACAAATTGTCGGTTTTGATCATCGCCTCAAGCGGCTTCTCCTGCTTTGATCCATTCAAAACGGCGGTTCCGGGGTTTCTTTCCATCATTGTCGCTACCATTTGAGTCATCCTTCTCGATTTAGAGGGCCCAGTTTTTAGCGCTCAGTTTAGAGGGCCGGAGGCAGTATGCGACAGGCGATCTTTGAGAGCAAACGCGAAGACCGCCTGTCGTTTACCGCTTTCCGCTTACTTATTGTCCTTGTTGTCTCCGGCTGGTTTCTTGTTCTTGTCCTCGCGTTTGATTTTCTGATCGTTTTTAAGCGTTCGCAACTGGCGATACGGCCCGATGACAATCTCCTGGCCTTCATTCAGACCGCTCTTGATCTCGATGTCGTTTTCACCGGTGATGCCGGTCTCGACCGGAGCGAAGACGGTTTTGTCGTTCTGGACGACGAATACGCCTTTGATGGGCTTCTTGTCCTTCGGGTTCTGAGTTTGCGCCGAAGCCGGAGCCGATCCGCTGCCTGGTTTGATCTGTTGCGGGTCGCGTTCGACCAGCGCCTGAAGCGGAACCGCGATCACGTTCTCGCGCCGGTCGGTGTTGATCACCGCCGTCGCCGACATTCCGGGACGCAGCCGGTCACGAACGTCATTGCTCATATTCACAAGGCGGATCGTGACTTTGAAATCCTTAGCTTCCTGCGAGCCGCTGGTGGCGGTTTGCGCGATTGTCTGGCCGGTTCTGGTGATGGCGGTTTGGGCGATCTCGACCACCTGGCCTTCGATCTCCGTCTCGCCCAGAGCGTCAACTTTGACTTTGGCCTTCTGATTGTTGGCCACGTTGGCGATGTCGGTTTCGTCAACTTTGACCTCGACGTTGATGACCGACATGTCGGCGATGATCATCAGCGGGGTTGACGAAAAACTCGACAGGGCGTAAGTGCCGACCTGAACAATCGGGCCGCCGACGACGCCGTCAATCGTGGCGTACTGCGTGGTCTTGCGGAGCAGATCGGATTGCTGCGCCAGACTGGCCTGTTGCTGCGCGACGCGGGCCTGCGAAGCGTCAATCGCCGTCTTGGCCTGCTGGACGCGAATCTCGGCGTCCTTGACCTGAATCTGGGATTGTTCGACGCGGGCTTTGGCCGCGTTGACGGAAGCGGTAGCGGAGTCGAATCGCATCTTGGCCGTGTCGTAATTCGAGCGCGCGGCGATGCCGGATTCGAGCAGGTTGGTGGCGCGTTTGAGTTCGATGTCGGCGTTGTTGCGCTCGACCATCGCGCGTTCCAGGTCGGCCTGAGACGTGGTGAGCGCGGCGCGAGCCGTGTTGATGGCGTTTTCAGCCGTTGTCATCGCGGCCATTTGATTTTGAACATCAGCCTGCACGGCGCGCAGGCCGGCTTCCTGAATCGAAGTCGAATTGGCGAGTTGTGTTGGATCAACGCGGAGCAGCGGTTTGCCTTTCTTGACCACGTCGCCCTCTTTGACGAAAACGTCCATGACGCGGCCAGTGACTTCGGATGTCAGATTGATGAATTGAATGGGCCGGACTTCGCCGTTAGCGGTTACTTTGGCTTCGAGCGTGGCGCGGCGTTCGACTTTCGCTGTTTGAACTTCAGGAAGGTCGCTGCGGCGAGAGACGCTGATGCCTATGACAACGCCAATCAATGCAATAGCGACCACTCCGATGATTATTTTCTTGTTTCTGGACACAGCCATGACTTTCTAGATGCCTCCGAAAAATAATGACGAGCCTCTATGTAGTTTTCCCTGTTGTATCTTCGATGGAAACTGTTCAACCGAGGGACTATACGAAGGCTTGCTCTCGTCTGTTTCAATTGAGTGGCAAAAACTTAAAGATCATTGTAAAGACTCACTTCGCCTTCGCACAAGCTGGACACAATTAATGGCATGCAACTAATGACATGCAACCGGCCTGCTCGACGCGATGCAAAGATAAAACGGCTCCGAATCCTGGTTCATTAACGGCCCGCTTCGGTATTTTCACCTGTAAAACCGAATCCGGCTGGGCGGCTTTAATTTCCTACGCGCGCAATTGTTAAAGCGGTTGAATTGGTTAAGGCGCCTGTGTATAATCCGCGCGCCTGAAAGTTCACAGCAAGCGGTTCTGCTTCACCACGTTCTCGAAAAATGTTCTCGAAAAGAGCCGCTCAATCGGATCGCCCATCATTTTCAGGTAATCACTGGGATCGAAGTCGGAAAAACATAAAACAGTCGGTATAGCCCTTTCGTTTTCCGGCTACCTCACAACTTGCGACGATCCTGGTGGCAAGAAGAACAAGAACGACATCTCGTTGCCAGGACAATTCAGATAATTTTGGGATCGCATTTGTATGGCAGTGACGCCCCCTGAGGCGTGTTCGTTTATTTTCGCCTGCCATTTTCCTATTCGTTGCTGACATCGTGATTTAAGGCCTCGCTTGCCTGATGTGAGCGAACCCCCGTGCCTGATTCTGCCAGTAAAAAAACCTTCCAGTGCCCTTTCTGCAAATGTTGGCAGTGACCGGTTCACGATTTTGGCCAATCTAAAAATTTAGAATCGGAGCGATATTACGCCACAGGCGTTGCGCGGTTTCGCGCGAGCTTGCTTTCAGCTCTTCGCCTCACAACCCAATCGAAGAGCGCAGCTATGAGGAGGACACTTTGAAATCCAGACTTTTATTCATCATCGGATTGGTCGCCGTTGGGCTGGCCTGGGTAAGCTGGCGCGCCGATTTCCTGAGCTTCGGCCAGGACGCGACGCCGCGCGTTTATAACAGCCCGGTCGGCTCTTTCACACTGCCAACGGTCGAAGGAACAGCCGGGACGCTGGGATCAGATTACAAACTGGCGAAACTGGCCTTCGGCTTCGGCTCGAACGTTCCTCAGGTCGGCGATCTGGCTGGCGACACTGGAAACGGATTCAACGACCGTTACGACTTCGAGAATCTGAACGCCTTTGCCATCCCGCAAGCCGCCAACGAGATCGGCGATCTGGACAGCCTTGATCCCAACAACAGAGTCCTGGTTGGCGGGCGGCTCATCAACCCGGGCTTCCGTTTCGTCCACATCGGACGCCAGGCGTTTGTCTGGCGCGTCGGCGCGGACGACGACCGCATTTTCACGCGCGAGATCACCGTTTTCCCTTCGATTGACCACCTCTTCGACCCTGAAATTCCAGGTTACGGGCCGAAAAGAATGAACCCGCCGCAGGGCGGCTTCGGGAACATCGCGCTCGAAGCTCTGGAATTCACCGTTTGGGGAACGAACGATCCCACCGAGGCCGAAACCGCCGCTCGCACGCCGGGCTATTTCGGGCAGGGTGGAACGGGCGTCGCTCCCAACAATAAATGGTTCCGCGCCACGCTCACGAAAGTTTTCGCTGATGGCTTCAAGGATTACAACGGCAAAAGCCCGTTCGAGCCGGCGGCTGATGGCGCAGACCCGTCGCCGCAGGAAGGCGACGATTTCGCGTCTCGCTGGCAGTTTCGCGACGGCAGCGGCAATCCGGCGGCGGTCAAATTCGTGGCCGTTTACGCCAACCGCACCCGCGACGCCGCCTTCTTCCGCGCGGATGGGAACGGCAACATCCCCGGCGCTTCGGCGCAGAGCAACGAATGCGAAATTGACGCGATCGGATTTGAAGAGACCATCATCAACAACGCCACGATTTCAGGCCGCGTGATCAACGACGCGAACGGGAACGGCAAGATTGACGTTGACGAAAAACCGATTCCGGGCGTCACGGTCAGGCTGGCTGGCGGTCCCGGCGTGAGCCTGGAACTGACAACCGATCAGAACGGCGAATACAAATTCAGCCAGGTCCCGCCCGGCGATTACCGCGTGACCGAAATCAACCTGCCCGACTACATTGACACGGGCGTTCTGCCCGGAGCGGGCAACACGGCGATTGATTTCAACAACATCGGCGCCACACTCAATGCCGGCGATGTCAGCGTACAGAACAACTTCCTCGACGCGCTGCCGCCGCCCGGTTGCGTGCCGGCCTGTTTCAACAGTGTTGACATGTGGCTGCTGTTCGACAGCGCGCGTCAGGCTATTTACGACCAAATCGGCGGCGTGAGCGGAATCTTCATCCTCACGCTCAATCGTGGGGCGATGAGCGATGAAGAGGTTCTGGTGGCGCTCTCGACGTTCGACACGGCGAAGGATCGCCTGAACGCTCAATTCGTCGCCGCGCAATTCAACGCTGCCAAATACCCGCAATCCATCTTCAACCGCGCGGGGTGTTTCTACAACGGCCCGAACGTGAACGTCAGGATTCCGGGCGACCCGCGACTGCTCGACCTGCTGAATCAGGCGCGCACGACATTCAACAGCGGTGATGATGTCCAGATTGACACGCTGGCCATCTACATCGAGATGTTCAACAACATCACGTCAACCACAGGCATTCTCTGCCCGTTTGTTGATCCGTAAAAAGTTTGCGCGCCGGCGTGTCAGAGGCGCTGGCGCGCATTTTCCGCAGAAAATCGCTGCAACTATGGCTGCTGATTTTAGAATCAGCAGCCTTTTTTTATGCTCGCCCGGGATCGTCTCTGTTTCGCCGAATTTCTCGATTGAGATTCAGCGCGCCGAGGCTTTGTCAACAGTCCGAATTTCGCGCAAAATCTCAATCGAGTTTTTCGGCTTCAACAAACAACATCAAAAGGAAAAAACATGAACGATTCAAGACTCGTCAAAGCGCCGCGCGGCGCTCAGATCAGTTGCAAAGGCTGGGCGCAGGAGGCCGCGCTGCGAATGTTGATGAACAATCTCGACCCTGAAGTCGCCGAGCGCCCCGACGACCTGGTCGTTTACGGCGGCACTGGCAAGGCCGCCCGCAACTGGCAATGCTTCGACGCCATCGTGCGCAGCCTGCGCGATTTGAACAACGACGAAACATTGCTCGTGCAATCGGGCAAACCCGTCGGCGTCTTCCGCACGCACGAGGACGCGCCGCGCGTGTTGATCGCCAACTCGAACCTCGTCGGCCACTGGTCGAACTGGCGGCAGTTTCACGAACTCGAACGAATGGGTTTGACGATGTACGGGCAGATGACCGCCGGGTCGTGGATTTACATCGGCAGCCAGGGAATCGTCCAGGGCACGTTCGAGACGTTCGCGGCTGTCGCCAACAAACATTTTGGCGGTTCGCTTGCCGGCAGGCTCGTCGTGTCGGGCGGGATGGGCGGGATGGGCGGCGCTCAGCCTCTTGCCGCGACGATGAACGGCGCGTGTTTTCTCGGCATTGATGTTGATCCCGCGCGCATCGAGAAACGCATTCAAAACGGCTACTGCGACCAGATCAGTTACAACCTCGACGACGCGCTCAACAAAATTGACGAAGCGCGCAAACGCGGCGAGGCGATCTCGGTCGGTCTGGTCGGCAATTGCGCCGACATCCTGCCGGAGCTTGTCCGTCGCGGAGTTGTTCCCGACGTGCTGACCGATCAAACCAGCGCGCACGATGCGTTGAACGGCTACGTGCCGAACGGGATGTGGCTGGATGACGCGCTGAAGCTTCGCCGCGAAAATCCCGAAGAGTACGTCAAACGTTCGATGGAGACGATGGCCGCGCACGTTCGCGCGATGCTCGATTTGAAACGAATGGGCGCGGTGACTTTCGATTACGGCAACAACATCCGCGCGCAGGCTCAGCAGATGGGCGTCGAAGACGCGTTTGAAATTCCGGGCTTCGTGCCCGAATACATTCGCCCGCTGTTTTGCGAAGGACGCGGCCCGTTCCGCTGGGTCGCGCTGTCAGGCAATCCCGATGACATCCGAAAAACCGATGATTTGGCGCAGGAGCTTTTTCCCGATGATCCGGTGCTGGAACGCTGGCTGAAGCTGGCGCGCGAACGCATCAAGTTTCAAGGCTTGCCAGCGCGCGTCTGCTGGCTGGGTTATGGCGACCGCGCCGAATTCGGCGTGGCGATGAACGAGATGGTTCGCCGCCGCGAGCTTGAAGCGCCCATTGTCATTGGCCGCGATCATCTCGACTCAGGCTCGGTCGCTTCGCCGTACCGCGAGACCGAAGCGATGATTGACGGTTCGGACGCCATCGCCGACTGGCCGTTGCTCAACGCGCTGGTCAACACTGCGGCCGGCGCATCGTGGGTTTCGATTCACAACGGCGGCGGCGTGGGCATCGGCTATTCGCTGCACGCGGGAATGGTCATCGTCGCCGACGGGACTTACGGCGCGTCGCAACGGTTGCAGCGCGCGCTGACCACCGATCCGGGAATGGGCATTATTCGCCACGTTGACGCAGGATACGAAAAGGCGTTTGACGAAGCGCGCGAGCAGGGCGTCAAAATCCCGATGTCGGATCAAGCCTAATCGGTACATTACCGCGCGTAAGCGAGCGGCTTTGATCTGGCGATCATCGAATCCGCTGTTTCGTCTCGCCGATCAGTTGCTCAAGCGATTGCCGCAATTTTGGGTTCAACGTCAGGCGCTGGTAGACCTTGCGCGCGAGCGCCGAAGCCGGAAGCGCAGCGGAGCGGCTGAACAGGTTTCGCTCGATGAATCAATGGTGGTCACCAGACAGCGCGACGAAGGATTGCTGGCGCTCGATGAGGCGCTCGACGCGCTGGCCGAATTCGACGCCCGCAAGAGCCGGATGGTGGAGTTGCGATTCTTCGGCGGGCTGAGTGTGGAAGAAGCCGCCGAGGCGCTCGACGTTTCGGTCGAGACGGTTCACCGCGACTGGCGATTGGCCAAATCGTGGCTGCAATGCAGGCTGCGAGGAGAGCGGTTCCAGTGAATCCTGAATGCCTGTGTTATTATTCCTCCAAATGAAATTGAGTTCGTAATGAGAATGCTTATGCAAAGCCAACAACATTTACTAACAGGCATCATCGAAGGAGATCAGATCAAGCTGTTTGAACCGGTCGGCCTTGAGGACGGCACGATTGTCGAGTTGACCATAACCGTCCCTTCAGCCGGCGAACAAGCCCGCGAGCGCCAACGTCTCTTGCTGCGGCAAGGGCTACATCTTGGCGGCCCGCCTTACCCAACGCGAGAGCAGGTTCATGAGCGGTAAAATTCTTGTCGACACGAACATTCTGGTTTACGCCTAGAAAAAGTGAGTTCGCAATGCAAAGCCAATTTATAGACGATCCTTTCTGGCCGCGAGCTTCGGCTTGGCTCGCCGGCGACTTCACGCCGTCTTCATCCGTCAGCCTCGCCGTCATCGGCGCGCCTCTGCGGCTGGGTTCGATCACGCCGGGGCGTTGCGATCTGGCGCCGGATGCGGTTCGCGCGATGCTGCGGAAGTTCAGCGTTTACGACATCGAATCAGACGTTGATCTGCGGCGGCTGGCCGTGCGCGATCTGGGCAATCTGGACATCGCCGAGGCGCGGATCGAAGAGGCTTTCGAGCCTATAAAAGAAGCTGTTGGCGGCGCGTTTGAAAACGCCGACGCGGTTGTGCTGCTCGGCGGAGATAACTCGATCACCCGGCCCGGACTTCACGGCGTCGCCGACGCGGTCGGCGGTTCGCTGAAGGATTGCGGTCTGATCACGCTCGACGCCCATTTCGATCTGCGCGATCTGTCAAACGGTTTGTCGAACGGGAACCCGGTGCGCGCGCTGCTGGCTGACGGTTTGCCGGGAGAGAACATCGTTCAGATCGGCATTCAGGCCTTTGCGAATTCGCAGGCTTACGCGCAGGTGGCGAGCGACGCCGGGATCACCGTCGTGACCATGCGCCAGATTTGCGCGCACGGCGTTGAGCGGCTGCTGACCGAATCGCTCGAACAACTGTCCGAACGCGTCGAGCACATTTACGTTGATCTGGATGTTGACGTGCTCGACCGAATTTTCGCGCCCGCCACTCCCGGATCGCGGCCCGGCGGGTTGACGCCCTACGAATTGCGCCGCGCGGCGTGGCTGTGCGGCGCGCATCCGAAAGTCCGCGCGGTTGATCTGGTCGAGGTTGACCCGACGCAGGATGTGGCCGACGCGACGGTGATGACGACGGGCGCGTGCCTGCTGTCATTCGCTTCCGGCCTTCTGACTCGTGATGAAAACTGAATCGCTGGCCGTCATCAACTGCTCGCAACTGGTCACGCTGGCCGGGCCTGAGCGTCCGCGCGCCGGGGCGGAGATGCGCGATCTGGCGATCATCCGCGATGGCGCGATGTTCGCGCGCGAAGGATGGATCGTCCAGACCGGCGCGCGAAGCGAGATTGAAAAATTGATCGGCTCAGATTGCGAAGTCATTGACGCGGGCAATCGAGTTGTGATGCCAGGCTTCGTTGACGCTCACACGCACCCGGTCTTCGCGGGCAATCGCGCCGACGAGTTTGAAATGCGCGCGGCGGGCAAGAGTTATCAGCAGATTGCCGAAGCGGGCGGCGGGATCAAATCAACAGTCCGCAAAACCCGCGCGGCCAGCGAAGACGAATTGTTCGAGGCTTCGAAGCGTTACCGCGAATGGTTTTTGAGAACGGGCACGACCACTATCGAAGCGAAGTCGGGTTACGGATTGACGCTCGAAGACGAGTTGAAGATGCTGCGCGTGATTCACAGGCTCGACGCCGAAACCGCGTTACGTTACGTCCCGACCTTCCTCGGCGCGCACACCGTGCCCGATGAATTCAAAGACAACCGCGCGGCCTACGTTGATCTGATCGTGAATGAAATGATCCCGCAAGTCGCGCGCGAAGGCCTGGCTCAGTTCTGCGACGTGTTTTGCGAGCGCGGCGCTTTCGACATTGACGAATCAAGGCGAATTCTGATGGCGGCGAAAAGTCACGGATTGAAGCTGCGAGTCCACGCCGACCAGCTTTCGCTCAGCGGCGGATCGGAACTGGCCGCTGAACTTGGCGCAGTGACGGCGGATCATCTGGAACACGCAGGCGAAACTCAAATCTCGGCTCTTAAATCAGCCAGCGTCCAGCCAGCATTGTTGCCCGCATCGGTTCTGCTGATCGGATCGCAGCGTTACCCGAACGCCCGCGCGATGATCGAAGCCGGATTGGCCGTCGTTCTCGCCACCGATTTCAACCCGGGATCATCGCCCACGCCTTCGATGTTGTTTGTCCTGACGCTGGCCTCGACGCAGATGAAGATGTCGCCCGCCGAAGCAATCTCCGCCGCGACGATCAACGCCGCTTACAGCCTGGGTCTGGGCGATCAAATCGGATCGCTGGAAGCGGGCAAGCGCGCTGATTTCGTCATTCACGATTGCGAGGATTACCGCGAGCCAGGCTATTTCGCCGGGATCGAACATCCGGTTGCTGTGTACACGGGAGGGCGCCTGGTTTAGAATCGCGGCGCTGTAATTCACAACTCAACATTCAACTGTAACTCCGAAGTCACCGCGCCTGCAGGGTGTCTGTAGCCAGAGACCTATGGACGAGTGACCGACAGGGTTTGACTGGAAACGGTCAGGCCTCCCGCGTTTGGAAAGGAGAAAGAATGAATTTCAGGCTACGCGAAACTATTTGCGTCTGCGCGCGTGTCATCGTTTTAACACTCTTTGCGATTCTTCCTTCATCAGCCCAGACAGGACAAGCTGAAATCACAGGCGAAGTCAGAGATCAAACAGGCGCTGCTGTTCCGAGCGCCAAAATCACCGTCACCGAAACACGAACAGGCCAATCAGTCACCGCGAACGCCGGCGAAGGCGGCTTGTACACGCTGACCAGGTTGAAACCCGGACTGTACGCGATCACCGCTGAAGCGCCGGATTTCAAACGCTTCGTCCGCGAAGGCGTGCTGCTGGCGACGGGCGAGCGCGTCAGGCTCGACATCGTGTTGACGGCGGGCAGCATCACCGACAGCATCACTATCAATGCTGACGCGTCTCTGCTCCGCACCGAAACGAGCAGCCTCGGCCAGGTCATCGGCAATCGCAAGATTGTTGACCTGCCGCTGAACGGGCGCAGTTTCGTACAACTGATTTTGCTTGCGCCCGGCGTGATCGCGCCGCCCGGCTCCGCGTTTCCGCGCGTCAACGGAGGCCGTCCGCGCGTGAATGAATATCTCTTCGACGGCGTGTCCGTGTTGCAACCGGAGCCGGGGCAGGTCGCGTTCTTTCCGATCATTGACGCGATTCAGGAATTCAAGGTCGAGACAAACAGTCCGTCGGCTGAGTTCGGACGCTTCAACGGCGGCGTCATCAATCTGACCACGAAATCGGGCACGAATGAATTTCACGGCTCAGCCTTCGAGTTTTTCAGGAATGAAGCTCTCAACGCCCGCAACCTGTTTGCGCCCGCGACGGCGGCGAATCCCAGCAAGCCGGTCTTTCGGCGAAACCAGTTCGGCTTCGTCGCTGGCGGCCCGATCATCAAAAACAAAACCTTCTTCTTCGGCGATTATCAGGGGACGCGGCAACTGATCGGGCGCGTCCGCATCTCGACCGTGCCGACGCTGTTGCAACGGCAGGGAATTTTCACTGAGCCGATCAGCGGCGCCGCGCCGCACATCTACGATCCGGCGACAACTCGATCAGGCCAGAGCGGCGGATTCGTCCGCGATCAGTTTGCGAACAACACGATCCCTGCCGCGCGGATTGATCTGGTTGCGCGGCTGCTGCTCGAACGCTATCCGCTGCCGACTTCGAGCGGAACCGTCAACAACTACCGGCGCGTCGGCGCCGAGACGCAGAATCAGGATCAGTTCGATGTGCGGATTGATCACCGCTTCTCCGGCGCCGATCAGGTCTTCGCGCGTTTCTCGTACGCGAAAGATTTCAACGATCCGGTCACGCCTTTGCCCGATGGCAGCGGCGCCATCGCGTCCGGCGCCATCGGGAAGACCGATACGGCGGGGCAATCGCTGGCCTCAAGCTGGATTCACACTTTGAACGACAGGATGGCGAATGAATTTCGGTTCGGCTACACGCGCCGCGCGGTTGATCGCGTGGGATTGCTGCTCAACTCGCCGCCTTCCGAAAGCCTGAAGCTGCCCGGCATTCCGTCGAACGCGGCGTTTCAATCGGCGATGCCGACTTTCGCGATTGACGGGTTGCAGCAACTCGGTTCGCCGACAAGCGCCAACAGCGATTTCCGCACCGATGTCTTTCACGTCTTCGACAGTCTGGCGATTCAACGCGGCAGGCATTCGATCAAGACGGGTCTGGATTTTCGATGGCAGAGGCTGGATGTCATTCAACCGCCCGCGCCGACCGGGCAGTTCCGTTTCAGCGCGCTTTTCACCGACCTGCCAGGCGCGACGGGCACTGGCAACGCGCTCGCCAGTTTTCTGCTCGGACAGGCGCAGACCTTCTCGATTGACCTTCAGCAGAAGGCTTTGCGCCCGCGCGCGATGATTCAGGAATATTTCGCGCAGGACGATTGGAAGCTGAATCAGCGGCTGACCGTCAACGCGGGCTTGCGCTACACGCTCAATTTTCCTTCGACCGAAGTAGACGATCAGGGCGCGGTTTTCAATCTGCAAACGCAGAAGCTGGAATATCTGGGGCGCGATGGCTTCCCGCGAGCCGCGCGTGAATTGCACAAACTCAACTTCGGGCCGCGCCTCGGTCTGGCTTATCGCTTCGGCGACCGAACTGTCATTCGCGCGGGCTACGGTTTGGTTTGGCAGGAGCAGGCGGGCATCACCACGCCGTTCACCGTTCCGCAATTCCCGTTCATTCAAACCGTCACGCAACGAAACCTGGACAACATCAATCCGGCGTTCACGCTGGCGAACGGGCCGAGCGTCGCGCCGGTCGCGCTCACGCCTGACGCGGGTTTGGGACAGGGCGTCTTTTCGGTTGATCGCAAACTCGGTTCCGGTTACGCGCAGCAATGGAATCTGGCTGTGCAGCGTGAACTCAGCGGCAATCTCACTTTCGAGATCGCATACGCCGGATCGAAGATCACGCGCGTCGGCATCCCCGACACCAACATCAATCAACTCACCGTTGAGCAACTGAAGCTCGGTTCGTCATTGCTCGAACGCGTGCCCAATCCGTTCTTCGGTCAAATCCCGCGCTCGTCATCGCTCGGCGATCCGACCATTCCGCGCGCGCAATTGCTGAAGCCCTTCCCGCGTTTCACGACGGTCAGCCTTTATCGCAACAACGTCGGCAACACGAACTTCCACGCGCTTCAGATGAAGCTTGAAAAGCGGTTCTCGCGCGGCCTGTCGTTTCTTGTCAGCTACACGCGCTCGAAGCTGATTGACGAAGCGTCGTCGGTCTTCGACGCCACGATCCTGACCGGGCCAGTCGCAAACTTTCCGGTGGCCGACAGCTTCAACCGCAAGCTTGAACGCGGTGTTTCGACGGGCGACATTCCGAACGTCTTCGTCGCGAGCTTCACGTATGACCTGCCATTTGGGAGAGGGAAGCTGATCAATCCGGGCTGGGTAATCGGAGCAATGATTGGAGGTTGGGAAATTGCGGGAGTGGTCAGTTTGCAATCGGGCGTCCCGCTTGCCGTCAGGCAGGCGACAAATTTCAACGCCTTCGCCGGCTTCGGCGTGCAACGGCCAAATCTGGTCGGAGAGCCTGAACTCACTTCGTCTCAGCGCACCGTCGCGCGGTTCTTCAACACACAGGCTTTCGCCATCGCGCCGCAATTCACGCTCGGCGGCAGTTCGCGCAATCCGGTGCGCGGGCCTGCTTATCGAAACGTGGACGTGGCTTTGATCAAACGCGCGCCGATTCGTGAGACGGTGAATCTGGAATTTCGCGCTGAGGTCTTCAATCTGACCAACACGCCGCCGCTGGGCGCGCCGAACGTCGTGGTTGGAACGCCGGGTTTCGGCTCGATCACATCGGCTGGCGACCCGCGCGTGGTTCAACTGGCCTTCAAGGTCAATTTCTAAACGTGTGGCCTGTGTGTTTCACATAACTGATCGGGTAGTGCACAAAAAGTAATGCCACGATCTGAGTGAGCCATTTCACCGCAGAGGCGCAGAGGGCGCTGAGGAAACGCAGAGAGAGTGTCAGAAAGCTCTTTCCTCGCTCTTCTACTCTGCGTTTCCTCAGCGCCCTCTGCGCCTCTGCGGTGGAATGGCTCTGCGGTAAACCGAGCATTACATTTTTAGCACGACCACTGACCGAATTCATTGGAGGAGATTTTATGAGCTTGATAATGTCCCGTTTGGTTCTTGGTTCATTGCTAACATTGATTTTTCTGACGCCTGCTCCAACGGCGCAAACAACGCCGCAGGAACCGAAGCAAGTGAGTCTGCGCGTGGGCGGTGAAGTGAGACAGCAACTCAACCGCAACGCCGCTGACCTGTCGAAACTGCCGCGTCGCAAGGTGCGCGCGAAAGATCACGGCGGGGTGGAGTCCGAGTTCGAGGGCGTGGCGCTGGCTGAAATTCTGAAGTTGGCGGGCGCGCCGGCGGAGGAGCAATTACGCGGAGACAAGCTGACCCTGTTCCTGCTGGTCGAAGCGGCTGACAATTATCGCGCCGTCTTCGCGCTGCCCGAACTGGATGCGCTCTACACCGATAAACTCGTGCTGCTGGCCGACCGGCGTGACGGCAAGCCGCTCAGCGAAAAGGAAGGGCCGCTGCGGATCATCGTCCCGGATGAGAAGCGGCATGCGCGCTGGGTGCGTCAGGTCGTCGCGCTGACCGTCAAACGCGCGCAATGAAAGAAGCAGAGCGATGCGCGGGGAAGGAATGAACGAGAATGAAATTTCCGAAAAGAGATGAAGCTCAGGTTGCGCCAGCGCGGGGCAGGGTCATCGGTCGCTCTGTCAGAAGACTCCGATGGCTATTCGTTCTTTTTTTGGCGGCTCTAGCCGGATTGGCCTGCCGTCACTCCGCCAATCGTGAGCCGCAGTCCGCATCTGAAATTACCGTTTCAGCCGCCGCCAGTTTGCGAGACGCATTCGGCGAGATCGGAAGGCGGTTTGAAGCGGCTACGGGCGCGCGGGTCAACTTCAATTTCGGCGCGTCGGGCGCGCTGCAAAAGCAGATCGAATCGGGCGCGCCGGTGGACGTGTTCGCCAGCGCCGGGATTCCTCAAATGGACGCGCTGGCGTCGCAGGGGTTGATCGCCCCGGAGACGCGGCGCGACTTTGCGCGCAACACGCTCGTCCTGGCCGTGCCCGCCGATCAATCGCCGGGGTTGAAAAACTTCGTTGACCTCGGCGGCGCGGCGGTCGGGAAAATCGCCATCGGAAATCCCAGAACGGTTCCAGCAGGCCAGTACGCCGAGCAGACGCTGACTCGGTTGGGCCTGTGGCGGCAGATAAAGCCGCGACTGGTTTTTGCGGAAGACGTGCGGCACGTCTTGGATTACGTAGCGCGCGGCGAAGTGGAGGCCGGGATCGTGTACGCCTCGGATGTGCGCGCCTCCGATAACCGCGTGCGGATTGCGGCGCGCGCGCCGGAGGGGTCGCACGACCCGATCTTGTACCCGATCGCCGTCGTGCGGGCCAGCAAACAGCAGGAAGCGGCGCGGGCATTCATCGCCGCCGTTGTGAGCGATGAGGGACAGCGCGCTTTGGAAAAATACGGGTTTGAGAGCGCAAAATGATCAGGGAAACGACACCCGAACATTCACCGGCTTTTGCCATTTGGCCCCCGCTTTTGCACAATCAGGCCATCGGCTTGAATAACCACGAATCATTGAGGAGGAGTTTATGGAAATCAGCGCACGCAATGTTTTGAAAGGAAAAGTCAAGGATGTCAATCCCGGCGCGGTAAATACGGAGGTGGTCATCGAACTGTCGAACGGTGTGGAAATCGTCTCGATCATCACAAAAGATTCGGCGGAAAGATTGGGCCTAACTGATGGCAAGGCGGTTTATGCGGTCGTAAAGGCGAGCGATGTGATGGTGGCTACAGACTGATGATCTGGTCAGCCTTCAAAATATCGCTGCTTGCGACGACGTTGGCGACAAGCGTCGTTGTCGTCATCGGCACAGCCTGCGCCTTCATTTTGGCCAAAGGAAAGTTTCGCGGGCGTGAGGCGCTCGACGCGCTGATCACGCTGCCGCTGGTGTTGCCGCCGACCGTGACGGGCTATTACCTGATCGTTTTGTTCGGGCGGCGCGGCTTGATCGGGAGCTATCTTTACGAACTCACCGGCTGGACGGTGACGTTCACCTTGTGGGCGGCGGTGATTGCGGCTTCGGTGATGGCGTTGCCATTGATGGTCAAATCGGCGCGCGCCGCCATTGAAAGCGTCAACCCGCAATACGAACTGGCTTCTTACACGCTCGGCAAAGGCAAGGCAGAGACTTTTTTTCGCATCACGCTGCCGCTGGCGCGGCGCGGCGTTCTGGCCGGAGTGGTGCTGAGTTTCGCGCGCGCTCTCGGCGAGTTCGGCGCGACGCTCATGCTGGCCGGGAACATCCCCGGCAAAACGCAAACGATGCCGCTGGCGATTTATGAAGCGGTGGTCGCCGGAGACAACAGGCAAGCGCAGATGCTGGCGTTGATTTTGACCGCCGTCTCGCTGACAGCCATTTACCTGACAAACAAGCTGGCCAGCAGCCAGGCGCATAGCGTGTAACGGCTGATGCTTACTGTTTCGATCAAAAAACGGCTCGGCGGAGCGGGAACGAGGGAAGGCGGCAACGGACGAGCGGGAAGCGGCGAGGAGCGGGTCTTTCTTCTCGATGTTGAATTCACCGCGCCGGAGGGAGTGACTATTCTTTTCGGCCCGTCCGGATCGGGCAAAACGACCTGCCTGCGAGCCATCGCCGGCATCGTCACGCCTGACGCAGGCCGCATCGCGCTCGGCGAGCGCGTATTTTTCGATTCGGCCAGCGGCGTCAACCTTCCGATCCAGCAACGCCGGGTCGGCTTGCTATTTCAGGATTACGCGCTCTTCCCACACCTCACGGCGGAGCAGAACATCGCCTTCGGCGTGCGCGCGGATGCGGGCGGCGGCAAACGCGACCGGCCGCGCGAACTTCTCAATTTGTTAGGCATTGAATATACAGCGCGGCAATACCCGCGCGAGCTATCGGGTGGCGAAGCCCAGCGCGTCGCTTTGGCGCGCGCGCTGGCCAGCGATCCGGCTGCGATGTTGCTGGATGAGCCGCTTTCGGCGGTTGACGTAAAAACCCGTGAACGTCTGGTGGCTGAGATCCGCGATATACAGCAAAAGACCGGAATTCCATTTCTCTACGTCACACACAACACAGCCGAAGCCGCCGCGGTCGGCTCAGAGATCATTGTCTTGCAAGAAGGCCGGGTTGCTTATCAAGGCCCCACCGTACAGGCGCGATTACCAGATGTCACGTGATCGCCATTCAGATTGTTTCCTGCCATTTATTCACCCTGGCAGACCTCACTTATCGTCCCTGCCCCAATCGGCCAGTTGCGCGAAGGGATTGTTGAACGCGCCTTTTGCGGGCGCTGGTGGCCGCTTCTGATCGTCGCGGCGTTTCTGATCTTTGCCTTGATTCGGCCCGCGATTCTGCTGGCGATTCGGCCCGCGATCCTGCCTGCGTTCCTGATTCGGCTGCGCGGGTCTTTCGCTTGGCTGTTTGCGGACGACTTCAGTCTCAGGCTTCATCGAGAGCGCGATTTGATTTTTCTCCAGATTCACTTCGATCACGCGGACTGTGACGCGGTCGCCGGGGTTGACCACGTCGCGCGGGTCTTTCACGAAGCGATTGCTGAGTTGCGAGATGTGAACGAGGCCGTCCTGATGCACGCCGATGTCAACGAAGGCGCCGAAGTTGGTCACGTTCGTGACGATGCCGGGGCAGGTCATTCCCGGTTGCAGGTCTTTGAGTTCGTGAATGTCTTCGCGGTAGGCGAAAGCTGAAAATTCTTCGCGCGGGTCGCGGCCCGGTTTGGCAAGCTCGGTGATGATGTCCGCGAAGGTGAATTCGCCGACTTCCGATTTGAATTCTTCGGACTGTTTGATCAACTCGACGCCGGAGCCGGTCAGATCGCCGACGTTTTTGCCGAGCTTGACCGCCAATGCTTCAAGCGCGGGGTAACGTTCGGGATGCACGCCGGTGTTGTCGAGCGGATGATCGGCTGCGGGGATTCGCAGGAATCCGGCGGCCTGCTCGAATGTCTTTTTGCTGAAGCGCGGGATGTCGAGCAGTTGCTGGCGCGAGGTGAACAGGCCATTTGTCGCGCGATGTTCGACGATCTTTTTAGCCATCGCCGGGCCGATGCCCGAAACGTGTTCGAGCAGGTGATACGACGCGGTGTTCAAATTCACGCCGACCGCGTTGACGCAGGAATCAACCACCAGATCGAGAGATTTTTTCAGCGCGGGTTGCGAAACGTCGTGCTGGTATTGGCCTACGCCGATGCTCTTCGGATCAATTTTGACAAGCTCGGCGAGCGGGTCCTGCAAGCGGCGGGCGATGGAGATGGCGCCGCGCACGGTCACGTCGAGTTCCGGAAATTCTTCGCGCGCGGCCGCGCTGGCGCTGTAAACGCTTGCGCCCGATTCGTTGACCATCACGACGGGGATTTTCAGCTCAAGCTCCTTCAACGTTTCGCGGATGAAGCTTTCGGTTTCGCGGCCCGCTGTGCCGTTGCCGACGGCGATGGCGCGCAGATTGGCGTTTTGCGCGACCGCGCCGAGCATTTTCTTGGCATTCTCCTGATCGTTCTTCGATTGCAGGTAGATCACGTTGCTGGCCAGAAATTTTCCCGAATCGTCAATGACGGCCAGCTTGCAGCCCGTTCGCACGCCGGGATCAACGCCGAGCACGGCTTTCGATCCGAACGGCGCGGCGAGCAGCAGCTTGCGGACGTTTTCGGCGAAGACCTTGATCGCCGCTTCGTCGGCGATCTCTTTCAACTGCCGGTGGACTTCGTTTTCGATGCTCGGCAAAACGTAGGCTTTGAGCGCCATCCTCGCCGAGCGTTGCAGCAATTCAGCGCCGGGCGAATCGGGCGCGGAGCAGGCTTCGCTCTCGAAACGCGCGAGCAGCGTTTCATCGTAAGCCGCGTCTTCTGGCGCGCCGCCGATGGTCAGCGTCAATTCTTCTTCCATCCAACCGCGCCGCATTGCCAGATAGCGATGCGAGTTTTCAGGCTTGAGCAGCGACTCGACCGGCTCGAAGTAATCGAAATAGCGTTCATACTTGCTGTGCTCTTTCGCCTTCTCGGCTTTGGCTGATTTCGCGGCGGCGCGTTCAAACGTGATCTTGCGCGTGAATTCGCGCAGTTCCTGAGTTTCGCTCAAACGCTCGGTCAAAATGTCCTGCGCGCCGTTGATCGCGGCCTCGGCGTCGTTGATGTTCTTTTCGGCGTTGTAGAACGCGAGCGCGAAGATTTCGAGCGTCTGGCCCGGTTCCGGCGTGGCCAATCCGTGCCCGCAATCCCAAATCCAGTTGGCGAACGGTTCCAAGCCCGCCTCTTTCGCAATCGTCGCTTTGGTTTTGCGTTTCTGTTTGTAGGGCAAATAAATGTCTTCGAGCGAATCGAGATTGAAAGTCGCGAGGATTTTGTCTTTCAATTCGTCGGTCAATTTGCCCTGCCGTTCGATCTCTTCGACGATGAACGTCTGGCGCTTGATGATTTCATCCCAACGCTCTTTGGCGTCAATCACGTTCTGGATCGCCACTTCGTCAATGGCACCGGTCTGCTCTTTGCGGTAGCGGGCGATGAAGGGAACCGTCGCCCCTTCCGCCGTCAGGTTGAGAACGGCGTTAGCTGAATTGATCGGGATGTCGGCGTGGATTGATTGGAACCAGGTTTCAAAAGTCATAGTCGGTTTTGAACAAGCGTGGTGGTAGCCCGACCGTGAAGGAGGGCGTGACTTCAATGACCAGCCCTCTCTCACGGTCGGGCTACCGCCACGCTTTTAGCTTTCTCGTTTTGCGAACCATTCGCAGAATAGATTCTTCCTGTGTGATCTCTGAAATGTTGTCGAGCGCGATCCATCGCAGCGACTTCGATTCGGCGGTCATCGCAAGCTCGGCGTCTCTGTCCGCCTCGAACATGAATCGGATGTCGTAATGGAAATGCGCTGCCTCTTTCGGGTTTGCCGGGATTGCGTGAACGTCAACGTCGAAGATTTGATCGGAGATTGGGCGCACGCTATCCAAACCGGATTCTTCGCGGGCCTCGCGCCACGCGGCGTTGAGCATGTCCGGATCGTCTTCGACATGTCCGCCGAGTTGCGCCCAGATGTCGAGCCGGGCGTGATGAGTCAGCAGCGCGTGAGAGCGATCTGCATCCACCATCCAGGCGGAGCCGGTCAGATGGCCGCCGCTCAGCCTTCGGTCGAAGCATCGGTCGTTGTCTCTGACAAAATCTATGATTCGTTGGAGCATTGCGGATTCGCGTTCATCGGAGGGGTGATGCGCGCGCAATTGCCTCAGAAGTTCAGTTCGGTTCATCGCGTGTCTAGCCAACGTCGAAAATCAACGTTGAAGGCAGAGGGTAAACGATAAATCGGCAATGTCAACCGCGCCAAGTTTCATGCAACTCATTTCGCCGCCGCAACGTCCTTAGAATAGCCGGCGTGATCCTGTAAAATCCGACTCGCGCCGGGTTCAAATCCATTTTCATTGAAGTCAGCAATTGATAGCTTAGGATCGCAATATGCAAAAGCTCGCGGAAATTTGTATCAAACGTCCGGTCTTCGCGGCGATGATTATTCTGGCGCTGGTCGTCGTCGGGGCGTCCAGCTATTTCAAGCTCGGCGTTGACCGCTTTCCGGCGGTGGACATTCCGACGGTGACGGTGCGCGCCAATCTGCCCGGCGCCTCGCCCGAAGAGGCTGAGGCCGCGCTCGCGCAGGTGCTCGAAGAGGCCGTCAATACTGTTGAAGGCGTCGAGCAACTCCGCTCGGTTTCGAGCCAGGGCCGGACGTTCGTGATGGCCACGTTCAGTCTCGACCGCGACATTGACGACGCGGCGCAGGACATTCGCGACCGCGTGCAGGGCGTGACGCGGCTTTTCCCGCCCAACACCGACCCGCCAATCGTTCAGAAATACGACAACGAACGACAGGGAATCCTGACGATTGCCCTCTCGTCGAACCGTTCGATCCGCGAATTGTCGGAACTGGCCGACAAGGTGGTCAAGAAACAGCTTGAGCGGTCGGCAGGCGTGGGCGAAATCGGAGTCTGGGGCGGGGCAATCCGCTCGATTAACATCTGGGCCGACGCCGACCGTCTCGCAGCCTACCGCATCCCGATCACGCAGGTGCGCAACGCCGTCGTCCGCCAGAACAGTGACGTGCCCGGAGGCAACGTGGACGCGGGGCGGCGCGAATTGACTCTGCGCACGATGGGGCGAGTGGTTGATCCGGGCAATTTCAACGATCTGGTCGTCACCACCATCGGCGGCTCTCCGGTTCGCATCCGCGACATCGGTTACGCCGAGGACGGCACGAAGGAACAGCGCTCGGTTTCGCGCCTGACAGATCTCAATCCGGCGGGAGACGATCCGAAAAAACGCGCGGAGACGCCCGGCATTCCATCGGTGACCATTGACGTGCGGCGTCAAACGGGCGCGAACACGATGGCGGTTATCGAGGATGTCAAAAAGAATCTGGAGCGCGTCAAAGCGCAATTGCCTCCTGATGTGAAGCTTGAAATCATCAACGATCAATCACGCTACATCAAAAACGCGCTGCACGAGATCAACATCCACCTGGTTCTGGGCAGCATCCTGGCCTGTCTGGTGGTGTTGCTGTTTATGCGTTCGTGGCGTTCGACGATCATCGCCGGCATCGCCATTCCGGCCTCGGTGATTTCGACTTTCGGGATGATGAAGGCGCTCGATTTCACGCTCAACAGCGTGACGATGCTCGCGCTGGTGCTGATGGTCGGCGTGGTGATTGACGACGCGATTGTCGTCCTGGAAAACATCTTCCGGTTCATCGAAGAGAAGAAGATGCATCCGATGCACGCCGCCAGAGAGGCGACGAAAGAGATTGGTCTGGCGGTGCTGGCGACGACGCTTTCGCTGGTCGTCATCTTCCTGCCGATCTCTTTCATGTCTTCGATCTCCGGTCGCTTCCTTTATCAATTCGGAATCACGGCGGCTGTGGCGATTCTGGTCAGCCTGCTGGTTTCGTTCACGCTGACGCCGACGATGAGCGCGCGGCTGATTCACGTCGAGGACGCTCATCAGCACGAAGGCGTCGCCGGGTCGCGGCGCGGTTTTTACAACTACATTGATCGAGCTTACACGTGGATGCTCAAGCTGGTCTTGCGGCATCGCTTTCTGGTCTGGGCCTGCGCGTTGCTGGTGATGGCTTCGTCCATCCCGCTTTACGGTCTGGTCAAACAGGACTTCATTCCCAGCAACGTTGATGAAGGGGAATTCAGCGTGAACCTGTCGGCGCCCGAAGGCACCAGCCTTGTCGCAATGAACGAGGCTTTGCAGGCGGTCGAGGCCGAACTGAAACAGATGCCGGAGATTCGCATGATGCTCGGCCAGGCGGGCAGTTCGTGGATGGGGGCGGTCAACAACGCCGACATTTATCTGCGCATCCCGCCGCACGTCGAGCGCACGATCAATTTCACGAAGTTCTGGAACGGGTTGATGCGCGGCGAACCGCTGGCGGTCTTTCGCGGCAATTATTCCGCGCGCGACGTTCAGCAGAAGGTGCGCCAGCGACTTCGCAAATTCACGCACCTGCGTCCGGCGGTTCGCAATCCGCAGACCATCAACCTGGGCGGCGGCGGTTACTCCGACATGGACTTCACGCTGCGCGGCCCCGACCTGGTGGCCCTGGTTGGATACGCCAATCAACTGCGCGAACGCGCGCCGCAGCTTGGACTGCTCGACGCCGACGTGACGTTGAAGCTGGACAAGCCTGAATTGCGCGTCAACATTGATCGCGCGCGCGCCGCCGATCTGGGCGTTGATTCAACCGACATTGCCACTGCGCTGCGAATAATGGTCGGCGGTGACGAACGCGTTTCGCGTTTTCACGACGAGCAGATGAACGAGGATTACGACGTGCAGATTCGGTTGCAGCAGGGCGACCGCAACGACACCGAAACCATCTCCCGGCTGTTCGTACCGTCGTCGCGTGGCGGACTGGTCAGCCTGGAAAATCTGGTCAAGCTTGAGCAGTCGAACACGTCATCGAGAATTGACCGGCTGGATCGCCAGCGGCAGGTCAGTTTGCGCGCCAACATCGCGCCGGGCCACGCGCTCAAAGACCGCATCGTCGCGCTTCAGGATGAGGCCGCGAAGTTGAATATGCCCGCCGGCTACAGCACCACAGTTTCGGGGCGCGGGCGCGAACTCGAACGCACGTTCACTGAATTCATCGTCGCGTTCCTGCTTTCGATTGTGTTTATGTACATGATCCTCGCGTCGCAGTTCGAGAGCGTCATCCACCCGGTTACGATCCTGCTCAGCCTTCCGCTGGCCGTGCCGTTCGCGCTGATCTCGCTCTGGGCGCTGAACGACACGCTCAACCTCTATTCGGCGCTGGGCATCCTGGTTCTGTTCGGCGTGGTCAAGAAGAACGCGATCCTGCAGATTGACCACATGAACGGATTGCGCGCGAAAGGCATGCCGCGTTACGACGCGATCATTCAAGCGAATCGCGACCGGTTGCGCCCGATCCTGATGACGACGCTGGCGCTGGTCGCGGGCATGCTTCCGCTCGCGCTGGGCACTGGGCCGGGAGCCGAAGAGCGCCGCTCAATCGCGACCGTAGTCATCGGCGGGCAGACGCTGTCGCTGCTGCTGACGCTGCTGATGACGCCTGTCGCCTATTCGATCTTCGACGATGTGGGCGAGTGGGTGAGGCGGCGCGCGTTTGCGAAACGGCATGCGCCGCCGCATCAGGCTGAGCCGGCCAAAGCGCCTGATCGCGCCCCGGCTTCAACTGAAATTCCGGAAATCGGAGCAGCGCGTTCAGAGGCGGGAGATTGAGAGATTTAGCGAAGAGGTTGAAGACAATTCGTATATGACTTTATCGGGCTGGCCGCATCGTTTCGCAGAATACGCTTTGCGGCTGGCCTTTTTTCTTTTTTTGGTCATGCTCTGCGCCTTGCTTCTCAATCCTGCGCTCACGCCGGGCGAAAAACTCTCCCTGCACTTCAGTGTTGTTTACCGGGAAACAGTTCGCTAATCGTTTGCCAAATCAGAGCCTCTGCGGTAGAAACTCCGGCCAGAGAGCTAACGTAATCACACAACACAATATCGAATCACGGAGGCTAACAATGTCGCACGACATTTCAAAAGCAGTTACTCGCCGCGGCTTTCTTTATGGCTTGGGCGCAGGGCTTACAGCTTCGGTCTTGTCGCCATCCACATTTTCAGGCTTTTCGGCCTACGCCCACGCGCGCGTGGGCGACCCGATCATACTCGGCTCAGGCGCGCACAAATACGAATGGGTTCGCGGATGGGGCAGTCTGCCCGCCGGGATAAAGCTCGGCAGCACGCACGGCGGCGTCGTCGTAGACGCCCAAAATCGGATTTATTTCAGCACTGACGGTGACGATTCGATCATCGTCTTCGATCAGGATGGAAAATACATTCGCTCGATGGGTAAGGAGTGGAAGCCGGACAAGGACGGCAACGGCACGCACGACATGCAACTCATCAGGGAGGGCAATCAGGAGTTCATTTATCTGGTCAGCCTCTTCCGCCACGAGTTTGCGAAGATCACGCTCGAAGGCAAGCCGGTCTGGGTCAAGGGCTTTCCTGAACAGTCGGGAATCTACAAGTCGAAGGACGAATTCAAACCGACGGGCATTACCGCGGCGCCGAACGGCGATTTTTACGTCACCGACGGTTACGGGGCGAACTACATTCACCGCTACAACGCGAAAGGCGAATACCTCAACTCCTGGGGCGGCAAGAGCGGCAAGGACAAAGAAGACGGCAAATTCAGCACGCCGCACAAGATCATCATTGATCATCGCGGCAGCGAGCCGCTGGTTCTGGTGACTGACCGCGCCAACCATCGCCTGCAGTGGTTCACCCTGGCCGGCAAGCACGTCAAGACGGTTGACGGAACTGAGAACGACTTTCTTCGCCTGCCATCCGTGCTGAACATCCGAGGCAATGATGTGGCCATCGGCGATCTTCAGGGGCGCGTGACGATTCTCGACAAGGACAACAAGCTGGTCACGCATCTCGGCGACAGCGGCGATCCGAAAAAACGCGGCACAAACAAAATCCCGCCAGAACAGTGGGTGGACGGGCAGTTCATCGCCCCGCATGGCCTGAGTTGGGACAGGAAGGGAAATCTTTACGTGTCTGAGTGGATGCTGGCCGGCAGAGTGGTGAAGCTGAGGCGCGTGAAGTAAGAGTTGCGGAATTCACCATTATCCATCGCATGATGGAGCCTTTCATTGTGCGCTCTCAAAATCGTTACAGGAGAAGATATGATCAAAAGCAGTCTGGTATTGAATCGCAATACAGGATTCAGATTTTGTTTTCTGACAATCGCTCTGTTGGCGTTGATTGCTCCGCTCAGCCG
>WBZR01001505.1_pt2 | contig 24790 bp, 24 predicted proteins | sample 5204231 | NCBI WGS metagenome assembly WBZR01 (sample SAMN12412403, study PRJNA552823) | activated sludge metagenome | isolation source: activated sludge from anammox sidestream of wastewater treatment plant... | place: USA: Virginia | collected 2017-08
CCATTACCTGCGCGGGGAACGTCACGACCACATCCTGCAAACAACGGCGCTGGTCAACGAAGTGTGGACGCGGTTGATCAACTGGCCGGACGTGAGTTGGCAAAACCGCGCGCATTTCATCGGCGTGGCCGCTCAACTGATGCGCCGGGTCCTGGTTGATGAAGCGCGGCGGCGGCAAGCGCTGAAACACGGCGCTGACGCCGCGCTGGTTTCGCTCGCCCACGCCGAAGGGATCGCGCACGAAAAGGGCGCGGACCTGGTGGCGCTCGACGACGCGCTGAACGAACTGGCGACATTCGACGAACGCCGAAGCAAGATCATTGAGTTGCGTTTCTTCGGCGGGTTGAGCCTGGAAGAGACCGCCGAGGCGTTGAAGATTTCGGCGCGCACGGTGCAGCGCGAATGGTCTCTGGCGCAGGCCTGGCTCTATCGCGAGCTTAACCGGAGAGTGTGATGGACGCGAACCGATGGAAAAAGATCGAGGAAATCTATGATCGCGCGCTCGATCTCAGCGGCGATGAGCGCGAGAGCCTTCTGGCGGAAGCTTGCGGCGGCGACGACGATCTGCGCCGCGAAGTCGAATCGCTGCTCGCCGCGCACGAAGAGGCCGGATCATTCCTTCAATCACCCGCCGTCAAAGTCGCCGCGCGGGAAATTGTCGCGGACGAAGTTGCCTCTCCCGCGCCTCAGCTTATCGGACGGGAACTGGCGAACTACAAAATCATTTCGCTGTTGGGCAGAGGCGGGATGGGCGAGGTTTATCTGGCCGAAGACAAACGGCTGCATCGGAAGGTTGCGCTCAAGTTGTTGCCTGCGCAGTTCACGAATGACGCGGAACGGGTGCGCCGTTTCGAGCGCGAGGCGAAAGCGGCGAGCGCGACCAATCATCCCAACATTCTGACCATTTACGAGATCGGGCAAGCTGAGGGACTGCATTTCATCGCCTCCGAGTTCGTTGATGGCGTGACCTTACGCCAGGCGATGCGGAACGATGGGATGAGTATCGCCGAGTCGCTCTCGGTCGCAGTCCAAGTGGCCAGCGCGCTCTCAGCCGCGCACGAGGCCGGGGTCATCCACCGCGACATCAAGCCGGAGAACGTGATGGCGCGGCGCAATGGGATTGTGAAAGTGCTCGATTTCGGCCTGGCCAAGCTGACCGAGACGAACCTGCCCGTGATGGATTCGCAAGCTGCGACACTGCCAAGGAACAGCACTGAGACAGGAGTAGTGATGGGCACACCGCGCTACATGTCGCCGGAGCAAGTCCGGGGCGAGAAGGTGGATGCGCGGTCCGACATTTTCAGTTTGGGAGTGATGCTTTACGAGATGCTTGCCGGGCGCGCGCCCTTCACCGGCGCGACGGCCAGCGATTGTCTGGCCGCGATCCTGAAGGACGATCCGCCAGAGCTGACGGAGATGAGCAGCAAAGTCACGCCGCAGTTGGGACGCCTGGTGCGGCGCTGTCTTGAGAAAAAGCCGGAGCGACGCTTCCATTCCGCGCACGACCTCGGCTATGCGCTCGAAGCGTTGTCTGCCTCATCAGGCGCACGGATGGAAGCGGCGGGTGTGGTCCCGTCGCGTTTATTCAACCAGGCGCGGCTAGCCTGGATTGTGGCGGCGGCATTGTTACTTGGGATGTTGGGATTCGCGTGGGCATACTTTGCGCGCCAACCGATGAACAACGATGCGCGGGTGATGAAGTTTTCCATCCTGCCGCCGGAGAAGTCGAGCTTTGGCCAGATCGCTGTGTCACCGGATGGACGCCATCTGGCCTTCACCGCGGCCACCGGCGGCAATGTGCAACTCTGGGTGCGCGCTCTCGATTCAACCGAAGCCAGGCCGCTCGCCGGGACGCAAGGCGCGATCTACCCCTTCTGGTCGCCCGACAACCGCTTCATCGGCTTCTTCGCCGAGGGCCGCCTCAAGAAGATCGAGTTCACAGGCGGGCCGGTTCAAACACTCTGCGAGGCGCCGAGGACCCTATCAGGCGGCGACTGGAGCCGTGATGGAGTGATTCTCTTTGGGCAGAGCTTGGCCGGGCTGTCGCGGATCTCTGAGACGGGCGGAGAAGTCACACAAGTGACAAGCTTTGACAGGAAGCGTCAGGAGAGTGGTCATCGCAACCCAACTTTTCTGCCGGACGGTCATCACTTCCTCTACTCCATTATGAGTGGACAGAAGGAGACGCGCGGGATCTACCTCGGCTCGCTGCTCGATGGGAAGGTCAAGCGTCGGCTGCTCGACGAGTCCTCGGTCATCAAGTATGTGGCCGCAGTCCCCGGCGACAGCGCTGGCGGCGCCGGCTGGTTGATCTTCGGGCGCGACGGCGCCTTGCTGGCCCGGCCCTTTGACACAAGCCGGATGGAGTTCACAGGCGAGCCATTCTCGCTCTCAGACAAGGTTGGGAGTGATCTTGTTTCCGTTAATGACCTCACCTTTTCCGTTTCTGACAATGGTGTGTTGGTCTTTGATCCGAGCCTCAAGAAGCATCGTCGCCAATACCGCTGGATGGATCGTCGCGGTCAGCAAATCAAGTCGCTGGACATGCCCGCAGGTTACTACCAGCATTGGCTCTCCACGGACGAGAAGCGTTTTATCGCTGACCGCCCCGATCCCCAAGGTCGCCTCTCCGACCTCTGGCTGTATGACGTATCGGGGAGCGCCCCAGCGCGCTTCACATTCGATCCGGCGACTGATATCAATCCCGTCTGGTCGCCAGACGGAAGTCGCATCGTCTGGGCTTCGTCCCGGGATGGGGTTCAGAACCTCTATCAGAAGGCAGTAAGTTTCAAGGATGAGGAGACGCTGTTGTGGAAGTCGGATCACCACAAGTATCCCACCGACTGGTCGCGGGACGGGCGCTTCATCATCTATAGCCAGGAAGATCCGAAGACGAACTCGGATGTGTGGTTCTTGCCAGTAACCGGGAGTAGCGCGGCGAAGCCAATCCCGATTATACAGACGGAAGCTAATGAAGGCTCCGGGACGCTCTCGCCCGACGGACGATGGCTGGCCTACGCTTCAGATAGGTCAGGGCGGTATGAGGTATACGTTCAGAGGTTTTCCGGGGGAGGCGGACAGCAGCAGGTCTCGACCGGCGGGGGCAGCAGTCCGCGATGGCGGCGGAATGGGCGAGAGTTGTTCTACTACGCGGGAGACGGGAATCTGATGGCGGCGCCGGTGAGAAGCGGCGAGAGCTTCGAGATAGGCTCGGCGGTTTCGCTCTTCGAGTTCCGCTCCGGGACTCCTAAGGTCCTCTATGCGCCCTATGCCGTAACAGCCGATGGGCAGCGTTTTCTGATCAACGCGATAGTGGAGACGGAGCCGAACGCGCCGCTGACGGTGGTGGTCAACTGGGCGGCGGGGGCGCCGAAATAAGGTTGGAAGAAAACCGGCAGTGGAGATATGGATGAGGGCGCCACTCGGATCAGGCAGCGCGCGCAGGCGCCAGTCGCTCGTCTTCGTCATCCGCCTTCTCTGCCGCTTCAGCCGCAGACTTTTCCTCCGCCCGCTTCGCCCAGACGCGATCCAGAATGGCTTCGTCTTCCGGGGTCAGTTCGATTTGCGGCGCGCCAAGCTCATAACCTTCACGACGAGCCTTTTCTTCGGCGTCACGTCTGAGTTCCCACTGCGCGCGGATCATTGCCAGATAATCATCATAGCTAGACTCGGGGTTAAACCAGCCGGCGGCCTGCTCCGCGCGGAATTCTTCGGGAGTGAGAATGGTTCGTTCTGCATCAATGGTCAGCATAAATTTCCCCTTCGGTGATTGCTTTCTATGCCAGGTAGTCCCTGAACACACTCATCATCTCACTGTCGTCGGCCAAATCAAAGTTCATCGAGCGCGCATCACCCAACCGTTTCCACCACTTCTGGCCGCCTCGCCGGATAATCTGATTGATCGTAGTTGCGCCTTGCAATAGCGGTGGCAAGGTGGCTCGCTCTTCCTCTCGTAGCAACGCGTCGAACCCATAGCGTGCCCACACGTAGTAACCGTTCTCATTCGTTGAGCGGGGATGTCCGGCTGCAAACAGTTCAAAGCGTTTCAGCCCCAGCCGTCGCGCTGCGTTCACCTGACGCAGAAAAGCTCTCACCCCGTGCCCCTGCCCGCTCTGCCCGGCCGCCGCGTAAGCGTGATGAATGTAGGCGAAGAGGTTGCCATCCGCGTCTTTTCTGACGCTGGTCTCATAACGCTCGAAGCGCGCGTCATTGACCGTCAGATAAAGCCAGCCTTTCTTCTTTTTCACCGAGACATTGACCGTCGCGCCATCCAACGCTCCGGCCAGACGCGCCAGGTCATCATCCGCAGGCTGTCGTCCGAAAAGTTGCTGCGTAAATTCAAAGGCGCCTTCTTCGTAATTGATCTCGGTCTCTTTCACGGCGGCGGATGGTAGCACGACCGAGATGGGAACGTCGCATAGAAACTATCTCGAGCCTCTGAGCCTTCGCCTGGCCTCTCCGACAAGCGCTTCAAGCTCCGACTTCAACGCCGGGTCAATCCTGAGGCATTGATCGAAGTCACGCTGCGCTTCCGCCTCGCGCCTTTGCTGCAAATAGCCGATGCCGCGATTGAGGAAGGCCAGAGCGCAGCGCGGGTCTATCGAGATCGCCTGGTTGTAATCGTTCATCGCCCCGGCGAGGTCGCCGCCAGCGCGGCGCGCATTGCCGCGATTGCTGTAGGCGTTGGCCTGGCGCGGATCCAGTTCGATGGAGCGCGTGTAATCGGTAATGGCGCCGGCGTAATCGCCTTTCGAGGACCGGGCGGTACCGCGATTGAACCAGGCGCGCTTATCACGCGGGGCATGCAGAATGGCCTGGTCAAAGTCGGCGATGGCTTCTTCAAGCCGGCCTTTGTCATTCTGAAGGCTCCCGCGATTGAGGCGCGCTTCTATATTGCGCGGATCGAGTTCAATGGCGCGGTCGAAATCGGCCAGCGCCGCGTCCGTGTCTCCGGCGCCGAAACGAATCACGCCGCGATTATTCCAGGCGTCGCTCGATTGCGGATCGAGCATGAGAGCGCGATCCAGGTCCGCCATCGCTCCGCGCGCGTCTCCAGCGTGGAGAAGGACTGTGGAACGATTGATGTACACTCTGGCGAAGCGTGGATCGGCCTCGATCGCCCGGTTGAAATCGGCCAGCGCGCGTTTCATATCGCCTTTGTCGCGGTACACGACGCCGCGATTGTTGTAGGCCATCGCCAGACCAGGATTGGATGCGCTGACGAGATAAATGCCAGAGAAAGCCCTGGCTGAAGGGTCAGCGCCGTACTTGATCGCCTTGTTGTAGTCGGCGAGCGCGCCATCCTGCTCGCCTCTGTCGTAGCGGATTTTGCCTCGATTGGTGTAGGCATCGGCGAAGCGGTGGTTGATTTCAATGGCGCGGTTGAAATCAGCCATCGCTTTGTCTGCCTCTCCCCGGGACTGGAAGATGACGCCGCGATTGTAATGAGCCATGCCGTGACGCGGATCGAGCGCAATGGCCTGGCTGAGGTCGGCAATTGCCCGATCGGTATCGCCTATGGAGCTATACGAGATACCGCGATTACACCAGGCGTCGGCCAGGCGCGGGTTGAGTTCGATAGCTTTGTCGAATTCGGCGATCGCCCGGTCAAACTCTCCCTGATGTCTAAGCGCAAGACCGCGTTTGTGATGATCATCGGCGGCGCGCGGCGATTGCGCCTGAACCACGCAGACTGAGAACACCAGCGCGAGCGCCGCTGGCGCGACGACTGTTATGACGATCTGGTGGCTGAGCATCTGTTTTCCTCCTTTTGTTGAACTTGGCTGTTTCGATAAATTGCCCCTCCGTGCGGCCGATGTTGACGTTGTTGTCAAACGTGACACAAAATCCGGCTGCGCACGAATCCGAAGCCGACGCCATTTATTGTTATCTTCCGTCTGGTAAGGCGAAAAACGGTTCCGAAACATGACACGGCAGCCCAGATTTTTTGACATCTGCAAAGCGGAGCTTGAGCGATTTTCAACTCATTGGATGACGCGCTGAATGAGCTGACGGCGTTCGCCGAACGCCGCAGCAGGATTATCGAACTGCGTTTCTTCGGCGGGCTGAGCCTGGAAGAAACCGCCGAATTTACCTCTACTGCGCCTCAGCTTATCGGATGGGAACTGGCGAGCTACAAAATCATTTCACTGTTGGGCAGAGGCGGGATGGGCGAGGTTTATCTGGCCGAAGACAAACGGCTGCTTACATTTGCAAGGTTGAATAGAATCTACAGTCGGCGCACAATTGGCGCGTCATAAAGCTTTTTCAGATCAGCAACGAAAATCGAAGAGGTAACTGATTATGCCGACGCTCATCACTCCGGAATTCAAAGATGACCTGGCCATCAACATTGACGCGCTACTCAAGGATTTCACCGAAGAAGACTTCTTCGAGATGTGCCGCCAAAACCCCGACCTGCGCGTTGAAATGTCGAAGGAAGGAGACATTATCTGTATGCCCCCGACTGGAGGAGAAACCTCAGGATACAATTTTGATTTGATCATGACCTTCGGAGCTTGGGTCAAGAGAGACGGGACGGGCAAAGGCTTCGAATCGAATGCGCTGTTCGTCCTGCCCAATGGCGCAAAACGCTCGCCCGACATGTCGTGGATGAAGCTCGAACGATGGAACAAGTTGCCTGAGGAGGATCGCAAGTCGTTCCCTCACATCTGCCCTGATTTTGTCGTTGAGCTGCGCTCGCCTTCCGATTCGATCAAAGACTTGAAAGAGAAGATGGAAGAGTACATCGAGAACGGCGCGCAACTGGGCTGGCTGATTGATCCGATCCAGAAGAAAGTCTATGTCTATCGTCCGGGCGCGGAGGTTGAAGAACTCGATAACCCCGATTCGGTCTCAGGCGATCCGTTGCTCAAAGGGTTTGTTCTCAATCTTAAAAACTACTTCGGTTGATCGGCGTGATCAGGGAGGCAAGCAGCGCCCTGCTCATGCCCTGTCAGATCAGACCTCAACACCGCGCTTCCCGAAAAACTCCTTCAACGCCGGATAGACATCTTCCTTGTCGTCAATCCGCACGCCGATGAAGCGTTCTTTGTTTTGCAGCCGGTCGTTGAAGATCGAAAGCAGCGCCCCGGAACTGCGGCGGTAAGTCGCCATTCCTTCTTCGCCGATTTCGCCGTAGCCGAACAGATTACAAATCTCGATCAGCTTGTCGGCCAGCTTCACGGCGTCTTCGTTGTCGGAGTAGTAGTTGTCGCCGTCAGAAAAATGGAACGGGTAGACGTTCCAATCGCGCGGCGGGTAGCGCTCGGCGATGATGTCGAGCGCGAGTTTGTAGGCTGAGCTGACGACCGTGCCGCCCGATTCGCCCTGAGTGAAGAATTGCTCTTCGGTGACCTCTTTGGCTTCGGTGTGGTGGCTGATGAAGACGATCTTGACCTGGTCATATTTCGTGCGCAGGAAGCGAACCATCCAGAAGAAGAAGCTGCGCGCGATGTATTTCTTGAACTCGCCCATCGAACCCGAAACGTCCATCATTGCGATAACCACGGCGTTCGATTCGTATTTGATCTCTTCTTCCCAGGTTTTGAACCGCAGGTCTTCTTTCTTGATCGGGCCAAGTTTGGCCTGGCCTTTTTCGCGCGCCTGGCGGCGGATGTTTTCCATCACGGTGCGGCGCTTGTCCAAATTCGACAACACGCCGGTGCGGCGGATTTCGGTGAACTTGGTGGTCTTCGATTGGACGGCCTGTTTGGATTTCTCTTCGAGGAAAGGCAGTTGAAGGTCTTCGAAGATCAACGCGGCGATCGCGTCAATGTCAACGTCGGCTTCGTAATAATCCTGTCCGGGGCTATCGCCGGCCTGCCCCGTTCCCTGGCCCTGCTGGTTTTCGCGCCCGATCACATCGCCGACCTGAGTATTGCCGTCGCCCTGGCCTACGTGTTTGCGTTTGCGGTAATCGAAGCGGAACTTGTATTCGTCGAGCGCGCGCATCGGCACCTTGACCGTCTTGCGCCCTTTCGACAGGATGATTGACTCGTTCGAGACAATCGAGCCGAGATTCTTCTTGATCGCCTCTTTGATGCGCTCCTTGTGGCGTTCCTGGTCAATGATGCCTTTGCGTTGGAGCGACCAATCGTTGCGTTGGACTGACATGATTGCTTTCCTCTTTTACCTACAAGCGAAAACACCCGCACAGCCTGAAGCCGTGCGGGTGATAACGTTTAGGGCCGGCTGTTTCCGATTACCTCGATAGCAGCGTGCCGACGTAACTCAACAACTCGTTCGCGCAGACCGGGCAGTAGCCGTGATCTTTCACCAGCCGATCAACGACTTCGTTGATGCGGCGGAGTTGGTCGGCGTCGGGCGTCTTGGTCGAGGTCGTGATCTTCACCACGTCCTTGAGGTCGGCGAAGATTTTCTTCTCAATCGCCTCTTTCAACCGCTCGTGCGAGTTGTATTCGAACTGTTTGCCTTTGCGCGAATACGACGAGATGCGGATCAGAATCTCCTGCCGGAACGTGTTCTTGGCGTTTTCGGAGATACCGATCTGCTCTTCGATGGAGCGCATCAGCCGCTCGTCGGGTTCAAGCTCTTCCTCGGTGATCGGGTCTTTCATCTTCTCCTTGTTGCAATAGGCCTCGACGTTGTCGAGATATGCGTTGCACATATTGCGGGCCATTTCCTCGAAGGAGTAGACGAAGGCGCGTTGCACTTCGGTCTTGGCGATGGTGTCGTATTCACGGCGGGCGGCGGCGATCAGGTTCAGGTAGCGTTCCCGCTCCTCCGCGTTGATGCCGGTGTGTTGATCGAAACCGTCCTTGATCGCGCGCAGGGCGTCAATCGGATTGATGCAGGTGATGTTGTCGCGCACCAGGGCGTTCGACAACCGGTTGATGATGTAGCGCGGAGAGATGCCGTCCATGCCTTCACGGACGGTGTCTTCCTTCAATTCGCGCACATCTTTCGACTTGAAGCCTTCAACGTCCTCGCCGTCGTAAAGCTTCATCTTCTTGACGATGTCAACACTGGCCTTCTTCGGGTCTTCGAGCCGGGTCATGACGGCGAACATGGCCGCCACTTTCAGCGTGTTCGGCGCGATGTGGATGTTGCGCAACGCCTGTGACTGTTTGAGCAGCTTGTCGTAAATGCGCTCTTCCTGAGTGACCTTCAGGTTGTACGGGACCTTGATCATGATGATGCGGTCTTGCAGCGCTTCCGACTTCCGGTTGCCGACGAAGGCGTTATATTCGTTCTCGTTGGTATGCGACATGATTACTTCGTCAGCGTAGATGAGGGCAAACCGTCCGGTCTTGATATTTTGTTCCTGCGAAAGCGTCAGCAGCGAGTAGAGGAATTTCTCGTCAACCTTCAGGATTTCGATGAACTCCATCATGCCGCGATTGGCGATGTTGAGTTCACCATCGAAACGGTAGGCGCGCGGGTCTGACTCGACGCCGATCTCGCCGATGGTCGAAAGGTCAATCGAGCCGGTCAGCTCGGTGATGTCCTGCGACTTCGGGTCTGAGGGAGCGAACGTGCCGATGCCGATGCGGTCTTTTTCTGAGAAGACGATGCGTTTGACCATCACGTCTTCGTGCCTGCCGCCGTAGGTGTGTTCAAGGTTGTAGCGGCATTGCGGGCAGAGTTCGCCTTCGATGTAGAGGCCGTAATGCTTCTGGATCTCAGGCCGCAGTTCGTGCGGGATCAGATGCAGCGGCTCCTCGTGCATCGGGCAATCTCTGATTCCGTAAACGGCGCCGACCTCATTGCGCGTCCATTCTTCAAGTCCGCGCTTGAGCATGGTGACGATGGTTGATTTACCGCCGCCGACCGGCCCCATCAGCAACAGGATTCGTTTGCGGACTTCGAGCCGTTGCGCCGCCGATTTGAAATACTCGACGATCCGCGCAATGGACTCTTCGATGCCGTAAAGCTCGTCACTGAAAAAATTGTACCGCGTGACCTCGTCTCGCGTGCCTTCGGCGATCTTCTCCATGCCTGGCGCCAGGATCATGTCGCAGATGCGCGCGTGAGAGAGCGAAGAGAGACGCGGATTCGCCGTGACCAACTCGAAGTATTCCCGGAAAGTACCTTCCCAAACCAGCCGTTCGCGCTCGCGCCGGTGAGCTTCGAGCAGCTCGGTGAGACTCATGGTGTTGTTTTGCTCTGCCATGGCTGCTACTCCTGGCCGCAACCTCCGATTCCAGTGCGAGGAGATTAGCGACCTGTTGTGGGTTCGACTTTCAGTTCTCCGGCTGCACTGCGCGCCGGAAAGCTTAAGGAAGAGGGAGGCGCCGTTTCTTGGGGATATAACGGCTTGAATCTATGTTCATCCTGTTGTCCAGGCCGCATCACGTTCGTTGATCACTTGCGGGCCTGGGCGGGTTACCTCAGTTAGCGGAGGGAGTATACCACAGGGCTGCTGTCTGCAATCATATTCGCCATCAAAATCGTTTTATCATGGATTCAATCCGTCAACACAACTCTCGGACGCCAAAGGATTTTGACCGGGTCATATTCGGCGATTGCGACGAGTTGATTTTTTTTATCACAAATCTTTGCAAGCGCGCCATCCGGCCAATCTCCGAATCTCCCTTCACCCGGATATTCAATTGAACGCCCGTGAGAGATGCGCTTGCGGTCTTCTTCGCCAACTTGCAACGCGGGCATCGCAACCGCATCGGCCATTGAGATCATAACCTGATCAATCTGCCCTGATTGCGCCAACTCGGCCAGCCGTTCCAGCGTCACTGCCGCATCGAGAGAACAGCGCCCGGCTCTGGTTCGACGCAATCGTGTCAGATGAGCGCCGACGCCCAGAGACTTGCCGATGTCTTCGGCCAGCGTGCGGACATAAGTCCCCGACGAGCAAACGACGCGGAACGAAAATTCCCCGGACTCCGACTGCGCGACGTCACCCGTCGAATCACACAACTCAAGCTCTTTGATTTCTACCTCGACCGGCTTGCGCTCTATCTCTTCCCCGCGCCGCGCCATTTCGTATAGTTTTACTCCGCCAACCTTTTTCGCAGAATACATCGGCGGAATCTGGTTGATGCGCCCTCGAAAACGACCAAACACACCTTGTACTTTGTCGGACGTAATATCACGCGCATCGGTTACAGGCGTGTTCGGCCTCCCGGTGAGATCGCCAGTATCGGTCGAGAATCCCAACCGCATCGTGGCCAGATATTCCTTGTCATCTCCGGTCAGAAATTGAGCCAGTCGCGTCGCGCGATTGATGCAAACAACAAGCGCGCCAGTCGCAAACGGGTCGAGCGTCCCGGTATGCCCAACGCGACGAGTCTTGAGAATCTTACGCACCCGCGCCACAACATCGTGCGAAGTCCAACCTTCAGGCTTATCAATGACCAGGACGCCATCCTGAGATTGCGGATTGAGATCAGTCATTGAACTCCTGGTTATTTGACTATCGAGTAACAACAGGCGTCGCGCGGTTCGTCGCTGACGTTCGGATGAAGCGTCCAGCGGCGCAAAATCCCTTCGCGCCGCATCCCTATCTTCTCCATCACGCGGGCCGACGCCAGATTGTCAACATCGCACAAAGCCCAGACGCGGAAAATCCCGCTCTGGGCCAACCCCCAGTCAACGACCGGGCGCGCCGCTTCCGGCATGTAGCCTTGCCCCCAATGCTCTCTGGCCAGCACGTACCCGACATCCATCATGTACCCCTTGACCCTGCTTTCAATCATTCCGATAAGCCGTCCATCTTCTTTTCGCTCGATGGCCCAGGGGTACGCAGAGCCATCCTCCCACGCAAGCACGCAACGCTTCACAAAATCGCGGGTTTCTTCAACGTTTTTGTGCGGACGCCAGATCATGTACTTTGCGACCTCGGCGTCCTGCGCGTATTGAGTGAAAATGGTCTCCGCGTCCGCCATCACGGGCAAGCGGAGCCTCAGTCGCGGTGTTTCGATGATTTCAGGTGGCCTCATAAATCGCTTCAGGCGTCCACGGGACGCCTACCTTAAATTGACGCGTTCGCGCGTATGGACTTTCACTCCCTCGCGCCAGTTCGCGTTGATTCCAATCTGACACGCTTCGATCTGTGGCGCAACGCAGCGCGCCACAACTGCGAACGTCCGGTGAAATCGCAAGCGAGGAGCAACAAGGTAGAGCAGCGGCGATTGTTCCGCAATAACGACGCCTTCAAAGAGACCTCGCTTTTTGAATTCGTTACGAGCGCGCCCCTGTTCGACTCGCAGCCAGTAATCCATTCCCTGCAAGGGCAATTGCGCATCCTCCGCCGCTTTGATTTCGATCACGACCAGACGGCCTTCGTGATTCACGGTCAAAAGATCAATCACCGACCGTTCATCGGCGCGCCACGCCGGGATTTGAGAATATACGAACCGTTCGTCGAGCGTGGCGTCGAACCGGCTGATGCCCCGGCGCAACAGCGATTCCAGCCAGGCTTCAGCGCGCAAAAGGTAGAACGGATGGCGGCGGTCGGGACAATCAGCCGAACGATACAAAATGATCTCCTGCGCCAGCTTTTCAAGTTTGTCGAAGTTCGATTCGGTCAGCGTGACCAGACTCGACTCGCCTTCCGCCTCGCCTTTTAAATAATATCCGGCCACTCCGAATTTTACTTTTCCATCGGCGCCCGCACGGGCAAATTCCAATCCGTTGATTGCGAAATGTTCGCCATTGCTCCTCGCGTCCAGCCGCGCTTCGATTAAATCCGGGGCCAAACCTACGATACGATCACGCCATCTTTCATCCGGCGCCCGGCTGCCGGGCCAGATCAATTCACGCGGATGAGAGTTGAGCAGTTCATCCTGCGTCACCGGGCGCACGCTGATCATCTCTTCGCCGCTTTCGTCCACCTCGAAGCATTCGATGCGCGCGCCAAGATGTGAAACATCGAGAAGCGTCAGCCGCTCCATCGCTGTTTGCGAACGTCCTTTCGGCAGGCAAACCCACAAACGCTTCGCCTGCTCCTTCTCGTTCCGTTTTCCGTTAAACGCCGCAAGCCACACCAACCCGGAGGCGATCACGCCGTCAACACCGGCCTGCGTTTCCGCTTCGCCTGCGCCGATTGCCAGAATGTTTTCGCCGCCCAATTTCAAGACGAACCGCGCGTAGCGACCGGCGACCGAACGCGCCCCGCTCGATCCGGTAATCGCGCGCTGAATTTTTGCGCTGCCGAAATTATTTGTGATCAAACGCGCCAGCGTCCCCGCAAAAACTTTCCTTCGCTCGCCAAGCGGCAGATTCTCAAGCTCACGGATTTCGCGCCACTTGTTTAAATCGCGCAGCGTCAGAATGGCCGTTTCGCGCCCCAGCCCGCGCGCCGCCTGCAGCCGCAACTCGCCGCGATCAATTTCGTAAGCCATCACTCGCCAGCTTTGCGAAACGCCATCGCCCCACCACGCGAAAATCAGCTTGCCCCATTCGACGCTGAACTCGAAGCTGTCGCGCGTCAGCGTCGCAACCGGCGCGTCGCCGATGAAGAGACTCACCTCCGCGCAGTCAATCGTCAGACGTTCGATCTCGTATCTGGCCTTCGCCAACTCCTCGTTGTCATTCAGCGGAGTCATGATTAGTTCAATTCACGACGAACCAGACAAAACCCGATCCCTCTCGATTGTTGATGACCATCTCATTTTGTAACGCTTCTTGTGGCCGGTTTGCGCGCTGTGCTACCATCGAATCGTAGCCGGCTTGTGGACATTCTACACATTCTCGATTTGATCAATCCATCCTTAAGTTGAAAGTTGATAAATGAGTGAAGCCGACACGTAAGCTGATTTGTCTCGCGGCAAAACTTCCCCAGGACTTTCCAGCCGCGCAAGTCGCATTAAACGAAACCCGTCAACGGCCTTTGTGGCCTGAAGCGCCCTGTATCCGGCCTTCGAGCGGACCTCGAATGAATTGGTCAGTCCCCCACAATGCCCGCCCAACTTGACGATGGCAGGCGCGGAGGGAAAGTTATGGTTTGTCACAACTGCGGACGTGAAATCAAAGTCGTCGGAAAAGTCATGCGCAAGGACGAGTGTCCGCACTGCGACGCCGACGTCCATTGCTGCAAAAACTGCCGCCACTTCGACCCCGGCAAAAATAATCAGTGCAACGAGCCACAGGCCGAACTCGTGCGTGAAAAAGATCGCGCGAACTTCTGCGACTTTTTCGAGCCGAATAATCGCGTTCCGCTCACCAGCCGTGGCGGTTCGAAAAGCTCCGACCGCGACGACGTGCGCAAGGCGTTCGATAATTTATTTAAAAAATAGCTTGAACGATTTGGCGGCGCGGCGTTCGCGCCTGTAAACATTTTTATATGGATCAACCTTTTTTATTTTCCAACCCGTCAACATCCCCGAACGCCGGTTCAACGCGGGACAGGGCGCGTGATTTGACGGAAGGCGCTGCTGAAGATTGGGCGGCTGAAGGCTATCGTTCGACGGTCGTCCATAATCTGCCGCAGTTCCTTTCACAACCGTTCCCGCAAAAACCTCTTGTTGACAGGGGCGAAATCACCTCTGGCCGTCTGCTATTTCATCTTTTTCTGTTGGGCCTGACAGCTTTGACGACTACGTTCGCCGTGGGCTTCTTCTGGCTTGATGGCTTCTGGGAAGGCTTCGTCTATTCGTTCACTGTTCTTTCAATCCTCGGCGCGCACGAGATGGGACATTATATCGCCTGCCGATGGTACGGCGTGCGCGTGACGTTGCCGTATTTCATACCGGTTCCGCTCCCGCCGGTCGGCACGTTCGGCGCGTTTATCAAGATCAAATCTCCGATTCCCTCGCGGCGAGCGCTGTTCGACATCGGCATCGCCGGGCCATTGGCCGGGTTCGCCTTTGCGATCCCGGCGGCTTTCATCGCCCATTATTTCGCCACGCCAGGAAGGCCGCCCGAAATTACCGAAGGCGCGATCAGTGTTCACAGTCCGCTGCTATTTCAATTTTTCGAGCGGATATTTCATTTACCCGCTTTCGGTCTCGGGCTTCCCACACCGCCTTCAGGAGAATTGAACCCTATTATGTGGGCGGCGTGGATCGGCGTGTTCATGACCGCGTTGAACCTGTTGCCAGTTGGACAGCTTGACGGGGGGCACGTGACTTACGCGGTCTTCGGACGGCGCGGTCATCGAATAATCGCTATGGCTAGTTACATCAGCGTGATTGCGCTTGCGCTCTTATCGGTTCGCAACGGGATGTGGAATTGGGTGGTTTACGCTGTGTTGCTGACGCTGGTGATACGAATCGGCCATCCGCCGGTCGTTGACGCGGACGAGCCGCTGGGGTTGGCGCGCGTGCTCGTGGCGATTATAGGCTTGCTGGTTTTCGTTCTATCTTTCCTGCCCTTCCCGATCACAATTCACTGATTGCGGGCTGCGGATCGGCGCCGCGCCTTTTCAATCCGCAATCCGAAATCGAGAACGGAGAATCTTTTTTATGACGCTTCACGCATCAGACGTAATGATCAAAGACGTGATCACCGTGACCGACTCAACGCCGCTCAAAGATGTCGCCAGAATGTTCATCGAAAAGAGGATCACGGGCGCTCCCGTAGTCAACGCCGACGGCGAGTTGGTCGGAGTGATTTCTGAAACCGACATCGTCCGCAAGACGAACAACATCGGCGCCTGGTCACCAAGCACCGCCGGTCAGATCATGACCAAACCCGCAGTCACAGTCGCGCCGGGCGAGACGCTGCAACGCGTTTGCGAGATGATGTACAACCGCCGCATTCATCGGATAGTCGTCGCGGAAGGCAAACAGATCAAGGGTATTCTGACGACGATGGACATTTTGCGCGCCATCGCCACTCACCTGAAAGGCAACGATGACACGTTCGAGAGCTAACAGCGCTGTGCGTGTGAGCCGCCTGCTTACGCGCGCGACGCCATCTGGCCGGCTTTCAACAACACGCCTGATCGCTGTTCACAAAGCCGACCTGATGCGCGTCCATCGCCTGCTCGAAAACTTTCCCCGGATTGAGAACGCCGTTCGGATCGAGCGCGCGCTTGATCGTCTTCATCAATTCCATCGTCGCAGGCGTAACGGCCAGATCGAAGAACGGCGCCTTGGCGTAACCGATCCCGTGCTCGCCTGAAATCGTCCCGCCCAACTCGACCGCTTTCTCGAAAATTTGGCGAACCGTGTCAGCGCCGCGCCTGCGCGTGTCTTCGCCGTTGTCCTGCAACATCACGTTGACGTGCAGATTGCCGTCGCCCGCGTGTCCGAACGTCGGAATGAGAAAACCGCTGCGGCGGCTCAAATCCTCAATAAAGTCGAGCATTGCGGGAATGCGCGACCGAGGCACGACTATATCGTGATTGAGTTTGATTTTCCCCGTGCGAGCCACAGCCGGAGACATCTTGCGCCGAACTTCCCAGATCGCGCCGGCCTCGGCGTCGTTCGCGGCTTCGCGGAATTGGATCGCGCGATGCTTGCGGCACATCTCGCGGACAATCTCAGCCTCGCGCGCGACGGCTTCACGCAGCCCGTCAACTTCGATGATCAACAACGCGCCCGCGTTTCGCGGCAATCCCGACGGCTCGTAATCTTCAATCGCGTTGATCGAAGTCCGGTCGAGCAGTTCCAGCGCGACCGGCAAAATCCCGGAGGTGGTGAAATCGGCCACGCAATTGCACGCGTCCTGCGCCGATTCAAAAATCGCCAGCGCCGTTCGCCGCGCTTCGGGCAACGGCAACAACCGCAGGATGCACCGCGTGACGATGCCCAGCATCCCTTCGCTGCCGACCATCAAACTTTCGAGGTGAAACCCCGTGGCGTTCTTCGGCACGCGTCCGCCCGATTTGATGATTTCGCCAGTCGGAGTCACGAAGTCCAGACCGAGCACGAACTGCTTCGTATTGCCGTATTTCACGCATCGCGGCCCTCCGGCGTTGAGCGCGATGTTGCCGCCAATGAACGACTCTTTCCAACTCGAAGGATCAGGAGGATAGAACAGCCCTTCGGCTTCGACTGCCTTCTGCAATTGATAATTCGTCACCGCCGGTTCGACGACTGCGACCAGATCAGCTTTGTTGATTTCCAGGATGCGATTCATCCGATCAGTCGCCAGAACAATTCCGCCGCGCACCGGCGCCGCTCCGCCCGTGTAACCGACCCCGCCGCCACGAGCCGTGACGTAAAACCGCTGTTCATTGGCAAGCTTCATAATCGCCGCTATCTCTTCGGCTGTGCGCGGGAAGACGATGGCGTCGGCGCAGAAGACCTGTTTAAGGGCATCCTGCGAATTGGCGATGATGGTGTCGGGCGCGGTGGAGACGTGTTCCGCGCCGACGATGAAACCTATTTGTTGAATGACTTCGGGAGTTACCATTGTTTTAGCAAAACGTTCAACTTTTCAAAACTTCAAGAAACTGACGCACAGCCGATGCGGTCTCCGGCTTGCTCATCAAGTCCAACCTCTCCGGCCACGGATACAATGCCGAAATCACAGCCACACTGTCCGCGCCCGCTGCAATCACTTCCGCCGCGCGTTCCGGCGTGACGCCGCCGATTGCGACCAGCGGACGGTCGGCTAGTTTCTTCGCTTCACTAACCAGTTCCAGTCCGACCACCGGGTCCGGATTCTCTTTCGTCTTCGTCTGGTAAACCGGCCCGATGGCGATGTAGTTGGCCGAAGTTTCAAGCGCGGCGCGGAACTGGTCAATCGAATGAGTCGAGACCCCGATGATCTTGTCCTCGCCCAGAATCTCGCGCGCGTCGGCGACCGGCATGTCGTCCTGGCCCAGATGCACGCCGTCGGCTCCGGCAGTCAGCGCCACGTCAACGCGATCGTTGATAATCAGCGTCGCGCCAGCTTCGCGCGTGAGCTTCAAACAGGCGCGCGCCTGATCGAGCAGTTCGCGCGAGCTTGACTCCTTGTCGCGCAGTTGAATTATTCGCGCGCCTCCGGTCAGCAGCATTCTGACAATCTCTTCGTGCGTACAGTTCGATAATTGACAGTCGGTAATCGCATACAACTTCGGTAATTCCAGCATAGGAATTGATTATCTCTGATTCAACGCGACGCGGCAAAAGCTGGCGGCGTCGCTATTTGCAGTAAGAAGCGTTGATGTATAATGCGCGCGGTCAAACGGCTCCTGCAACCCCACCGGCTTGAGTTTCGACCTACCCCCTCGACAAATTGTCCAATGCGTTTTCCGAGAAGGAGGAACATGAAGACTCGCATTTTCGCTTCCCTGATATTCCTGTCCTGCGCCGTTTTCCTGACGGCCTGCCCGCAGCAAACCACAATCAATCAGCTCAACGGCGACCCGGCGCGTTACCGCAACAAAGAGGTTCTGCTGGTCGGCACTGTGACCAACAGCTTCGGCGCGCTTGGGCAAGGAGCTTACGAGTTGAGCGACGAGACCGGCAAGATTTGGGTGGTTACGCAACGCGGAGTGCCGACCAGAGGCGCGCGTGTCGGCGCGGTCGGCAAATATATCAACGGCGTCACCTGGGGCGGGCGCAATTTCGGCAGCGCTCTGCGGGAGACTGACAGGAAGGTTCGATAGTCCAATTTCGAGTCCGGAAAACGAAGGCAGCGGGCGGAGGCTTCAAGACGCATCCACCCGCTGCCTTTGTTTTATCGTGATTGAGCATGATTAAACGGGCGCTCCAGCCTCCCTGGTTTCGGCCGCTTTGGGGCGTCCGTGAATTTTGATCGTGTCGTAATCCTCCGCCTGAATGGTGAATTCGTAATCGCGGGCAGGTTTGTATTTGCCGATCATCTCGTTGAATTTGACGACCATCGGCTCGACGAAATCCTGCATCCAGCCAGGCCCGCCGACACCTTTGTGCTGCGCGTGCGCAACGTCGTCTTTGCTGATCCCGACGTGGTGGAGCAGTCTCAGCGGCAACCCCGTCGCCTCCATTACCCCGGTGTCCACGCAGTATTCTTCATTGCGGGATTCGATATCGAGAAGTTGTTTATAGAAAGCTTCGTTATCATTGAAAGTCAGGCTTTTTTCCATTGTTGTCCTCCATAGTCGCGCTCGAAGCGCTGTCTGTCGTTGCTTGAGAATGCGCGCCGCGCGACGCGCAGCTCATTTACTCGGTCGCGGATGAGAGCGAACCCGCGCGAAATCAATACCGCGGGACACGCGCAAAACACGCGTGAAATGAATTAACGACAAAAGAACGGGAAGGAAAAGTTTAGGATGATTGCCTGAATTAATACTGAATTTGAACTGAGCGGAAAGTAATCCAGACGCGGATCAAATGTCAACGCCGTTCTTCGCTTGAACGGCGAGCAAGATTGATGAAGCTGGCCGCGAACACAACCGCCGCCAGAATCGCGCAGCCGATAGCAAACAAGTCGCCGTGCCGTGTGTAAAAAGTCCGGTTGCGGTGTGTCCGAGCCTGCCAGACCTGCGCGCCCGCAGTGAACATCGGCAAAGGATCAACCACCCGGCCATCGGCGGTGATGAGCGCGCTGATTCCGGTGTTGGTCACGCGCATAATGTCGCGATCGTTTTCAATTGCGCGCATCGCCGCGTGCATCAGATGCTGCCGCGCGCCCGCGGTGTTTCCGAACCAGGCGTCGTTCGAGACGTTGACCAGCAGCGTTGCGCCGTTCTGCGCAAACCGCCGCACCAGATTCGGATACGCCGCCTCGTAACAGATAAACGAGCCGACGCGAACATAATTCGTGGTGCGCTCGATAGCTGGGGACGGCTCTTCGGAGCCTCCCATCGCAATCGCCGCGCGCTCGGTTTCGAGCCTCAATAAATTCACGACGGCTTCATTGCCGGGTGTGAAGTCTCCGACAATCGCCGGGACGAAGCGTCCAAGCACGGGACGCCACGGCACGTATTCGCCAAACGGCACCAGCCGTATCTTGTCGTACCGCCGCAACGGTTTCGACTGAACGCCGAATCTAGCAGCCGATTGTGAACCCGCTTGCGAATTGGATTGCGGGCTGATTGTGTGAACGCTGTTGAAATACTTCCAGTCGTCGCGCGTGGCCGTGCTGACGATCAAATAACTGCCCGTTTCTCTGGCCAACGCGTCGAGCCGTTCACGAACCGCCGGATCGTTTTCGTAAAAGAGCGCAAGCGGCGATTCGGCCCAGATCACAACGTCCGCTCGTTTGTCCGGCGCGCGGCTGATCGCTTCTTTCGTCAGCCGGATGATGTTTTCCAGATCGTTCGCGGTTCCTGAAGAATCCGGCGGCAGATCGGGCTGCACACCGACGACGCTGACGGTCACGCCATCCTGGGATTGCGTCTCGCGGTTCAGTTGCGGCGGCAGCAGGAAGAAGACCGCTGCGATGAGGAATAAGACCACTGCGGCTCTTGCGACCGGGCGCTCTCTGAATTTGAGCAGCATCACGATCAACGCGTTCACAGCCACGATCTCTGCGCTGACCAGGTAAACGCCGCCAAGTTGCGACAGGCTGGCGATCCTGAAATGCTGGACTTGAGATATGCCGAGCGCGTTCCACGTCACGCCGGTCACAATCGGGCGCAACCACTCGGTCGCCACCCAGACCACAGGCGCGAACACCAATGAGCGCCAGCCGAACCTGTTCACCAGTTTCGCCATCGCCGCCGCGAAGAGCGCGGGGAAGACGGCCAGAATCGCGGCGAACAGCAACGCTACGGCGTAGGCGATGACGGTCAGCATCTGGCCGAAATGCGTCATCGAATGCGCGATCCAGTTTTCCGCGAAAAACGTGAACTCGATTCCGAAGAGCCAGCCAAGCCACAACGCGCGCCGCACGCTCACACCGCTGGCGAGCGCCTTCAGCAAAGGCGCGAGCGCAACCCAGGCGAGAAAGCTAAATTCAAACGGTGGGAAAGAGAGGATCAGCAGGAACGCTGAGACGACAGCCGTGATTGATTGCCACAACAGACCGTCGGGCGCGAATGAGAAGCGGGAAAGCAACGAGTTCGATTTCATCTACGCTATTGCTTCCCCTGATCGTGAGTCGGACTGGGAGCCGAAGTGATATTCGGATTGGAAGACGCGCCCGCCTGCGATTGCTGATTCTGACCGCAATCGCTGATTCCAGGCCCGCAGTTCTGAACAATCCTGACGACGCTGTAGCCGGAGTTGCGCAGATCGTCGGTCAGAGTTTCGGCGTCGGAGCGTTTTACCAGCGGCCCGACTTTGATCAGATAGCCTTGCCCAGTCGGGGCGGCTTCAATCACGGCGGGCACGTGGCGCTGATCCTGCAACGCCGCGCTCAGTTGCTCGGCCAACGTGAAGGTTTGCAAGCCGAGAATACGCACCGTGAAGCCTCTGCCATCCTTCGCCACTTCCATGGCGTCGGCGGGTTGCGAGACGTAAGTGACCAGAATGCCCGACGCAAAATAGAACGAACACAACAGAACTATGCCGATAAAGATCGCCAACGCCTGTTTGTCCCTGCTGGTAAGGTGTTCCAACGATTTGATCATAGGCTTGTGATTTGTTGGGTGTTGAACTGCGGGGGCATTCTACCACGATTCTCGTGTCTATTTGCACTGGCAACCGCGCCTTGCCACGCTGTCTCCCGCCTGCTTATGATGCCTCGGCTGCCGTATCAAACGTAATCCGCGACACGAAGCATGAGTGAAAAAGCTGTCACAATGAACGAGCCTGTCGAAGATGAAGATTTTTACCAGGAAGGCGGCTTCATCGTCTTCACTCGCCTTTATCATTTGAAACGAGGACATTGTTGCGGCTCAGGCTGCCGGCATTGCCCTTACGACCCGCGCTGGACGAGCGGCGCGACCACAATCGCGCGCGATGAGCAGGCGCCAACATCACAAAACGAACAGGAATGAATTTCACCGGAGTCAAGCGATGAGTTATTACGAACCCAAAGACCTCGACCGTTTCGGAGAGATCGGCCAGTTCCGCGGCGAACTGGCTGAAAAGTTTTTCGATTATTACAACACCGTGACCGGCCAGGACGGCGCGCTCACCAAGCGCGAGAAGGCGTTGATCGCGCTGGCCGTCGCGCACGCCAAACAATGCCCGTACTGCATTGACGCTTACACAACGCAATGTCTGGAAACCGGCGCGAACCCGGACGAGATGACCGAGGCCGTTCACGTTGCGGCGGTGATGGAAGCCGGGATGACGCTGGTTCACGGCGTACAGATGCACAACGCGTTGCGCAAACGCGGAGCGATGTGAGATGCCATCACCTCTGTTTGAAGAAAAGCTTGCGCAGAGCGGACTCGATCTGGCGCCGCTCAGCGTCGAGACGTTGCAGGTCAACGTAACACGCCTGTGCAACCAGGCCTGTCACCATTGCCACGTTGACGCCTCGCCCAAACGCACCGAGCAGATGAGCCGCGCGACGGTTGACCGCTGTCTGGAAATTCTGGAAAGACATCCGGCCATCACGAAGCTCGATATCACCGGCGGCGCGCCGGAACTCAATCCGCATTTCGATTATTTCATCGAAAGCGCGCGAGCATTGGGCCGCCACGTGATGGTTCGCCACAACCTGACCGTGACGATTGACGGCAACCCGCAAACCGGCGAGAGCAAACGCTATCTGCCGGAATTTTTCGCGCGACATCAGGTTGAAGTGATCTCGTCGCTGCCTTACTACCAGGAATTTTTCACCGACAAGCAGCGTGGCAATGGCGTCTTCAAAAAGAGCGTCGAATCAATGCGGATGTTGAACGAGCAGGGTTACGGCAAATCCAATTGCAAGGAGGGCAGCGGGTTGACGCTGAACCTCGTCTACAATCCAGTTGGGGCGTTTCTTCCGGCGCTGCAAGGCGACCTCGAACGACAGTACAAGAGAGAACTCGAATCGAAGTTCGGCCTCGTCTTCAATTCGCTCTTCACGATCACCAACATGCCAATCAACCGCTTCAAAAAAGATTTGGAGCGGCTGGGCGCTTACGACGAATACCTGACGCGATTGGTCAACGCGTTCAATCCATCGGCGGCCGAAGGCGTGATGTGCCGTTCGCTCATCAGCGTTGGCTATGACGGACGCCTCTACGATTGCGATTTCAACCAGATGCTCGATTTGAATCTGTCTGAAGAAGCGGGCAAGACGATCTACGACTTCGATCTCGACCGGCTGCTCAACCGCAGGATCATCTTCGATCAACATTGTTACGGCTGCGCGGCGGGCGCGGGCAGCAGTTGTGGCGGCGCGACTGCGAAGTGAGCAGAAAAGAGTTTTGACGCGCCCGGTTTTTCGTTGGATACTTCTCCGCGCATTCATCGAAATCTTCAACCCACAACCTTCAATTGACGGAGACAATCTATGGCTGACCCGATTCTCATCGCCAAAGACACCGAAGAGATTTACCTGCTCCCCAAGATGTCCAACCGCCACGGGATGATCGCGGGCGCGACCGGCACTGGAAAATCAGTCACGTTGCGCGTGATGGCCGAGGCTTTCAGCAGACTCGGCATCCCGGTTTTCATGGCCGACGTGAAAGGCGATCTGGCTGGGATTTGTCGTCCCGGAGGCGATAACCCAAAAGTCGCCGAACGCGTCCAGCAATTCGGCCTAAGCGATTTCGCTTACACGGCTTACCCGGTGATGTTCTGGGATGTTTTCGGCGAGCAGGGGCATCCGCTGCGCACAACGATTTCCGAGATGGGGCCGCTGCTGCTCGCCCGCATTCTCAACCTGAACGACACGCAAGGCGGCGTGCTCTCGCTGGTCTTCAAAGTCGCGGACGACAATGGAATGTTGTTGCTCGACCTGAAAGACCTGCGCTCGATGCTGCAATTCGTCGCCGACAACGCCAAATCGTTGACGACCGAATACGGCAACGTCTCGGCGGCCAGCGTCGGCGCGATTCAACGCCGGTTGCTCGAACTCGAACAGCAGGGCGGCGACAAATTCTTCGGCGAGCCTGCCCTGGATTTAAACGACCTGATGCAAACGGACGAAAAAGGCCGAGGAGTGATCAACATTCTCGCCGCCGACAGATTGATGCAGTCGCCGAAGCTTTACGCGACGTTCCTGCTCTGGATGCTGTCGGAGTTGTTCGAGAATCTGCCCGAAGTCGGCGACCTCGAAAAACCGAAGATGGTCTTTTTCTTCGACGAAGCGCACCTGCTCTTCGACGACGCGCCCGAAGCGCTGTTGCAGAAGATCGAACAAGTTGTTCGCCTGATCCGCTCGAAAGCCGTGGGAGTTTATTTCGTCAGCCAGAATCCGCTCGACGTTCCCGATGTCGTGCTCGGCCAACTCGGCAACCGCGCGCAGCACGCATTGCGCGCCTTCACGCCGCGCGACCAGAAAGCGGTCAAGGCCGCCGCGACGACCTTCCGCGAAAATCCAAATCTCAACACCGAAGAAGCGATCACCGAACTTGGCGTCGGCGAGGCGCTGGTCTCGATGCTCGACGAAAAAGGAACGCCGGGCATCGTGCGCCGCGCGCTCATCGCTCCGCCGCAAAGCAAGCTCGGCGCGATCACGCCCGACGAGCGACGCGCCGTAATCCAGTCGTCGGTCATCGCGGGACATTACGAAAACGCAGTTGACCGCGAATCGGCTTACGAAATGCTGAAGGGGCGGCGCGAACAAGCCGAGGCCGCGCTGCAAGAACAGACGCAGCAAACGCAGCAACCCGCCTCTGCGCCGTGGATGGATACGGCGGGCGACATCATCGGAGCGATGGCCAAGAGCGCTGCGCGTTCAGCAGGCACGCAAATCGGGCGTCAGATTCTTCGCGGAGTGTTGGGCTCGATTTTCGGAGGAACTGGAAGAAGACGGTAAGAAGCAACGATGCGTGGCGGTAGCCCGCGCGTTAGCAAGGGCGTGAGCTAACTACAGGACAAAAGTTTGATAACTTTCCGCCAAACAACAACATCGAAGTGTTCGAGGTTAGTCACTAACCGACACAAGATATTGAGTCCACGACGGA
>WBZR01000848.1_pt3 | contig 24762 bp, 22 predicted proteins | sample 5204231 | NCBI WGS metagenome assembly WBZR01 (sample SAMN12412403, study PRJNA552823) | activated sludge metagenome | isolation source: activated sludge from anammox sidestream of wastewater treatment plant... | place: USA: Virginia | collected 2017-08
CGGCCAATGACGCTGTTTGAAGTCGCTCCACAAACTCCAGCGATGAGATTCAGTTCGCGGCGGCGCTCCCGTCGCCTTCTCGAAGTTGCCCAGATTGAGTCGCAGTTGATAGCCGTCGCGCGCGGCGAGTCGCAACTTCGTCAGGAAGCGGCTCGGATGAGTGAGATAGAATTTCACGATCTTCAGGTGATTGATTCGCTGGTAGAACTCGGCGCGAAATTCCTGGCCCCGGATGTCAATCGGCAGGTTTTCGTGAAAGATGGTCGTGTCGGCCAGCGCGGCGAATTTTTCATCCAAACCCAGATCGCGCAAATCCTGTTCGGGCGTCGGCGAATCTTTGAGGATGCCGTAAAACACGCTCTGGTAGCGGCCGTTGTGTGTGTACCACGGCGCGATCAGGTTGAGTGAGACGGCGGATGCGACGAGCGAGAGCGCGAAGGCGATCAGGATCGCCCACGACGATTTCGACTTTTCAATCCGGAACAACCTCGCGCAGAAGAGCAGCAGCGGCGCGATGAGCGTGAAGTTTTGCGGTTTGGCCGCGATGAACAAACCCGCGCAGAGGCAGAAGGCCGTCACGGCCAGCGTCCGTCGCGGATGTTTTTCAGGCTGCGCCGCAAGGCTCAGCCCCGCGCCGGTCATCGCCAGCAAAAAGATGAGCGATGACGTTTCGCTGTAAAACGAATTGAAATAGACCGTGTAGCCGGCATCGCAAAAAATCAGCAGAAAGCCCGGCAGCAAAAAGAGCGGCGAGACGCCGACGCTCGCCCGCCATCCTCTCATCAACAGCCAGAACGCAGCGACGAACGCGAGCAGGTGAATGACGCCGAGGAGCCGCAGATCGAAACGGTCTCCCGGAAAAATCCAATCGCCGATAATCGCGCTGAGTTTGACGAATAAGACTTCCGAAGAGCCGAAGCCGCGCCAAGCTAGCCACGGGCTTTCCGTGATGCGGAATTCGCGATTGATCCAGTTGAAGTATTTTTCGTCGTGATCGTTTGTGACGTACTCGAACTTGCCCCAGTGCATCAACCGCTCGAAATCGCCGTTGCTGGCGATGCCGATCATCGGTGGCCACATCAATTGCGCGGAGACGAGGAGCAGGACGATCAACAAGGCTGTGGCCTCGGCGCGTGATGATTTAGAGGGAAAGAACTTCTTCACAACGTCAGCAGGTTGGTTTCAATAATGTCGCTATTGTCTGCGCGGATTCGATCCACGGTTTCCGGTTTGAGCGCGCCATCCAATTCGATGCGCGCGACCGCAGCCTCCGCTCCCGCAAAAACTATGTTCTCCATCCGCTGCACGTTGATATTCGCCGATTTGATTTCGTTCAACACGTGCGCCAGCACGCCGGGGCGATCCTGATGCCGGACGACCAGCAGGTGTGTCGCCGGAGTGTGATCCGCCAGATTGACGACGTTCGGCACTTTGCCGGTCTCCTTGAAAGTTCGGATGATGCGGATGGTTTCGGCGGCGATGGCTTCCTGCGCCTGATCAGTCGAGGCGCCGATGTGGTGAGTGCCGTAAACGTTCGGCAATGTCACGATCTCATCGCTGAAATCGCCGGTCGCCCCTCCCGGCTCGTCGGCGAAGACATCCAACCCGGCGCGAATGCCTTTGGTCTTGATGGCTTGTTTGAGCGCGGCCTGATCAACGACTTCGGCGCGCGACGTGTTGATCAGATACGATCCCGATTCCATCGCTTCAAAGACATCGGCGTTGATGACGCCGCGCGTGTCGGGCGCGAGCGCCAGATGAACGCTGAGGATGTCGCAATCGTGCGCGACCTCGATGATCGTCTGGCGAAAATGTATTCCCATCTCCGCCGCCGATTCCGGCGTCAGGCTGCGGCTCCATCCGATGACGTTCATGCCGAAGGCTTTCGCGCGGGCGATCATCTCGCGTCCGATTTGTCCAAGTCCGATCAGGCCCAGCGTGCGCCCGTACAGCCCGCGCGCCTTGCCGAATTCTTTCTTGTTCCATTTGCCTGCGCGCAACTCGGCCACGTTGTCGGCGATGCGGCGGTCGAGCGCCAGGATCAATCCGAAAGCCAGTTCGGCCACGGCGATTGAATTTTTGCCGGGACAGTTTGAAACGTAGATGCCGCGCGCCGAAGCCGCCTTCACGTCAATCGTGTTGTAGCCCGCGCCCGCGCGCACGATCAGACTCAACCGCCCGGCGGCGAGCGCAGCTTCATTGACTTTGGTAGAACGCACGACCAGGACGTCAGCCTGACTGTCACGAATCGCATCGGCCAGCGCGTTATCCTTCAAATCCGGGTTGCTGATGACTTCGCACCCGATCTCTTTCAACCCGTTGATCCCGCTCTCTTCAAATTTGTCAGCGATCAAAACTTTCATAGTGGTTGGTGGTTGGTGGTTGGTGGTTGGTGGTTGGTTGGTGATTGGTGGTTGGTTCAATGAGCAACCAACCACCAACCACCAACCACTATTTTCAAATCAAATGACTCAACAACCCGTCGCGCAACTTCGGCTCGAACCAGGTTGATTTCGGCGGCATGATTTCGCCCGCGTCCGAAATCTCCATCAGTTCGTCGAGCGTCGTCGGATAGAGCGAAAACGCGACGGAGAATTCGCCCGAATTGACCAGGCGCTCAAGCTCCTGCGTGCCGCGAATGCCGCCGACGAATTCAATTCGTTTGTCGGTGCGAATGTCATGAATGCCGAGGATCGGCGAGAGCAACTCATCCTGCAAGATGCTCACGTCGAGCCGGTCGGCGACTTTGATGCGTTGTGTGGCTTCTTTTCGCAGCTTCAATCCGTACCAGCGCCCGCCGAAATACATCGCAAAAGTGTTGCGCTGCGTCGGGCGCGGGTCGGCGTCCGGAGTGATCTCGAATTCGACTTCGACGTGTTTCAAAAACTCTTCCGGTGAGTAGTTGTTGAGGCCTTTGACCGCGCGGTTGTAAGGCAGAATGCGAAGCTCGTCAGCGGGGAAGAGCACGCACTGGAAGAAATTGTATTCCTCTTCGCCCGTATGTTCGGGGTTTTGCGCTCGCAGCGTTTCGCGCGCGCGGCTCGCGCTCTTGGCGCGGTGGTGGCCGTCGGCGATGTAAAGCAGCGGGATTTCGCCGAATGCCGCGATCACGGCCTGATTCATCCCGGCGGGCACGCGCCAGACGGTGTGCGCGATCTCGTCCGGAGCGATGAATTCAAAAAGCGGCTCGGTGTTCGTGACGGTTCGCGCCAGTTCCTTGATCGCCGCGTTCGGGCGATAAGTCATGAAGACAGGGCCGGTTTGCGCGCTGATTTCCAGCATGTGGCGCGTGCGGTCGTCTTCTTTGTCTTTGCGGGTGCGTTCGTGTTTGCGGATCGTGTCGTTGTCGTATTCGTCAACCGAACAACACGCGACCAGTCCGGTTTGCGCGCGCCCGGTCATCACCAGCCGGTAAAAATAGAAGCTCGGTTCATCTTCGATGACAAGCGGCGCCTGTTCCATCAGCCGGTCGAAATTCGCGGCGGCTTTGGCGTAGACCTCATCGGAGTGAATGTCCGTTCCTTGCGGCATTTCGATTTCGGGGCGCGAAACGCGCAGGAAGCTGAGCGGATTGCCTTCGGCAAGCGCGCGGGCTTCTTCAGTGCTGACTACGTCGTAGGGCACGGCGGCTACAGCCGCCGCCTGTTCAGGCTGCGGGCGGAGAGCGCGAAAGGGCTTAACGGTGGCCAAAATAATTCTCCTTCGTGATTGACCTTTATGGTCGAGATGATGACTGTCGAGTCGGGTAAGCGGGATTCTACTTAAGCGCGTGTTGTCCGACAAGTTGCCAGCGTGTCGCGGGCTGTCGAGACTCGTCGTCTGGCTGGCAATAGGCTGACATCGGCTTTAACTTCGGCAACTTTGACTTTGAAACAAAGCGGTCGTAAAGTCCGCTTCGCATTTGTTCATCACAAGCGAAGACACCAAACCACACGTAACCAGACGACAGGAGAACCACATGAAACCTCGTATCCCTGCGATACTTTCCGTTTGTTTTTTCATTGTCGCAGTGGCGGCGACCGCGCTCGCGCAGTTCGACACCGCGACGGTGCTCGGCACGGTCAACGATTCGACCGGCGCCGTCGTGCCCAAAGCGACAGTGACTTTGAGAAACCTGGCCACCGGCATCACCGCTACGGCCCAGACCGACGAGAACGGCGCTTATCAATTCTTCAACGTCAAGATCGGCGCTTATCAGGTCATCGCCGAAGCGCAGGGCTTTTCAAAAGCCCAGGCCGACAACATCCAGGTGACGGTCAACGCCCGCCAGCGTGTTGATCTGACGCTCAAAGCCGGATCGGTGACCGAGACCGTCAACATCTCAGCCGGCGCCGTGCAACTGCTCGAAACCGAATCGAGCGATCGCGGGCAGGTTATTAACCGCGAACAGATCGTCAACCTGCCGCTCAATGGCCGCGCTTACGCCGACCTCGCGCTGCTTTCGCCGGGCGTGCGCCGCTCCGCGCTGGCCACGCTTGAAAACGGCGCGCGCGACGCTTCGTTCAACGTCAACGGGCTGCGCTCGTCGCTCAACAACTTCATCATTGACGGCGTTGACAACAACGCTTACGGCACCAGCAACCAGGGCTTTTCAAATCAGGTCGTGCAGGCTTCGCCCGACGCCGTGCAGGAATTCAAAGTCCAGACCAACAATTTCAGCGCCGAATTCGGGCGCGCGGGCGGCGCGGTGATCAACGCTTCGATCCGCAGCGGCACGAACGAATTTCACGGCTCGGTTTACGAATTCATCCGCAACACTTCGCTCAACGCCACAGGCTTTTTCAAACCCGTGCGCGGCCAGAAGCCGATCCTGATCCAGAATCAGTTCGGCGGCACGCTCGGCGGCCCCATCATCAAAGACAAGACTTTCTTCTTCCTCGATTACGAAGGCTTCCGCCGCATCACAAGTTCGCTGGCCTTCGCCACCGTGCCGACGGCGGCGCAACGCAACGGCCAACTGGGCGTGCCGGTTCGCAATCCGTTCACCGGCACGGTCTATGCTGACGGTAACATTCCGGCCAGCGAGATCACGCCGTTCGCCAAGAGCGTGCTGGCCGCGCTCGTGCTGCCCGTGACCAATCCGAACGCGACCGGCGTCGGCTCGAACAACTACGAGAATCTGCCGCGCAGCAAGTTTTACAACGACAAATTCGACGTCAAGCTCGATCACACTTTCAGCAGCCGCCTCAACGGCTTCGTCCGCATCAGCCACCGCAAGGTGAACAATTACGAAGCGCCGGTCATTCCGGGACCGGTCTTCAGCGGCGAGCGCAACGCTTATGTTTACGTGCTCAACCAGCAACTGGCGGGCGGCGTGACTTACAACCTGAGTCCGACTTCGGTGGTCGAATTCCGGCTGGGCGTTTCGCGCACCGAAGCGGGCAAGCATCCGACCGGATTGGGCGACCCGAACTTCAGGCTGCCGGGATTGCCGACCGATCCGACGCTCGCTGGCGGATTGAACTCGCAGAGCATCAGCGGCTTCACGCAACTGGGCCGCCAAAACTCCAACCCGCAACATCAAGACCCGTTCGTCTGGAATCCGCGCGTCAATTACACGCGGCTGCTGGGCCGTCACAGCCTGAAGGCCGGTTACGAATATCAACGGATCAACACAGAGGTCGAAGATTTCGCTCCGAAGTACGGCCAGGATACTTACAGCGGCCAATTCAGCCGTCCGGCAACGGTCACGACGGGCAACAACATTTACAACTTCGCCGATTTTCTCTTCGGCGCGCGCAGCCGTTATGAACAGGCAAATTTCTTCCTGGCGCAATACCGCCAGCGCATGCATTTCGCTTACCTGCAGGATGATTTCAAGGTGAACAACAAGCTGACGCTCAACCTGGGCGTGCGCTACGAATTCGCCACGCCGCAGTACGAAGACAAGAACCAGTTGAGCAACTTCGATCCGGTGGCGAAGAAACTGATCTTCGCCAGCGACGGCTCGCTGTATGACCGCGCGCTGGTCAATCCCGACCGCAACAACTGGGCGCCGCGTCTGGGACTGGCTTACAACCTGACGCCGAAGACAGTGGTTCGCGCGGGCTACGGCGTCAGCTACATTCACTTCAACCGGCTGGGCGGCGAAAACCTGCTGGCCTTCAACCTGCCGCAAATCATCGGCGTGACGATTGATCAGGCGGTTTCGTCGCCGCTTTGCACGGGCGACAATTTTCTGGGTTGCTTCCGCCCGACGCAGGCCGGTTATCCGACGGGCCTGATTTCGCCTGCGCGCGCCACGACGTTGACGACGCGCACCAATTTCACGCCAGCCGACACGCGCACCGCTTACGTGCAAAGCTGGCACCTGACCATTCAGCGCGAATTGACCAAAGGCCTGTTGCTCGACGTGGGCTACGTCGGCAATCACAGCGTCAAGCTGGTCGCGCTGGGCGATTACAACCAGGCGCGGACGGTGACGGCGGAAGAGATTCGTCTGTCGCAATTGCCCGCGAACGATCCCAACCGCAAGTCGCTGCCTTCGATTCAGGCTCGCCGCCCGATCCCGGATTTCGGTTTTGTGCAGGCGTCGTTCAACGGCGGCTTCGCCAATTACCACGCCTTGCAGATCAAACTGGAACGGCGGTTCAGCGACGGCCTTTATCTGCTCAATTCCTTCACGTGGTCGAAGGCGATTGACAACGTCGCGGGCCACCTGGAAACGCAGTCGGGCGACAACTCGCGTTTGAACATCCGCAACATCGGCGCCGACAAAGGACTGTCGAATTACAACCAGCCGATCAACAACACGACCAGCGTCGTTTACGATCTGCCGTTCGGCAAAGGCCGCAAGTTTGCGAACGGTTCGACCGCGCTCGATTACGTGATTGGCGGTTGGCGCGCGACGCTCATCAACACGATGAATAGCGGGCTGCCGGTCAATCTGACCTACAGCGCTGTTTCCGGTTTCAGCGTCGGCGGCACGGCGACGTTGCGGCCCAACCTGACCGGACAGGCTTTGCGCAGTTCCGGCGTTAACCCGAACGATTATCTGAGCGTCGGCGGCGTCTCCGTTCCCAGCGGCGATGTGTTGTTCGGCAGCGCCGGACGCAACATCGCGCGCGGGCCGAACTTCTTCCAGGCCGATCTGGGTTTGCACAAAGCGTTCCCGGTTTGGAAGGAGCGGACGAAGCTCGAATTCCGAATGGAGGCGTTCAATCTTTTCAACAAGACGAACTTCGGCGCGCCTGACGGCAACGCGACGAACGCGCGCACGGCGACCGGCGGCTACGGCACGATCCGCAGCGCGTTCCCGGCGCGGCAGATTCAGTTTGCGCTGAAGCTCTTGTTCTAAAACGCGGCTACAAATCAGCGCCGCGAGCGGTAGCGAACGCGGCCCCATCAGAAGACCAACTGACGAGGCCACGCAGCTACCGCTCGCGGCGCTGATTTCAGGACATCACCATGCCCCCCACCACTGATCTTGCAAATGCATCGGTCGCCGCTGAAGTCCGAACACAAGTCGAGAGGGCATCGGCGCGCTTCGGCCCGACAACGCTGGCCGAACGGCTGACGTCACTCGACGCCTATCGCGGCTTCGTGATGCTGTTGATGATGGCCGAAGTTTTACGATTGAGCCGGGTGTCGCGGGCTTTGCCCGAAAGCGGCTTCTGGGCATTTCTCGCTCATCATCAATCGCACGTCGAATGGATCGGGTGTTCGCTGCACGACCTGATCCAGCCGTCGTTCTCGTTCGTGGTCGGCGTGGCTCTGCCGTTTTCGCTCGCGGCGCGCGCGGCCAAAGGCGAATCGAATTCGCGGATGATCTCCCACGCCGTCAGACGCGCGCTGATCCTGATTCTGCTCGGCATCTTCCTGCGCTCGGTCAATCGGCCTCAAACCTACTTCACGTTTGAAGACACGCTGACACAGATCGGACTCGGCTACGTCTTCCTGTTTCTGCTGGGAATGCGCTCGATGCGCGTGCAATGGATCGCGCTCGGCGTGATTCTGGTGGGCTACTGGCTGGCGTTCGCGCTCTATCCGGCGCCAGCGGCGGGATTCGACACGACGACGGTTGGAGTGCCGCAGGACTGGCCGCATTGGATGAGCGGTTTCGCCGCGCACTGGAACAAGAATACAAATCTGGCGTGGGCATTCGACGTTTGGTTTTTGAATCTCTTCCCGCGCGAAAAGCCGTTCGCGTTCAACGGAGGCGGATACGCGACGCTGAGTTTCATCCCGACGCTCGGCACGATGATTCTCGGATTGATCGCCGGCAACGTGTTTCGCAGCAAGCGCGAACCGCTCGGCAAAGTGAAATGGTTCGTCGTCGCGGGCGTCACGGGGCTGGTCAGCGGATGGCTGATCGGCAAGCTTGGAATCTGTCCCGTCGTGAAGCGCATCTGGACGCCGAGTTGGGTCTTGTTCAGCGGCGGCTGGTGTTTCCTGCTGACGGCGGCGTTTTACACGCTGATTGACGTGAAGGGGTGGAAGCGATGGGCGTTCCCGCTCGTGGTCATCGGCATGAATTCCATCGCGGCATATTGCATCGCCGAACTGCTGCCCGGATTCTTCTCCGCCACACTGAAAACGCATCTAGGCCAGAACAGCTTCAAAGTTTTCGGCGAAGCTTACGAGCCGCTGTTCATCGGCGCGCTCGTGCTGGTTGTTTACTGGGCGATTCTGTTCTGGATGTACCGCAGAAAAATCTTCCTGCGAATCTGAAAGTGAAGCGTCGCAGCTAATCGTCTAAAGATAAACGCCATAGATTTTTGTGGAAAGGAAGTAATCATGGAGCGTTCAAAACCTAATCTCGCCGTCATGGCCATGCTCTTCATTATCGGAGTCAGCACCCTGATTCACTTTTCTCACAATTTGAGAGTAGTTGATGTTGTCGGTTTATCCGGCGGTGGGGCGGCGTGTGGGGCCGCTCTGTTCGGCTTCATCTTCGCGCTCATGACGAAAAACAAGACCTGATCCTGTCTGTGGTACCAGGATGGAGAGATGATCAATCGCTCGTCGTTGATTGAGCTTCTTGGACGCATCGCGCGAAGTGTGGATACTCCGGTAACGGCTGACATCGAAACCGGATACGGCGAGTCTTTATCTGAACTGAAACTGACGGCGCAGCAGGTAATCGAATCCGGCGTCGGCGGCGTTAATATCGAAGACAGCCTGGGGAAAGCCGGCGGCCTGCGCTCTGTCGAGGAGCAATGCGGGAGGATTTCAACTCTCAGGGACGAAGGAGTTAACAATGACAACCATCACATCTTTTGACGGAAATCAATTCGACGCCTACCTTGCTTTGCCGCCCGGCAATTCCGGGCCGGGCATTGTGCTCTTGCAGGAAATCTTCGGAGTCAACGAGGTCATGCGCTCGATTGCCGACTGGTACGCCGAGCGCGGCTTCGTCGTGATCTGTCCCGACTTGTTCTGGCGGCAGGAGCGCGGAGTGCAATTGACCGATCAGTCCGACGCCGAATGGAAACGCGCTTTCGAGCTTTATCAGGGCTTGGACGAAGCCAAAGCCATTGACGACGCGGGCGCGGCGCTGGCTTTCTTACGCAAGCATCCGGCCTGCACGGGCAAAGTCGGCGCGGTCGGTTTTTGTCTGGGCGGAAAACTCGCTTACCTGCTGGCGGCTCGCCATCATCCTGATTGCAGCGTCGGTTATTACGGCGTGGGCATCGAGAACGCGCTCGACGAGGCGGCCAATCTGCGCAATCCGTTGATGCTGCACATTGCGCAAGAGGATCAATACTGTTCCCACGAAGCGCAGGCCAGGATTTTCGCCGCGCTCGACGAGAATCCGCTGGTCACGTTACACGATTACGAAGAACAGGATCACGCTTTCGCGCGCGTCGGCGGCGCTCATTACGACGCCGCGTCGGCTGAGTTGGCCAATCTACGCACGCTCGAATTTTTCGTGCGGAATCTGAGCGGCGGGGCGGTGATCAATCTGTCGGCGCTGTGGGATGAGCACGTCAGGGATGAATTCGTCACGCGCGACACCGAAGCCACGTTGGAGACGATGGTCGAGGACGCTTACGTCAATCACGTTCCCGTTTTGACTGGCGGAGTCGGGCGCGATGCGCTGCGCGAGTTCTATTCGAAACGCTTCATTCCGCAAATGCCGCCAGACACGACGATGACGCCGGTGTCGCGCACCATCGGCGCGGATCGCGTGGTGGACGAGATGATCTTCGAGTTCACGCACACGATCAAAATGGATTGGATGTTGCCCGGCGTTGAACCAACGGGCAAACACGTCAAGGTTCCGCTCGTGGTGATCGTGCATTTTCGCGGCGACAAACTGGCGCACGAGCATATCTACTGGGATCAGGCTTCAGTTCTCGCGCAACTCGGCCTGATTGACGCGTCGCGGCTGCCAGTGGCCGGAGCCGAGAGCGCGGAGAAAGTGATTGATCCGAGCCTGCCCGCCAACCGGTTGATGGAGCGCGCCGGTGGCTGAATCGGCGCCGCGAGCGCTAGCGGGCGAAGCTATGGCCAGGCGGCTTCGCCGCGATCTGGGCACGCTCGAATCTTACGCCGCGCTGCTGGGCATCCTGATCGGCGCGGGAATTTTCACGGTGACGAGCCGCGCCTGGGCGCTCACCGGACCGAGCGTGATTCTCGGCTACATCGTGCTTTTCCCTGTCATCCTTGCGACTTCAGTTCCGTACGCGGCCTTCCTTTCGACGCCGCTCGGTCTTGAGCCGGGCGGCGAATACACGCACATCTCGCGGACTCTGGGCGAGCATCGTCTGGCCTTTGTCGGCGCGTGGCTCAAGATCATTTCCTACATCGGCGCCGAGGCTTTTCTGGCCAACTCGCTGGCCGATTATCTGATCGCGGCGGCGAGAGGGCGCTTCGATCCTGCGACGTATCGTCTGCCGCTTGCGCTTGCGAGTTTGCTCTTTTTCTACTTCGTGCATGTGATCGGCGTGCGATGGTTCGGGCGGTTGCAAGTGACGATGTGCGCGCTGCTGGGCGTTTCGCTGATTGTGCTGATCGCGCCGGGGTTGTTTGCGATTCGCGTGGAGAACTACCAGCCTTTCATCACGCACGGCTTGGAAGGCTTTCTGGCCAGCCTCGCGCCGCTCTTTTTTTCTTACGCCGGGTTTGAATCTCTGGCGCAGGCCGCCGGGGAAGTCAAAGACAGCACGAAGCGGTTGCCGATGGTTTTTCTAAAAGGCATCAGCGGCGCGGCGTTGATCTTCGTGTTGATGTCGGTCGTCGCATTCGGCGTTCTGCCAGGCGCGCGGCTCGGAGCAAGCCGGGCGCCGATGGCCGAAGTCGCGTCGGTTTATCTGCCTGCGGGCGCGGCGTGGTTTGTGACCTTCGGCGCGATTATGGCGCTGACGACTTCGATGAATTCGACGATGCTGGTTCCGTCGCGGCTTGGGATCATGCTGGCGAACGATGGGCTAACGCCGCGTTGGATCGGGGCGATTCATCCGCGCACGGGCACGCCGGTCTGGGGGTTGACGCTGACGCTGGCCGCATCGGCCTTGCTGCTGCTGGGCAATCAAATTTCGCTGGCGTTGAACGTCGCAGTCTTCGCGCTGGTGATTCTCTACCTCCTGCACAGCCTGACATTCCTGCTGCTGCCCCGCCGCAATCCTGCGCTGGCCCGGCTGATTGGCGTGAACATCTCGCCGTCGCTTCAGCGCGCGGCGGCGTGGATTTCATTGATTGCGATGGGCGCGCTGGTCGCCGTGCAGGTTTGGCAGGACGCTCAGACGATGCGAAGTTTGAATCCGCTGCGGCGAATCTCGATCCAGGCTTTGACGAGTGTCGAGTTGCTGCTGGCCTGGGGATTGGTTGGGCTGGCGCTCTATGCTTTCGCCCGGCGGCGAGGCAAACGCGAAGCGCGCGCGTAGTGAAAGTTTGCCCGGTGGAGCTTACTGGATGATCACGCGATCCTGCCGCAACTTCGCAATTCGTTCTTCGTCGTAGCCAAGCTCGCGCAGAATCTCTTCAGTGTGCTGGCCCAGCGTCGGCGCGGCGCGCTGGATGCTTCCCGGCGTCTTCTCGAAATTGACGGGCACGCCGATGAGTCGCAGCGGCCCGATCAGCGAGTGCTCGACAACCGGGTTCATCTCCATCGCGGTGACCTGCGGATCAACGAAAAATTCCATGTAGTTTTTGACCGAAGCGCACGGCACGCCTTTGGCGATCAACGCCTCTTCCCACTCCCCGCTAGTTTTTTTTCTGAAGATCGGTTGCAGGGCTTCCGTCAGTTCCTCGCGGCGTCCGGCCCGCTTGCCGTTCGTGTCGTATCGCGGGTCTGTCCCCATTTCGGGAACGCCAAGCTCTTCGCACAGCGCCCGCCAGAATTTGTCTGTGCCGGCGGCGATGAAGATCAAATCGTCGCCGGTTTCAAACAGCCGGTACGGATAGATGCCGGGCGCGCCTTCTTCCTCGCATTCCAACGGCTGGACGTAGTAATGGGCGTGCGCCGACATCACGCCTTGCAGCAGTGAAGTTTCGATCATCTGCCCTTCGCCGGTTCGTTCGCGGTGATAAAGCGCAGCGTTGGCCGACATCACGACCAGCATCGCGGCTTGATAATCGGCGACAGCCGCGACGCCCAGCGCCTGCTTCCCGCTGAAACGTTCGTTGTCGCGCACCAGCCCGCCCAGCGATTGCAGCACCGGATCGTAACCGGGACGATTCCGATAAGGCCCTTTCGATCCGAACGCGGTTGACGAGCAGTAGATGATTCGCGGGTTGATCTCGCGCAGCGTCGCGTAATCAATCCTGAGCTTCGCGGTCACGCCCGCGCGGAAGTTTTCGATCACGACATCGGATCGCCGAACGAGATCATAAACAACCTCGCGCCCGGCGGCTGTGTTCAGGTCAACAGCCATCCCGCGCTTGTTGCGATTCCACGCCTGATAAAACTGGCTCTCGCCTTTGAAGAACGGCCCCCAGGCGCGGGCCAGGTCGCCGGTCAGCGGTTCGACCTTGATCACCTCCGCGCCCAGATCGCCCATTAGCGCGGCGCTGTAAGAGCCGTTGATGAAGCTGCAAAAATCAAGCGCTTTGACGCCGGCGAGCGGGCCGGAAGCCACGTTGGAATTGGAGTTGTTGGATAATGTCATAGCTCGATTGCGCGTGAGCGAGCATTGCTAATTGACCATCGGCAATTGGCAATTGTTTTGCAGGAAACCATTTCCGATCATTGAAGCGTCAGTTCAATCTTTCGTAAAGAGCAAAAGCGGACAAATCCACTATCGGTTTGGCCGCCAAATGAATTCGTCCGCTTACACAACAATCCCTTACCCATTTGGAGGAAATGTCCTGCGGATACTAAGTTCATCGGCTAGCCTGGTCAACCATCACCGCGAGGCGATTGCCATCCCGGCGCTGATCCCGGATCATCTGTCTGACTCAAAAAGCTTTTTTTGCATGGCTTCAATTTTATGTCTGATGAAATGGTACGCCTGTCCAAACTGATGGCTCAACGCGGCATCTGCTCGCGCCGGGAAGCGGACGCTTTTATCGAGCAAGGCCTGGTTCTGGTTGACGGCGCCGTGATCAGCCGGCTCGGAACCAAAGTCTCGCCGAATGTCGAAATCACTCTTGCTCCTCAAGCTGTCAAAGAGCAGAGCAGGCTCATTTCGATAATTCTGAACAAGCCGGTCGGGTATGTCTCCGCTCAACCTGAACCCGGCTACACACCTGCGATTAAACTCATCATCGCTGCGAATTACTTTGGCGAATCGGGCGCCCGCTTGAGGCCGGAGCATTTGAAAGGCCTGGCGGTCGCCGGACGGCTCGACATTGATTCGCAGGGGTTGCTGCTCTTCACGCAGGACGGGCGGTTGGCGAAAAAGATCATCGGGGGAGAGAGCGGCGTCGAAAAGGAATACATCGTGCGCGTCGCTGGATCATTGTCCGATGACGAACTGCGACTGCTTCGACACGGGCTGAAGCTCGATGGCAGGCCGCTCAAACCAGCTCAGGTCGAGTGGATCAACCGCGATCAATTGCGGTTCGTGTTGAAAGAAGGGCGCAAGCGGCAGATTCGCCGGATGTGCGATCTGGTGGGGTTGAAAGTCACCGGTTTGAAGCGCGTGCGAATCGGCAAAATCAGGTTGGGTAATCTGCCGGAAGGAAAGTGGCGATTCCTGGAACCAGGGGAGAGCGTTGATTGAAGGTAGAACGTCTGATGCGCAATATGCCATATGCGATATTTCATATGAAATATCGCATATGGCATATTGGAATGACCCCACTGGAACTTGTCACTTTGTTCTGTCAGCGACCATCTGCTTGATGCGTTCGACCGCTTCCTGAATCGCTTCGAGCGAGTTGGCGTAAGACATTCGCACGTAGCCTTCCGCGCCGAAGGCCGCGCCGTCGGTCGTCACGACGCCGTATTTCAACAACAATTCGTCGGCAGCCTCTTTCGAGGTCGCAAAGCCGCAGTTTTTCATCAGCCCTTTGATATTCGGGAAGGCGTAAAAAGCGCCTTCGGGCTTGCCGCAGGTAACGCCGGGAATTTTGTTGAGCGCGGGGATCAGCCAGTCGCCCCGACGCTGAAATTCGGCCAGCATCTCCTTGACCGATTCCTGAGACGCGGTCAGCGCGGCGATGGCGGCCTTCTGCGCGATTGACGCGGCGTGCGTGGCCGACTGGCTTTGAATTTTGACGATCTCGGTCACCCATTCCTTCGGGCCGAGCGTGAACCCAATGCGCCAGCCGGTCATGGCGTAGGTCTTCGAGAGCGAGCCGGCGATCAGCACGCGTGCGCGCAATTCAGGCGGAAGCTGAGCGGCTGAATTGACTTTGTGCGGCGGATAAACGAATTGCAGATAGCATTCATCCGAAATCACCCACAAGCCTTTTTCGACGGCCACCTCGATGATCTTCCTGTATTCCGCCGGGTCAATCACGCGGCCAGTCGGATTCGACGGCGAGTTGATGATGATGAGCTTCGATTTCGGCGTGATCGCGGCTTTGACCAGGTCGGCGGTCAGGTGGAAGTCGGTTGATTCAGTGTCAACCCAGACGACCTTGCCTTCCGCAAAATGCGCCATCTCCGGGAAGGAAACCCAGCAGGGCTTTTCCAGCAAAACTTCGTCGCCGGGATTGATCAAAGAAACAACGGCGTTGAACAGGCCCTGTTTGCCGCCGAGCACGGCGCAGCACTGTTCCGGCGTGTAATCCGAACCGAAGTTCGAGTTCATGTAATCGCAGACGGCCTGGCGCAGCGGCGCGATGCCGCTGGCCGCAGTGTATTTGGTGAAGTTTTCGTCGAGCGCCTGTTTCGCCGCCTGTTTGATGTGTTCAGGAGTAGGGAAGTCGGGTTCGCCTACGCCGAGGTCAATGACATTGACGCCCTGCGAGCGCAGCTTTTCGGCGGCCATCACGACTGCGGCTGTTGACGACAGCTTTGTCAGTTGCGCGCGTGTTGATACTGGAAATGTCGCGGCTGGTGTTGCGGTTGTGCTCATTATGCTCTTTCTTATGCTCCTTCAAAATTCTCAATTTAGATTAGCTTCTCTTTCATGCGTTCGATTACGGAATGAGGCACGAGTCCTTCAATCGAGCCGCCGAGCAGGAAGACCTCTTTGATCAGGCTCGAACTGACGTAAGAGTTCTCTTCGGAAGCGATCAGGAAAACGGTTTCGACCTGCGGATTGAGGCGGCGGTTCATCAAGACCATCGGCAATTCATATTCGTAATCCTTGATCGAGCGGACGCCGCGAATGATCGCGTGCGCCTGGCGCTGCCGCGCGTATTCGACCAGCAGCCCTTCAAATGTTTCGATCACGACCTGCGAGGCGCGCGCTCCGGTGACTTCCTTCAACATCTCTATGCGCTCGGCGACCGTGAACATAGGGTGTTTGTCAGGGTTGATCAGGATCGCCACGATGACTTCATCGAAGATATGACAGGCGCGCTCGATAATGTCCACGTGCCCATTGGTCAACGGATCGAATGAACCCGGATAGATCGCTCGCCGCGCCATAACTTTTCCTCTCCGTAAAATTGTCGTGAGGGCGCCAAAAGGTTGAAAGCCGGTTGTCACAGCCCAGTGAAGAAGGCCCGATGAAACAGAGCGGATGGTAGCACGTGGCGGGGCGAAGGTGAAAGCAGGGTTAGACCGCTTCCGTCATTGCTCGCGGTTCTCTTTGTCGCTGGCGCTCTCAGCGTCTGGCGTCTCGGCTTCGACTTTGTAAAAAGTCAGCAGCGATTCGCCCTGCGCGACCTGGCGGTATGGGCGCAGTTGATCGTAATTCGGCAAAAGCGGTGTCTGCCGGCGATGTTCGACGATGACGACGCCGTCTTCGGCGAGCAGGTTGTTATTCGCAATCTGCCGCATCACCGCCGAGTAGATGTCGGAGTCGTAAGGCGGGTCGAAATAGATAATGTCGAATCGCCTGTTTTCTGCCGCGAAGTATTTCGCCGCCCGAATCGCGTCACGGTTGATTACTCGGTAGCCTGTTTTGATTTCGCAATGCCTGAGATTTTCGCTGATGACTCGCGCAACTTTGAGCGACGATTCGACGAAGGTGACATGCTCCGCGCCGCGCGACAGCGCCTCGATGCCGATTGCGCCCGATCCCGCGCAAACATCGGCGAAGCGCGCGCCTTCGATTCGCGGCGCGAGAATGTTGAAGAGCGTCTCGCGCAAACGATCAGAAGTCGGGCGCACGCTCAATCCTTCGAGCGTTTTCAAACGGCGGCCTTTGTAGATTCCGGCGATAACTCGCATATCTATTGGGGAGTGTGGGGTAGGGAGTGGGGAGTGGGGAGTGGGGAATGAGGAATTGATATCTGGGAAACGTTCCTGTTCCCCACTCCCCACTCCCTACTCCCCATATCCATTCGGATGCGCCAAAGACCAGCGCCAGGCGGATTCGATGATTTGATCCAATTCGCTGTGGCGCGGGTTCCAGCCGAGGTCGCGCATGATCTTGTCGGGGCTGGCGATCAGCACTGGCGGGTCGCCGGCGCGGCGCGGCGCGGCTTCGGTTGAAATCCAACGTTTGGTGACCTGGCGCGCCATCTCGACCACTTCGGCCACCGAATAGCCGCTGCCGTAGCCGAGATTGAAAATCTCGCTGCGTTTTTCCAACACGTTTAACGCCAGCGCGTGCGCGTCGGCCAGATCAATCACGTGGATGTAATCGCGCACGCAGGTGCCGTCGGGCGTGTTGTAATTTTCGCCGAAGATGTCAACGTGACCTGAACCGGTTGCCGCGACGCGCAGCACGTTCGGGATCAGATGCGTTTCGGGGTGATGATCTTCGCCGAAACGCTCGCTCGCGCCTGCGGCGTTGAAATATCGCAGGCTGGCGTAGCGCAACTGATAAGCCGCATCGTACCAGCGCAGCATTCTTTCAAACGCCAGCTTCGATTCTCCATACGGATTGGTCGGGTTTTGCGGCGCGTCTTCAGTGATCGGCATGGTTTCGGGCGAGCCGTAAACGGCTGCGGTCGAAGAAAAGACGATCTTCTTGACTCCAACGGTCAGCATCGCGTCGAGCAGCGCGAGACCTGCGCCGACGTTGTTGTTGAAATAAAGATGCGGGTTTTGGACCGATTCGCCGACCAGACTCGACGCGGCCATGTGGATTACAGCTTCTATTTTGCGCTGATCCAGAGCGCGGACAAGCGCGTCACGATTCATCAAATCAGCCCGGATGAATGCGGCTTCGGGCGCTACAGCCGCCGCGTGGCCTTTGCTCAGGTTGTCGTACACGACAGCCTCGTGGCCGTGTTTGATCAATTGTTCGACGACTACGCTGCCGATGTAACCGGCCCCGCCGGTGACCAGAACCTTCATAAATTGGGAACCTCTCTTCAATAAAAACGATTGTGTTTATGGACAAGGCAGTATCGCAGATATTTACCAGCCGAGAAACCGGGGAGGACGAAGAGGATGGCTTAAAACAAAAGGCGCGAAAGGCCGAGCATGAAACATCACGCGCCTTTCACGCCTTTTCGCGAACTGGTTGTGAATGAGTCAGGGCTTGGGAATTTCGCCGCCTGATTGCGCGTTCGGATCGCGTTTCATTTGCCCGGGAATCAGCCCTCCCCAGCATTTCCCGTCAATCAGCACGCCGCCGCCGGGGCAATTCGGATCCTTGCCGCCGCCGCCGTTGCCCGCCATCGCGGCTCCGAGCACAATCGGATTGACGAAGCCGCCGACGATTACAGGAACCTCCGGGAAGAAGAGCGCGTGGTCATATTCCTCAATGCCGTAATAAGACCGGAACATCTTGTCGCTCTTCTTACTGACCACGCCGATGATCGGCCCTTTCTTCGTTTTGTCGTCTGATTCCGAACCATCGCCCTGATTGGTGGGGCCGATGTTGCCGTCAAGCTGAGTGTCGGCGGGCAGTCCCGGAAGTTTTGTCGCTCCCATCTGAGCGAATCTTGCGAGTTCCTGAAGATTCTGCGGATGGATAGGCATCTGTCGCTTTTCCTGAGTGGCGATGATACCGTCCAGCAATTCTTTTGGGAGAGGGTCGCCGGGATGAACCAGTCGCCAGTTCGTATCGCCGACGCATGGCGTCATCGGGTCGCACAACGCCGAAGGCCGCAGCAGCCGGATTTTCTTTCCGCCCAGATCAATTCCCTGAACCAGTTCGTTGAGGTCTGTCGGGAACATTCCGCCTCGGAGCAGGCGATAACGTTTTATCGCCCAGGCGACCTGCTGCCCGCGCCAGAGCATCTCCTCTTCTTTTTCGCGCTGCGATTCCTGCCGGAGCGTGGGCGCCGCCGCAGTGGTCAGAATCAGCGCGAACATCATCACGGCCATCAGGCCGATCAGCGCGTAGCCTTTCTCGGTTCTTTTCCTGTGATCACTACGATTGTCTGTTTTTGTCGTTCGATCATTGGTGTTCATTGCGATGACCTCACAGAAGAGTTGTCCGGGGCGATTGTCCAAAATTTCATTTCTCGTTTTCGCCCGAATAATTGATCAGGTGCGAAATCTTGATGTTGATGTCTTCGATCTCGATTCTTTGGGACGTAATGTTGATTATCCTCCAATGGCCGCCGATCTTGTCTCCCTTCTTGACGTTGAGAATTTCGTCCTCGCTCTGGGATTTCAGCACCGCCGTCGCGCCGATTTTGCTGACAATCAGGCCGATATATTTATATGGCGGGTCGGGCGGCTGCGCAACGTTGAGCGAAGCCTGATTGGAGAAAAGCTTCGCGTCGCTCTGGCTGCGAATCATCACGCCGGCGTTGCCCGGCGCTCTGATCGCTTCGGCTGGAACCAGAACCTTGATCTCGGTGGCGTTGACGAAAGTCGTCGGGTACGCGCGGCCGTCAATGAACCCCTGCGCGTCCTGCGGGAACTTTTCGCCAAAAGCGGTTAGAGTGAAATCGCCCGTTCGCGCGATCACGCCAGCCGGATTAACCGAACGCAGGATGACGGGCGGCGTCGGCTGTGGAACAGGCGGTGGCGCAGGCGGCGGCGGAGTCGGAGTCGGAGGCGGCGGATAGATAAAAATGTTGCGCCCGGTTCCGCTGCTTGAAATGTTTCTGCCATCCATCGAAGCCAGATCTAGCGGTTGTGAAATGATCGGCTCCGGCGTCCCGCTTCTTGGCGGCGTCGGACGCAGCGGCGTTGGACCAGGCTTTGTTCCCGTATTGGCCGAAACCGTGTCCGGCCTGGGGCCGGGCGTGTCGCTTCCGGAGAAGAATTGAAAGTAAACCACGCCTGCCAGCACGACCAGCAATCCGCCGAGGATCAGCCTCTTTCTGGTCTCTTGTGTCTTTTCCGATGTCGAATTTTCCTGACTCATTGTTCAAATCCAAATTTCAAATCTCGAATCGCCTCGATTCAATCCCGTTACCGCGCGCTCTTTGCCGCAACCGCTGTCGCCTGTTGCGCAGCCGGCGCCTGGAAGTAAGTGTCCAATTCGATTTTGAGCGAGACGGGGATGGCTTCCGGGCCGCTCAATTGAATCTGTTTGCCGCCTTTCGCCAGTTGGCGGATGATCTTCTCGTCGCCGCCCTGGAACGTCAGCGCGTTGATGATCAGAAACTGTTTGCTGCGCTCCAGGTCTGAAAGAAACCGGCGCAGGTTCGAGTAATCGCCGATCACCATCGTGTCAATTCCGAGGTTCGGATAGATTTTGTGCTTCTTGTCTTTGCTCACGGCCTGCGGTTTCGGATTGCCGTTTTCATCGAGTTGAGTTTCTTCGGCCTCTTCAAACCGGAAGCCGGCGTCACCGACGACAATCTTGTGCGTTTTGCCCAACTCGTCAATCTCGTTGATGATCTGCGTCATCCCGCGTTCGTCCGGTTTCAGATGGCTCTCGAAACCTCGCAGGCTCTCCAGGATTTTTTCGGCGTTGGCCGCCTGATCCATGCGCTTCCGTCCTTCCAGGTCCATCTTCTTGATCTGCGCCATTAAGTTTACTATCTGCTGGTCGCGCGCTTCGAGTTCGGAGCCGAGCGGCTGGACTTTGTTGAAGTAAAAGACCGCGACAAAACCGGCAAAGAAAATGGCGGCGCACAGGAACACGATTTCGACGACGCTCAGCCGCGCGCGTCCAAAGGCGTCGCTCAATCCGCTAAAACTTTCAGACAGGCTAGTTTTCAAATTCATTACTTTTTCTCCGCAATCTGATTGCTCAAGCCGGCGCGCGACGCGGGCATTGGAGGGAAATATTCGACCTTCAAGTCGAATTCGACGTCTTCGGTTCCTTCAATCGCTTTCTTCGAGAGCGGAGAGACTTTGAACCGGCCCGATTCGTGGAATTTATTTATCATCGTGGTCACGTCGTTGTTGCTCTTGCCGATGACGGTCAGGCCGAGCGTCGCGGCGTTTTCATTGCCGCCGACGGCGCCGTCGCGTTCGGTTGGCTGAATTTGAGTCACCGCGACGCGCAGCACCCGGACGCCCGCCGGTAGATTGCGCTCGATGTCGTTAAGCAGGTTCGACCAGGAAAAAGCGCGGCGCGCGACCAATTCGCTGGCCGTCACAAGCTGGCGGTTCTGATCGGTCGAGATTGCGACGTCGGAACTGGCGGGCTTTTGAATCTTGTTGAGGTCGCCTTGCAGCTTTTTGATCTCGGCGTCGCGCCTGGCGATTTCATCTTCGCGCTGGGCCAGCGTATTGATGGCGTTGCGGCCAAAATATGACGGGACGACGAAAAGCAGCAGGATTGCCAGCCAGAACAGACGGCGGTTACGAAAAGGTTGATTCGATAAATTAACGAGAGGTCTCATAATTGCGATTATATTTTCGGCGCCAATGCTTTTTGCCTATAGCTTTTTGATAGTTCGCAGTGGAACTGAGGAGAAGGGCGACGAGCGAAGCCAGACTATAGCATCAAAGGTTAGGCTGGCAAACCGGCGTGAGGGCTAAGCCGGGATTACACGGCGCGGACAAAAAAATCGAGGTGACCCTCCCCCGCTCCAGCGTGGCTGATCACCTCACACAAACTACACACACGCCCCTTTAACGCCGCTAAGGAAACTCGGTTCCAGAAATTTCAGGAAAAAGTTTTCAATCATGTTTTTCAGTCCCAAGGCCGTCGCTCGGCCGTTGCAAACATCAATGTTGCTTGTCATTTAGCCATTGCGTCGGCATACTTGCGCACACTCTTAAACAGAAGGCGCCAGCAGAAGATTTAATGACACCCAATACGATCAAAATCACGCGCGGGCTGACAGGCGCGCGCTGGCAAATGACAAATCACGATCCATTGCCGCAGTCCGCGCTTGATCGGTTGCAGGCCGAAACAGGCGAGAATCCAATCCTGCTCCGCTGCCTGCTCAATCGCGGTCTTTCAAACGCGGAGGATGTTCAAAAGTTCCTTGCGCCGGAGTTCGCCAATCATCTTCATTCGCCTTTTCTGCTGCGCGATATGGATCGAGCCGCCGAGCGATTGCGCCGCGCCGTCCGCGACCGCGAACGAATAATGATCGTCACGGATTTCGACGTGGACGGCACGACTTCGAGCGTGATCCTGTCGCACACGTTGAAGCTGTTGGGCGCGGGCGATTTGATTTCCTGTTACATACCCGACCGGTTCACCGAAGGTTACGGGCTTTCGCGCCGGATCGTCGAACGCGCCGCCGCCGACGAATTTCAAATCATTGTCACCGCCGACATTGGGATCAAATCGCACGCTGAAGCCAGGATGGCGCGCGAGCTTGGGATTGACCTGATTATCTGCGACCATCACTTGCCGGACGGCGAAGACGTTCCCGCCGAAGCCTTCGCCGTGCTCTGCCCGAAAGGCTCTTCGGGCGTTGATTACCCGAACAAGCATCTTGCGGCCTGCGGAGTCTCGCTGAAACTCGCCGACGCGCTGCTGGACGGGCACGAAAAGCGCGGCGCGATTCTGGCCTCGCTGGCCAAGCTCAGCGCCATCGGCACCATAGCCGACATGGTTGATCTCTCGGCGAGCGAAAACCGCGCGATTGTCGCTCACGGGTTGAAGGCTTTGAATCAACGCAGCAACAATCCCGGATTGCGCGCGCTGCTGAAACTCTCCCAGGTCAACAATCCGATCACGGCTTTCGACATTGGATTCAGAATCGGGCCGCGCATCAACGCCGCTGGGCGCATTGCTCACGCCGATTCGGTTTTGGCGCTGTTTGACGCCAAGACGGACGACGAAGCGATGAAGATCGCCTTCAAGCTCGACGCGATGAACGCTCAGCGCCAGCACATCCAACACGTCCTGATCGAAAAGTTGAAAGGATTGATCGAAAACCGCGACCTGGAACCCAACTCGGATATGGACCGTGTGCTGGTTTTCGCCGGCGCCGAAGCCGAAGGATTTCATCGGGGCGTGATCGGCATCGCCTGTTCGAAAATAGTCGAGATGACCGGACGTCCGACTTTCATCTGTTCGATTGATGAAGAGGGAATCGCGCACGGCAGCGCGCGTTCGGTCAACGGGTTTCATCTGGTTGAGGCTCTGGACGCGGTTTCGGACACGATGGTCAAATACGGCGGCCATCCGATGGCCGCCGGGTTCACCGTCGCAGCCACGAAAATCGAGGAGATGCGTTACCGGCTCAACCGCCACGCGTCGGAAGTTCTGAGCGAAGACGACATCGGGCGAGCTTTGATTGCGGACGTCGAAATCGAGCTTGAGGACGCGACGATTGATCTGGTCAAGGCGCTCGTTCGGCTCGAGCCGTACGGCGTAGGAAATCCGCAGCCACTCTTTCTGATGCGGCGATTGCCGCTGCGCTCAGTCCAGACGCTCAAGGAAAAACACCTTAAGTTTTTGATCGGAAGAGAGAAGGCCGGGATCGAAGCTGTATGGTGGAACGCCGCTGAACACAAGCCGAAATTCGCCGGAGTTCCTGAGATCAGCCTGATGTGCCGCCTGGAAATCAACAAGTGGAATAGCCGCGAAAATTGTCAGTTGAAAGTTGTTGATGTGGCGTTGGAGTAAACCGGCGTCGCAGGCCAAACAGTCAAACAAGGAGCATAAATGATCAGACACATTGTTCTCTTCCGCTTTAAAACCGAAACTCCGCAATCCGACCGTGAAGCATTCCTCGAAATGCTTCGCGCCCTGCCGCCGAAGATTTCCGAGATCAGGAGCTTCGAGGCCGGGTTCGACATCGTGCGCGCGCCGCGTTCATTCGATTTGGCGCTGGTGACGAGTTACGACGACCTGGCCGCGCTCGACCGTTACGCGAAGCACGAACACCATCTGCCTGTGATCGAGCGCTCAAAAGAGATTTGCGAGCAGGTCGTCGCCGCCGATTTCGAGATTTGAGCGTTTGAGCGTTCAATCGAGCGCGACTAGAAACGCGTCCGGCGCCGATTGGTTGACAAGCCGGAGGCTGGCCAGTAAGATGCGCCTTCGTTTTTGGCGAGTAGGGATAAACGTCAAAACCAATTAACGGGGCGTGGCTCAGCCTGGTAGAGCGCTCGGTTCGGGACCGAGAGGTCGTAGGTTCAAATCCTATCGCCCCGACTTTTTAAATCAGCAACTTAGAGCCGGTCGGAAGATCGGCTCTTTGCCTTTAGGTACACTTTCACGGACACTTAACCTTCCAAATCAGCATTTTTCTCGCTCAATGAGTGTTTGGGTCTTCGACGGTCAAGCCATCCGCCGCCGCAGCAGCGTTCAAGGCCAGATCAACGGAAACGAGTATCAGCGCCGACATCCCGAAAGCCTGCCGCTCGTTCTGCACCTGTAAGGCTGCGGCCAGTTGAACGGCATCATAGGCTCGCAATCCATTCATCTCCGCCAGGTCTGTCGCCTGACCGACTAATAAACTGGAGATGTCAACCATCGCGTACTCAGTCGAGAAGTGTGCTCGGAAGCTTGCGGTAGCCGCCGCCGCGTCCGTCGCTGTGAGCGTACCGGCTCGTTTGGCCTCTCGATTGCCGCGATCACTTCAACGTGTGTGCCCCTCGCCAGAAAGACGTAATTCCGCGCGGCTACCGTTCGCACCCATGCCGTTCCGGTCACCTGCGCGTAACGTTTAACCAGCGCGCTGCTGTCAAAGAAATATGCGGCCACTACCGGCGCTCCTCAATGATCGTTTCAGACAAAGGCTGTCCCTGTACCCGGATCGGGCGAAAGTCTTCTTCCTCGCGCTCCTGAATCGGCTTGGGCAACAGCGGGCTTCGCTCTTCACGCGCCAGGCAGCACACGATCTCTCTGAGGTCATCATCGGACGGCGTTTTGGTGTCAGGATTGTCGTCTGTCATTTCGCCGCGCCTCCCTTCTTTTTCGCGGCTTTCTTCACACCAGTCGTCTTTGTCCCGCGCGGCGAAATGACAGACGACAATCCTGACACCAAATCGCCGTCACGCTGGCCGACCCTGACGCGCTGGTGAAACTGCAAAACGCCGCC